>Ga0206903_10108_pt3 | contig 20959 bp, 15 predicted proteins | sample Alteio_BWOrgHeat_45_FD_152959 | JGI IMG/M metagenome (GOLD analysis project Ga0206903, IMG submission 152959) | Enriched cells from forest soil in Barre Woods Harvard Forest LTER site, Petersham, Massachusetts, United States -... | ecosystem: Environmental > Terrestrial > Soil > Temperate forest >... | reverse complement strand
TACGGCGAAGGTGACCGCGCCCCAGAAATCGGGTTCCCACGAAGCCACCAGCGGTAGATCAAAGAGATTCGTGGTCCCATTATTTGAATTGCTCTTTCCAATGTTATTCGGACCGAAACTGCGGGTAACCGAAGGCACAGCCGATATGGTCGGGAAATAAGCCGATTGGGTTTCTTTGACCAACCCGCGAGCCTCTCGGTACTGGGCTTCGGCCTGCTTTACATTCTGGTTAGAGATGGAAATCTTCTCTTCGAGCTGGTTGAGTTGTGGGTCTCCAAACATCATCCACCAGGGTCCATGGGACAAGGTATCGCTGGGATTGGCCATTTTCCATTGTGCATTGGCGGCCGCGGTCGCGGTGGCCGTGCTGGTGGAAACCGGCGTGGCCGTCACCGGCGTTACCGCCGAGGCTGCCTCTTTATACGCGGGAGGAGTCTCGATCGTGGGACGCTTGTAGTGAGGGGCCAGAAAACATCCGGGCAAAACCACAAGGACTCCAAATGGGAGACAACGCTTAATGAATTTCATGAATGCGCCGGAATCCATAGTTTAATTTTTCCCTTCAAGCGCGCTATCTGTTGCTCACACCAGACCCGCAGACGTTCCATATATAGATAGACGACAGGAGTGGTAAAAAGGGTCAGCATTTGGCTCACGATCAGGCCCCCAACGATGGCGACACCGAGCGGGCGGCGCAACTCCGACCCGGTGCCCGTTCCGAACGCCAGAGGGAGCGCGCCCAGAAGCGCGGCCATCGTGGTCATCGTGATCGGTCGGAAACGCAGGAGACAGGCTTCATAGATCGCATCCTTCGGGCTCTTGCCCTCCTTGCGTTCGGCCTCGAGAGCGAAATCAATCATGAGAATGGCGTTTTTCTTGACGATGCCAAGGAGAAGAATAATGCCGATGAGGGCAATTACGCTTAAGTCCATCCGGAACAAGAGAAGCGCCAGAAGCGCTCCGACGCCGGCGGAAGGCAGAGTGGAGAGAATCGTCACGGGATGAATATAACTTTCATAGAGGATCCCCAGCACGATATAAACGGCGATGACCGCGGTGAGAATCAGAATCCACTCGTTCGCCAGAGAATCCTGGAACGCCTGGGCAGTGCCGGAGAAACTTCCCTGGATGGCCGCCGGGACACGGAGCTCAAGCATCGCGCGATAAATGGCATCGACGGCATCTCCCAGGGCGATGCCCACCGGCAGATTAAAGGAAAGCGTCACGGAAGGAAACTGACCCTGATGGTTGACGACCAGAGGGGTGGCCGTCGTAGAAAAATGCGTGAAAGCGGCAAAGGGAATGTTTTGCCCGGCGGGGGTCTGGGCATAGAGGGTTCTTAGGATTTGCGGGTTCTGCCAATATTCCGGTGCCACTTCCATGACGACATGATATTGGTTCAGGGCTGTGTACATGGTGGACACTTGGCGCTGGCCAAAAGCGTCGTAGAGAGCGTCGTCGATATTCTGAGCGGTCAACCCCAGACGTGAGGCCGTGTCCCGGTCGATCACCAGCTGCGCCCCCTGACCGTTATTTTGCTGGTCGGTGTTCAAGTCCACCAGCTGCGGGAGCTTGCGCAATCTCTGCATGATGCGGGGCGCGAAGTCATTTAAGAGGCCAAGGTCCTGGCTCTGGAGGGTGAACTGGTATTGAGCGGCGCTGTTTCTTCCGCCGATGCGAATGTCTTGCACGGCCTGGAGAAAAAGCTGGGCGCCGGGAATGTTGATGGAATTTTTTCGGATACGCGCGATCACTTGATCAATGCCGATCTTGCGTTGATCCAAATCTTTAAGCCCGATGAACATGCGTCCAGTGTTCGTACCGCCCGAACCGCCCGTGAAAGCGACCATGTTATCGACGGCCGGGTCGGCCATCACGATTTTCACGAGATCGTTCAGTTTCTGGCGCATGAGCTGAAAAGAAATACTCTGCTGCGCCTGGATCGAGCCTGTCAATCGTCCGGTGTCCTGCTGCGGGAAAAACCCTTTGGGGATGATGATGAAAAGACCTGCATTGATGGATACGGTGATCAGAAGAACCGTCAGCGTAATTGCTGGGTGCCGCAGGACTTTCTGGAGTGTGCGCGCATAGGTATCCAGCATCCAGTCAAAGAAGCGCTCGCTTTTTTTGTAGAGGTCCCCATGTTTTTCTTTTTTGTCGTGTTTGAGAAACCGGGCGCACATCATCGGGGTCGCCGTCAGTGAGACCACCATGGAAACGGCGATCGCGATCGAGAGCGTGACGGCAAATTCACGGAAGAGGCGCCCCACAATGCCGCCCATCAGCAGGATGGGGATAAAGACGGCGACGAGAGAAATGCTCATGGAAAGGACGGTGAATCCGATTTCGCTCGATCCTTTCAAGGCGGCTTCAAAGGGCGCCATGCCCTGCTCCAGATAGCGGGAGATGTTTTCAATCACCACGATGGCATCATCCACGACAAAGCCCGTCGAGATGGTGAGTGCCATGAGGGAAAGGTTGTCCAAACTGTAGTTCAAGAGATACATCACCCCGAAGGTGCCAATGAGTGAAAGGGGAACCACCACGCTCGGGATCAAGGTCGCCAGCGGATTGCGCAGAAAGAGAAAAACCACCAGGATCACCAGGAGGATGGAAATGATGAGCGTGCGTTCCACATCCTTGATCGAGGCGCGGATGGTGGTGGTTCGGTCTACCATGATCTCCAAATGCATGCCCGGCGGAATAGCGGCCTGCAGCTGGGGAAGGACAGCGTAGCAGCGGTCCACCGTATCGATAATGTTGGCGCCCGGTTGGCGGAAAACGATCAAAAGAACGGCCGGTTTGCCGTTCGCTACTCCGGCGTTACGGAGATCTTCCACCGAATCCTGCACATCGCCCAGGTCGGATACTCGCACCGGCGCACCGTTACTATAGGCGACGATCAAGGGCTTGTAGAGATCGGCTTTCAGGAGTTGATCCGTTGTATAGACCGTCATGGCTGTGCGTCCATCGGCCAGCTCGCCTTTGGGGGTGTTGGCGTTGGCAGCGGCCAGAGTGGCACGGATGGAGTCCATGCTGATGTTGTATTTGTTGACGATGGCGGGATTTAGTTCCACGCGCACGGCCGGCAGCGAACTGCCGCCCACCGAGACCTGACCCACGCCGTCCACCTGGGAGATCTTTTGCTGAAGAATGGAGGAAGCCGCGTCATACATCTGGGCCTGGTTGTAAATGGGCGATGTCAGCGAAAGAATGAGGACCGGCGCGTCGGCCGGGTTGACCTTGCGGTAGGTCGGGTTGGACGGGAGGTTGGCCGGGAGGTTCCCGCGCGCGGCATTGATGGCGGCCTGCACGTCCCGGGCGGCGGCATCCACATTACGCGACAGATCAAACTGGAGAGTAATGCTCGTAGATCCCAAATAGCTGGTGGAGGTCATCTCGGAAACACCGGCGATATGCCCGAACTGGCGCTCCAACGGAGTAGCCACGGAAGAGGCCATGGTCTCGGGACTCGCTCCTGGAAGCCCGGCGGATACCTGAATGGTGGGGAAATCCACCTGTGGGAGCGGCGATACCGGCAAAAGACGAAAAGCGACAATACCGGAAAGCGCGATCGCCAGCGTAAAAAGCGACGTTCCCACCGGCCGCCGGATAAAAGGTTCGGAGATATTCATGAGTGCTTGCCTGCGGGCGTGACATCTCCGAGGACGGATTTGCTTCGTTTTTCAAACCAGCGGCTCACTTTATCAAACTGGAGATAAATCACGGGGGTCGTAAAAAGTGTGAGAACTTGACTGAAGATGAGGCCTCCGATGATGCTGATGCCGAGCGGTCGGCGTAATTCCGATCCTGTGCCGGTTCCCAAGGCAAGCGGAACGCCGCCCAGTAGAGCCGCCATCGTTGTCATCATGATCGGACGAAAACGTAGAAGCGAGGCCTGATAGATGGCATCGATTGGAGACTTTCCCTCATTGCGCTCTGCCTCGATGGCAAAGTCAATCATCATGATGGCGTTTTTCTTCACGATGCCAATCAAAAGGATGATCCCGATAAGGGCGATCACCCCCAGATCATTGCGGAAGAGGATCAGCGCAAGAATGGCTCCGACACCCGCGGAGGGGAGCGTCGAAAGAATGGTGACCGGATGGATGTAGCTTTCGTAGAGAATCCCCAGAACGATATAAACGGTGATGATCGCCGCCATCACGAGCGGGAGTTCATTGGAGAGGGAAGACTCAAAAGCCTTGGCGGTGCCCTGGAAATCGGTCTGGATGCTGGCCGGCATCTGAAGTTCTTTTGTCGCTTCCTCAATGGAAGACACCGCGTGCCCGAGGGACGCGTGCGGCGCCAGGTTGAACGAAAGCGTTACTGATGGGAACTGCCCCTGATGGTTGATGGCTAACGGGGTTGAGATGGTTTCGGCGCGAACGAGGGCATTGAGCGGCGCTTGCGAGCCCGAGGAGGTCGGCACATAGATGCCGCGCAGCGCGTCCACATTCTCTTGCCATTCGGGTTTGGCTTCCAGCACGACGTGGTACTGATTTAATTGCGTGAAGATCGTCGAGACCTGCCTTTGTCCGAAAGCATCGTAGAGTACATTATCGATCGTCTGCGGGGTAACACCGAGACGCGAGGCTGAATCACGGTCGATGTTTAAGGACAGCCCGAGCCCGTCATTCTGTTGATCACTGGCCACATCCCTTAGATCCTTGAGGGTGGAGAGTTTTGTCACCAACTTTGGCGCCCAGGAGTTTAATTCTTTAGCATCGGGACCTTCGATGGTGTATTGGTACTGGGTGCGGCTGACCCGGTCTTCGACCGAGAGGTCCTGTACCGGTTGCATGTAAAGCGTAATGCCGGGGATCTGGGCCAGTTTCGGCTGAAGACGGCGAATGATGTCTGAGGCGTTGGCATCCCGGTCTTCCAGCGGTTTGAGAGTAATCTGGATGCGGCCCGAGTTCGGCGTGGTGTTGGTCCCATCCACCCCGATGAAAGATGAGAGGCTTTCCACTCCGGGATCCTGAAGAATCACTTTGGCGAGTTCTTGCTGGCGGTCCGCCATCTGGGTAAAGGAAATGCTCTGCGGTGCATCCGAAATTCCCAGGATCATCCCCGTGTCCTGGACTGGGAAGAAGCCTTTCGGAACCCAGAGAAACATCACGACGGTTAAAACCAATGTGCCGACCGCCACCCACATGGTTTCTTTCTGGTGCTTCAGGACGATGGTGAGATATTCGCCATACTTCGCGATGACGCGATTGAAGATGTCTTCCGACCATTTATAGAACTTGCCCTGCGAGCCTTCGGGAGTGTGGCGCAGAATTTTGGACGCCATCATTGGAGTGAGCGTTAAGGAAACGATGCAGGACATGATGATTGTGACGGCCAAGGTCACGGCAAATTCCCGGAAAAGACGACCGACGATATCGCCCATGAAAAGAAGTGGAATCAGCACAGCGATCAGAGACACGGTCAAAGACACAATGGTGAATCCGATTTCGGCCGACCCTTTGAGTGCCGCTTCCAGGGGCTTTTCTCCCTTCTCAATATAACGGGAGATGTTTTCCACCATGACAATAGCGTCGTCCACGACAAACCCGGTCGAAATGGTGAGCGCCATAAGCGAAAGATTGTCCAGGCTGTAGCCGAGGACATACATCACGGCAAAAGTGCCGATCAGCGACAAGGGGACGGCGATTCCGGGGATAATCGTGGCCGGGATATTCCTGAGAAAAACAAAGATAACGGCCACGACGAGAATGATGGTCAGCATCAATTCGAATTCCACGTCGTGCACGGAAGCACGGATGGTCGTCGTGCGGTCGGAGATGACGGAAACATCGATGGATGACGGAAGGGATGCGCGCAGCTGTGGCAGCACTTTCTGAACGCGGTCGACGAGCGCGATGATGTTGGTGCCGGGCTGGCGCTGAATGTTCAAGAGGACGGCTGGTGTGGTGTTCACCCACGCTGCCTGCTTAACGTTTTCCGCACTGTCCGAAACGGTGGCCACGTCCGATAGACGAATGGGGGAGCCATGACGGTAGGCTACGACGATCGGCTCGTACTGCGCTCCGGAGATAAGCTGGTCGTTGGCGCCGATCGTCCAGGATTGACGCGGACCATCAAAGGTTCCTTTGGCTTGATCGACGTTGGCCTGCCCGAGTGCTGTGCGCAAATCTTCGAGACTCATGCCGTAGCTTGCTAGCGCTGTCGGATTGGCCTGCACACGCACTGCCGGACGCTGGCCGCCGGAGATGCTGACCAGTCCCACTCCGGGGAGCTGCGAAATTTTCTGGGCTAGTCGCGTGTCCGCCAATTCTTCCACCTGCGGCAAGGGAAGGAATTTAGAAGTGAGCGCCAGGGTCAAAATGGGGGTATCCGCGGGATTCGTTTTGCTGTAGATCGGCGGATTCGGCAGATCCTTTGGGAGATAGGTGGTGGCGGCGTTTATAGCGGCCTGCACCTGCTGCTCGGCCACGTCGATGCTCAGTTCGAGAGAGAACTGCATGGTGATGATGGAGCTTCCGAAGGAGCTGATCGATGTCATCTGGGTCAGGCCCGGCACCTGGCCGAACTGTCGCTCCAAAGGTCCCGTTACCGAGGACGCCATCACATCGGGACTGGCGCCCGGATAAAACGTTTGAACTTGAATCGTCGGATAATCTACCTGGGGCAACGCGGAAACGGGCAATTGACGAAAGGCGACGACTCCCACCAGCACGATCCCCGCCATAAAAAGGGAGGTGGCGACGGGGCGAAGGATGAAAAGGCGGGATGGGCTCACTTGGGGCGCGTGGCGGACGAGGTAGAAGGAGCGACCACCGTCGCGGACGATTTTTGGACGGTGGTCTGCGGGATGATGACGGAGCTTCCGTCCTGCAGTTTCTCCGCTCCATCGATCACGACCGAGTCTCCGGCCTGGACGCCCGTGTTGATGGAGGCATCGTTCCCTTCAATGAGGCCAACGGTGATCGGGCGCAGAGACGCTACCGGCTGGGCTGTCGTGGTTGAAGTTGTCACCACATAGATAAAGGTTCCCTGGGACCCGCGCTGAATCGCGACCGAAGGAATGATGACCTGGTTCGGACGCGTTTCCAGAAGGAGGCGCGCGTTGACGAACTGGTTGGGAAAGAGCGTATTATCCTCGTTATCAAAAATCGCCTTTAGCTTTAGAGTTCCCGTGTTCGGGTCGATTTGGTTATCGACATTGGCCAAGCGGCCTGAAGCGAGTTTCTGCGTTTTGTCCCGGTTCCAGGCTTCCACCGGTAGATTTGCTCCCGTATGCCATTTCTGCATGACGCGAGGGATGCTGTCTTCCGGAAGCGTGAAGATGACTGTAATGGGCTGGAGTTGGGCAATGACGATGAGACCATTTACGTCCGTAGCATGAATCATGTTCCCAGGGTCCACCTGCCGTAGGCCCACTCGGCCGTTGATAGGCGAGGTGATATGGGAATAGACGACATTTAATTTGGCGGATTCAACGGCCGCCTGATCGGATTTGACGGTGCCTTCCAGTTGCCCGACTGTGGCTTTTTGGGTGTCTAGTTGTTGTTGAGGGATCGCCTGCTGAGCGATGAGATCCTTATAACGCTCCAGATCCACTCGTGCGTTCGTAAGAGTCGCTTGATCCTTGGCCAACTGGCCTTCGGCTTGGTCAAGCATGGCCTGGAAAGGTCGTGGGTCAATTTCGGCCAACAGATCTCCGGAATGAACTAATTGCCCTTCGCGGACAGGGACTGACATCAGTTGCCCATCGACGCGGCTGCGGACCGTAACGTTGTAGTAGGCCGTTACGGAACCTAAACCATCCAAAAAGACGGGCATATCACCGAGACGCGCGGGAGCCACAGCAATCGGAACGGCAGGGCCGGTCTTTTTCTTGGCGTGCGCTTTCACGTTCACGTTGTGGACATGAATGCCCCACGCGAGAAGGATGAACAAGGCAATTCCAACCCCCCAGCGCCAACGCGGGGAAGCCGATTTGACGCGGCGCAAAACAGGTTCGGCTTGGACTTTCATACGTTCTAGAACGGGCGGGATCGTCTTCATGGATAGCTCCTAATCGGTTTATAAAATCAGACGTTATTCATATCGCAGCGCTTCTATGGGAGACAATAAGGAGGCCTTGCGGGCAGGCCAGAACCCAAACACGATTCCGGTTCCGGCGGAAAAGAAAAAAGCCAGAAGTACCGACTGGAGCGTGACCTCCGCGCCCCAGCCGGCAAAATGGGACATGACAAAAGAAATGATCATTCCCAGGGCAATGCCGATCAGTCCTCCCAACGTCGAAAGAACGACTGACTCCAAAAGAAATTGTGTGAGAATGGCTCGTCGAGCGGCGCCGACGGCTTTGCGGAGCCCAATCTCACGCGTGCGCTCGCTGACAGAGACAAGCATGATATTCATGATCCCGATGCCGCCTACCAAAAGGGAGATGGCAGCCACAATTCCCAGTAACAAAGTGAAGGTCTGCGTGGTTCCCTGCAGGGCGGCCTGGAGGTCGGCCATATTGCGGATATCAAAATCATTATCTTTCCAGGCCGGTAAGTGATGACGCTTGCGCATCAAGATGGTCAAGTCCTGCATGACATCCGGAATGTTTTCCGGGGCCGCGCATTCGACATAGATGTTGTTGAAATATTTTTTCCCTAGCACACGGTTCATGGCGGTGTAGAGGGGGATTAGAATCATATCGTCCTGGTCGCGAAAGCCCGTGGCCCCTTTCAAGGGAAGAACACCAATCACGCGAAAGCCGATATGGTCGATCTTGATGATTTTGTCCATGGGATTCTGCTTACCAAATAGATTATTAATGACGGTCTGGCCGAGTAGGCAGACGCGCTCTTCGGTTGTGTTCTCGGCGTCTGAATAAAAACGCCCGTAGTAGGGGGAGGAATTCCGCATTTTTTCGTAAACGGGCAAGGCTCCGGTGACCGTCGTATTGGCATTTTTGTCCCCATACACGACCTGGACAGAGCCGCTGACATTTCCGTCCACTCCCGAAATGAAGGGGCTGGACCGCTGAATGGCTTTAATGTCGTCCATTGTCATCCGACTGACACTCCCCGCTCCTCCGTAGACGCCGCCGATCATGGAGCGGCTGGGGATAAGCATCAAGAGGTTGGAACCCAAGCTGGAAAGACGTGCTTCGACGGCCTTCTGCGCTCCTTTGCCGATCGCGAGCATCGCGATCACGGCAGCTACACCTATTAAAATTCCGAGCATGGAAAGCGCGCTCCTCACCTTATTGGCGGAAATGGCCCGAAGAGCCGACGCCGCATATTCGCGGATCTCGGAAAAACTGAGAGAGGGATGTTCCAGGTTTGCTGCCTCACCCGCCCTTCGGGCACCCTCTCCCATCGGGAGAGGGCTGGGGTGAGGCGAAGAATCTGTGGTCTTCTTCTCGTCTGCCACAATTTTCCCATCTTTAATATGAATTACGCGTTTGGCATGGGCGGCGATATCCGGGTCGTGCGTCACCATAATGACGGTAATACCGGTCCGGTTGAGATCGCCGAGCTGGCGAAGGATGTCTTCTGCTTGGTCCGAGGCCAGGTTCCCAGTGGGTTCATCCGCAAATAAAATAGTTGGGTGATTGACGAGGGAACGGGCGACGGCGACCCGTTGCTGCTGGCCGCCAGAAAGCTGATTCGGTTTGTGGTCCATGCGATCCGCTAGGCCAACACTGGCAAGGACCTCTGTGGCGCGCGCTTCACGGTTCGGTGCGCCGGAATAGATCATCGGGAGTTCCACATTATCTAAGGCACTTGTGCGGGCCAGTAGGTTGAACATTTGGAAGATAAATCCGATGGTTCTGGAACGCAAGGCGGCTCCTTGATCATCTGACAAGCGAGACACGTCCTGCCCCATCAAATGATAAGTGCCGTAGGTGGGCCGATCGAGCAGGCCCAGGATCTGCATGAGGGTGGATTTTCCGGAGCCGGAGGGGCCGACAATGGCGACGAATTCGCCGGCTTCAATAGTGATCGAAACGTCTTTGAGGACCTTCAGCTCACCGCCGCCGACCCAATAAGAACGTCCGATGCCTTTAAGTTCGATAAGCGCCATAAATTCTTTTCTGTTTTGCTAATTTCCACTTCGCCGTCCGCTGCCGCCTCCGCTTTGTCCGCTTTGTTTCGGACCGCCCATGACGAGCGGGCTATTGGAGGCCGCCTGTTGAGGGGCATAACGTTTCCGGATGACCAGGACTTGGTCGCCTTGTTGAACACCGCTGATGATTTCCGCCTGGTCGCCATTTTCAAGACCAACCTGAACCGTCCGAGCCACAGGCTTTTTGTCCGGTCCCGGGATCATCACTTGCCGTTCTCCGGTCGCCGTCGGCTGAATGGCGGCTTCGGGCAGAAGAATCACATTTTCCTTCTTATTGGCGATAAGGCTGATATTGGCGGTCATCTGCGAACGGAAGAAAGGTGGGACGTTTTTGGGTTCAATCTTGACGCCATAAGTGATGACGTTCGACGTGTTTACGCCTTCATAAAGGATTTGGAAAACCGTCCCGTTGATGGGTTTATCCGGGTAAGAATCCAAGGTCACGATCGCGCCCATCCCCATACGGATGCGACCGACGTCGGTTTCATCCACATCCGCCTTGACGATCAATTTGTCGGACATGGCGTAGATGACAGTCGTGGCGTCCACGGTCTGACCCACGACCACATTTCTCAGAATGATGACTCCGGAAAGAGGAGCGATAATAGGCGTTGGTTTATAGGCATCCTCCCATTTTTTTTCTTCATCGGGACCTTTGGCGCGGGCGGCGTCCAAAATGGATGCGCGATCTGTGGAGCTCATCCAGGCCAGGATTTGGCCGGCCGAGACTCGGTCACCTTCATCCACGAGAAGTTTTTCAATGCGTCCTCCGATGGGCGGTTTGATTTCAACACGATTGAGCGGCAGAACTTCGCCTGTGGCATCAACGGTTTCCTGGATGGAGCCGAGTGCAGCCACAACAGTCTGAGTGGTTCCCTGGGACCGGCCGTGGTGCGAGCGCGCTTGTAAAACGTAATAGGTCCCACCTCCCGCCGCGAGTAGGATGACCAAAATGATAAGCCCTTTCTTTTTCATCGTGTTTCCCCCAATTGTTGCCCTGTGGCAAAGCGCCATTGTCCTTCGGCTGCGATTAGGTTTTGTTCCGCAGACAAATAGCTTTTTTGGAAATTGACGTAATCGTTCGTGATCAACTGCCAGTCTTGAAAGGTCATGAGGCCGCTCTGGTACATGATATCGGCCTCTTCTTTGCGCTGGATGTCAGCATCCAGAAAGGCTCGCTGCACGCGGACCTGATCCTCCGCCTGTGCAAAGCCATCCCAGGCACTTTCCAAGTTGCCAAGCGCCTGCAGGCGTATTGTGTGTAGATCCTCTTGAGCTTTTTCGTAATTCTTTTTCGCGGCAGACACGGCGTAATAGGTGGACGTAGGGCCGCCCCCGAACAGTGGATAGTTGACTAGCCCCGTGAAGGTCCAAAAGGGACTGGAAGGAAATTCGGAACTGCCTTCGAGACCCTGGTTGTAATTCAGTGAAAAAGTGGGATACAGCGAGCTCTGGGCAGCGCGAACGGAGGCCTTAGCCTGATCGACGACTGCCTGCTGGGCGATCACGGGAGGGAGGCGGTCCGCCAAAGCATTAAAATCGGGGGGTGTTGCAGGAGCTTTGTCCGCTGTCCAGGTCCCCGTGACGACCAGTGCTGAAAAGTCATCCTGACCCAGCGCTTGAGCGAGCTGTTGTTTGGCGACCAGGAGGTCCCGACCGGCTTGTGTTACGGCTACATCGGCCTGTAAAAACTGTGCTTGGGTCTGCATGCTGTTTCCCTTAGATTCGGCACCGGAGTCATAGCGCAAACTGATCATTTGGGCGTTCTGGTCCCAAAGGTCGCGGATGCTTTTGTTAACGCCGATTTGTTCCTGCGTGTAGAGGAGCGTGGAGAAGGCTTTATAGAGATTTAAAAGAACATTGGAAGAAGCGACGTATTGATTGGCTTGGGCCAAACGGAAAGAGGCTGCCGCCGTCTGAATACTGGCCCATTGATTCGGGTCAATGAGATCGATGCTGGCTGACCCCTCTGCCTGCCAGGTTTTGGATTCTCCGAGGCCCGATGACTTACTGTCCGTGTAGCTGTTGGACAGAGAAAGATGAGGGAAAATGCCGTTGTAGCTACCATTGTATTGGGCGTGGCTGGCTTCCTGGGCGCGAATCGCGGACAAGAGCTGCGGATTTTTTTCGGCAGCCAACCTCACGCAGTCCTGCCATGTCAGAGGAGCGGTGGTTTCTCCCCAGGCGCTAAGACTGAGAAGGCTCAGGAGAAGGCCAACACGAGTCAACGACATGATTCTACTGGCCCTCCTGTTTTTTACGTTCCGCGTCGTGTTTCGCGACCATGGCGTCAAAACGTATCTGTTGATCCGGAGATAAAATCATTCGGATTTGCGCTCGGACCTCCTTGCGGATCTGGTCCTGGTAGGATGTCACCTTTTCACGGTTGGTCGTGATAAACGTATTGACCTGCGCGCGTTGAGGTTCGGAGAGGTGGATTTCGTGGTCAAGGCGTTTTAAGAACATTTCGCCGCTTTTCTTGGTCCAATGACCTTCAATGCGCGGAAAGCAGAACATTCCGATCGCCCCTCCAATTAAAAGGCCAATCAGCACCGAAACCAGGATGTATTTCCAGGGGGGTTGCATCATTCTTCTTGAAGAGCAGAGCTTAAAGAGCCTGTGTCGGAAGACTGTTGATGAAATAAGGCGTTATCCATTAATAAGGAGGCCGATGGGGCGCGCGCCGCCAATGCGAGGCCCGCGACGCCGGCACCCAGCATCGGAATGGCCCAGCGCAAAAAGCGATGCCATGCGATATCTTGAAGAACAGGTTCCAGGCGACGAACCTGGTCCATGACGCGATAGGTAAAAAGACTTTCATCGGTCGTCCGGTTGCCGCCGAAAAGGGCTTTGGAAAGGTGCTGCCAGATCGCTTCTTCCTGATTGTCGCTCATGATGTCCTCATAGCATTAGACGTGCAGTCTCGGTCAAAGTGTCAGGAATATTTGTTGTATTTCTCTTATTTATGGATGAACGGATGACATTTATTGATGAGGTTTTGTCGGGAGCGTTTGAGACGGCCCTTCACCGCATCGAGACTGCAGCGTAGTCGCTCCGCTATCGTCTCGTAAGAAAGCTGCTCCACTTCGCGTAAGATCAGGATTTCTCGGTCATCCTCTGGAAGGGCGGCAAACAGGCGGCCGAGGAATTCCAGATCTTTGGGTGTATAGGTAGAAGATTCTCCAGTGTCCTTAATACGTGACAGAAAACCTTCGAAAATCTCACCCTGTTGTTCCAGTAAAGCGTCAAGCGATTCTGTCCGATGCCGTTTACGTGCGCGCAGGAGATCCAGACAAAGGTTGTCCGCAATTCGGATGATCCATGTTTCAAAGGATGCATCCCTCTTGAAGTTCTCAAATCCTTTGAACGCTCTGACGAAGACCTCTTGTGCGGCATCATCAGCCTCTCCGGCGTTTCCAAGGAATGCCAGACACACAAGTCGGACCCGGGTTTGATGGGCACGGACCAGGGTTCCGAACGCTTCAATGTCTCCGGACTGTACGGCAGTAATGATGTCGTTTTCATTCTGCATGGGAATGACTAAATGTCTAGCGATTCATTCGCCAGATGACCACCGTCAACGCGGTGGCGTAAGAGCCCCATAGTGCGTACGGAACCATCAGTCAACCTGCCGCCCTGTCCCGCCTGAAGAATGCCATCGTTGTGGCCATTACAAAGCCTAGGAGAATAACGATTTCAATCGAGCCTAAGAGCGGATTTCTTAGCGCGAAAAAGCAGCCTGGCCAAAAGGCATTCAGAACCAGCTGAATCCCCCATAGCGTCAGCGGGCCTTGCGCCGTTTCCCAACCGCCTGATTTTTTGTAAATCAGGTAGGCTGCCAATGCCATCGAGGCATAAAGAAAAGTCCATACAGGTCCGAAGATTTGCGATGGGGCTGTCCAGGTCGGTTTGGCCAGACGCAGGTACCAATGATGCACCGATATTTCCGTCAATGAGCCGGCCGCGGCGGCGGCGATGGACACCGCTAATGCAAAAGGAAAAAAAGTGCGTATTGTCTTGGGGATCAGCACAGCTTTTAGGTTACTAGATTTGGAGCGAAGAGTATAACGGGTGTTCAGTGCGCCGGAGCTTGGTGGCTTGCGGGTATCCCCCCGCCATTTCCATTCGCTTTTTCAGTCGGCAATTCCCCCAGCAGGCCGAGGGCTTCTTTGAGTTCTTTATCGTGACTGTGGTTCTCTAGCGGTGCCATGAGTTCGTAGAAGCAGGGGACCACAAAGAGTGTCAGGATAGTCGAGAAGAGCACCCCTCCAATAACCGTCACGGCCATCGGGACGATCAGCTCAGAGCCTGCTCCACGGGACAGGGCTTCCGGAATAGCCCCGGCAATGGTAGCGGCCGAGGTCATTAAGATGGGACGCAGGCGAATCGGGCAGGCTTCAAGAAGCGCCTCGCGTACGGGAAGCCCGGTTTTGCGGCGCTCGTTGGTGAAATCGACGAGAAGGATGGAATTTTTCTTCACAATGCCAGCCAGGAGAATGAGTCCGATTCCGCTGTAAAGGTTCAAGCTTTGGTGCATGACCAGGAGCCCAAAGAAAGCTCCCGTCAGACTGAAGGGCAGCGCCAGAAGCACGCTGACTGGATGTATGAAACTGTTGAATTGCGTCGCCAGCACCATATAGGCCACGAAAATCCCAAGTATAAACGTGAATTTTAAACTGGTTGAGGTATCGTGCAAGAGCTGCGAGTTTCCGGATTCGAGAATGTTGTATCCACTCGGCAGTAACTCTTTCGCAATCTCATGGACCTTTTTCAGTGCTTCATCTTGAGAGGTTCCCTTGGCCGGATTGGCAAAAATGTTAATCGAGCGCTGACGGTTGTAGCGCGTGACGGCAAACAGCGCAGGCTTCGTATCATAATCCACTACGTCGGTTAGACGCTTCACTTCCCCGTAGTTGTTGCGTACCCAGATGCGCGAGAGGTCCTTGGGTGTCGTGCGGTCGGCTTCTGCCAAGCGCACCCGCACGTCATACCTCTTGCCGCGGCCCGTGTATTTACCCCACTTCAGTCCGCCCATCATCGCGTTGACCGTATTGCCGACGGAAAGGGATGTCACGCCCTGGGCGTTGGCCTTCTCCCGGTCCGGATGGACCTGGATTTCGGGCATTCCGGGATGGTAGTCGGTATCAACATCCGTCATGAGGCCGGTCTCCTTCATTTTGTCCATCATTTTTCCAGCGTAAAGGCCGAGCGTGTCCCAATCCGGCCCCTGCAGATAAAATTGAACTGGGTAGCCGCGCTGAGCGGAGAATGCTGTTTGTGAGAAGTCGAGCAGCGATACGCGGTCGATCCCCTTGACCTGGCCGAATTGTTCGCGAACCTTGGCCATGAATTCAAGTTGTGTTTCATGGTGATGGGCGTGATAAGGAATACCGAGAAAACGTTCATCGGTGGTGATGAGCGGTCGTTTATCTTGATGGAACATGGTCACAAAGATGTTTTCGGTGTTGACCTGTCCGCCCTGAAACCCACCGACCGCCACGTAAAACTGGTTCATTTCGGGTTGCTGTAGCAGCCAGGGCTCAAGCTGGTCTTTCGAGATTTTATCGGTGTAGTCAATGGACACGCCGAGCGGGTTGGTAATCGTCACCAAGAAGCGGTTTTGATCCTGGGAAGGGATAAATTCCTGTTTTAAAAACTTGGCGGAAAGCATGGAGATGGCAAAAACCGTCAGGGCGACACCCACCACCATTTTCGGCCAACGTAAGCACCATTCAAGGCCTCTTTTATAGTGGTCGCGCAATCCATTCATCAGGGTGTCCATATGCCGCGTGAGCCAGTTGGAATTGCCCACGGATAGAAACTGTGAGGTCCGCATTGGGGCGATGGTGAGCGCTTCCAAGAGCGAGATCATGACGGCGACTGAGATGGTGATACCGAATTGGAAAAAGAACTTTCCGACGATACCCTGCATGAAAATAACGGGCATGAAAATAGCCAAAATCGCGATCGAGGCCGCTAGCGCCGCGGAGGTGATTTCGCGGGCGCCCACGAGTGAGGCCTGGACTTTCGACATTCCTTGCTCGGCGTAACGTGTTATGTTTTCGAGCACCATGATGGCATCATCCACAATGATGCCGATCACGAGCGAAAGCCCCAACATCGTGAAGCTGTTGATCGTAAATCCGCAGAAGTAAAGCGCAATGAAAGTTCCAATAATTGATGTAGGAATTGCGAGTAAGACATTGATTGTCGCACTCAAGGAGCCTAGAAAAATAAAACAGACCAGTGATGTCAGTATCACAGAACGCCAAAGCTGACTTTCTAACTCTTTTACGGAGTCTTTGATGAATTCGGTGGTGTCAAATACCGACACCAGCTGCAGGTCCATTCCTTTGGGAAGAAGCGGCAGAATTTCCTGGATGCGTTTTTTGACATTGTCGGCCACCTGCACGGCATTGGTCCCGCGCTGTTTCACGATCCCGAGCCCGACGGCCGCCTGCGATCCGAAGCTGTGGCTGCCCGTGCGCGAGATACGCCGTACATCGCCTAAGCCGTCTTCAACAGTTCCGATTTCGCTGAATCTCAGCGCACGATAACGAGCACCGCCGCGAACCCTGTTTGGGATAATAAGCCGCGAGAATTCTTCCGGCGTATAGGCTTCGCCATAGACGCGCACGTTAAATTCCTTCGGGCCGTTATCGATATATCCCGAAGGGACGTCCGCGTGTTCGGTAGTGATCGCGTCCAGAACGTCTTCCACTGTGATCTCGCGCTGGGCCATCTTGTCGGCATTCAGCCAGATGCGCAGGTTCGGATCCACATAGCCGCCGAGGTACACATTTCCGACCCCGGGCGTCATGGCGATATCATCCCGCAAATGTTCGTTGACGTAACGGCAGAGATCGACCAGGCCCGCGGTGGAGCCCGTTTTGGTGGTGAGTGCCAGCCACATAATGGGCTGATCTTCCGGATTGACCTTCTGGACGATGGGCGGATCGATCTGGGCCGGGAGGTTCCTCTGAGCCTGGGCGATATGCGCCTGCACATCTTGCACCGCTACATCGATGCTGCGGTTCAAGTTGAATTCGATGGTGATTGTGGTTTGGCCGAGCTGAGACGTGGAATACATGTTGTTAATGCCTTCGATGCTTGTGACCGACTGCTCGATAATGTCAGCGACCTGGGTTTCCATGATTTCCGGCGACGCGTTCTCCCAAGTGACGGTGATGGTCACCACGGGGAAATCGACGTCCGGGAGTTGGCTAATCCCCATGCGGTGGAAGCCAATCCATCCAAAAACGATCAGACCGATCATGAGCATCCAAGCAAAAACGGGGTTTTTAATTGAGGCGTCGGATAATGTCATAGTCCTTCTCCCATAGCGACGCGTAAAAGAACATCATCAAGCCGTGCATTGGCGCGTGAAACAAGCGATTGGCCAAGAATGTTCTGCATGTTGGTTAATAGTTGCAAGAGTTCCAAATTGGTCGTTACGCCCAAGCGGTTTTCCTTTTGCTGAACGGTATAATTTTTCTTCGCCAGGGCAACCGCCTTGTCATAGGCCTGAACCTCCAACATGGCGTGAAGGAGGTCTTCATAGGCGGTGCGTACCTGCCGATCCACATCGCGTTTCAGGCGTCCGAGGGTCAGTTGGGCAATGATTTCCTGCGACCGTGCCGCACGAACGCTGGCTTGTGTGCTCCCTCCTTTATAAAGGGGGACATCGAGAAGGAAAGTCGCATCCCAGCGTACATTCGACAAGAACCCAACGCGCTCCGTGTAGGAGTTGACGGTCAGTCCGAGCGTGGGGAGATGACCTCCTTCCTGAAATTGTATGGCCAATTCAGCCTGATGCAGGTTTTCAACAGCGGAAAGAATGTCCGGGCGCTTCCCCGCCTTCGTAATGGCTTCATCTAGAGTGACCTGAGGGGTTGCGGGGTCCGAATCGATCAAGGGGATCTCGGCGGGAACGCCGGTCAGAAAGAAAAGGAGATGGCGGCTTTCCGCGAGCGTGCGTTTGGTGTCTTCTATTTGAGCGTCAATGGAAGCCAACTGAGTCTGGGCACTCAAGAGATCACTGGGCCGTGATCGTCCGATATTGACCCAGTGGTCCAGTTGATTAACCTGATCGAGGTTGAGCTTGCGCGTTTGTTCGAGAATAGAGATCTGATCCTGGAGGGTATAAGCCGCATAGAACGCGACCGACACATCGGAAAGCAATTGCAAATCGGTTTGAATCTGATTCAGTTTGGCTTGCTCTTGTTGTGATTTGGCGATGCCAATCGTTTTCCAATCGCGAAAACCCGCAAAGATCGGCTGATAAAATTGGAAATAAGATAAGGGTTGCGTTGGTGCCAGAGAAGAAGCGGCTACCCCCGTTGCCCCATCGACCTGATTCTGCTGATAAAATTGTGATTTGATCCAGTCCACATGCGGAAGGATGGCTCCGATTTCTGCACGATACTGCTCCTGAAGCACTTTCACGTTTTCTGCGCTGATTCCAACCGTTTCGCTGATCTGACGTGCGCGCTGAAAGCATTCTAGAAGAGTAATTCCGGATGTCGAACTGGCAACCTCGATTGGCGCCCCCCCCACATGCGTAGGCAAACATCCGATCATAAGGAAGAGACAAAAGAGAGGGATGACCCGTTTCATTGGCTTATTCAACCGCATGGATTCCTTTCACAAAGATTTCGACCAACTGGTCGACATAGGCGGCATCTTCAAAAGGTTCATAGCACATGTTTTCAGTGCGCAAGCGCGTGAGGGAGGCATAGTGAATCAACCCTCCCATGAATTGGGTCATGAACATCGCAATCTTGACCTGAGGGAGCTTGCCATCCAGGTGTCGCGCAAAGACGGCATAAAAGCCATTCCTGTTATGGGTTGGGCTTTCCTTAAGAGCTTTTTGAATAGCTGGATTTTTATGCGATTCAAAGTGAACGATTTTGAAGAATTCCTGGCGGCGAATATCATTCATGTCCTTTAGAAACATGGTCCCGATGAGGTGCAATGTTTCCCGCAGATTGGGGCTGGATTGGTAATCCTTTAGCCGGGTAGCCCACCATTCACTCACTTCCAAATCCACCATTTGCTGAAGGATTTCCTGCTTGCTTTCAAAATAGTGATAAAGGCTGGCTTTCTGGATGCTGCAGGCATGGGCGATGTCATCCATGCTGGTCTCGGCATACCCTCTGTTGGCGAACAGATGACGGGCATGTTGAAGAATTGTCTCCTTGCGGATTTGAAAGGCAGCTGGATCCAGGACTTTCATGGGCATTAGCCTACCAGACGTTCGGTTTATAGTCAATGTGTAATTAAAACCATGGCGAATTATGAATAGATAAGCTAAACTCCAGCCAAGCCTAAGGAGGCCATTGCCTATGAATTCACACAAGAAATACCCCCTACATGTACCTAACGTTTTAGCCCTTACTCTTACACCCTTGGCCGCTATTCTCGGGGCTCTGTATTACATCCCGCGCTATGGCGTCCATCCGGCCGAAATTATCGCCTTTGTGGCTATGTTTTTGGCCACCGGATTAAGCATAACCGCCGGTTATCACCGCCATTTTGCCCATGTCAGCTACAAAGCCCACCCCCTAGTTCGAATTTTCTACCTTGTTTTCGGAGCCTGTGCGATGCAGAATTCGGCTCTCAATTGGGCCTCAGATCACCGTCTGCATCACCGCTTTACGGATACGGATAAGGACCCTTACAATGCCGGGCAGGGATTTTTCTGGTCTCATATCGGGTGGATCTTTTATCAATCCCGGGAAGAAAAACAATTGACGAATGTGGGGGATTTGCTCCGTGACCGATGGGTGCGTTGGCAGCACCGTCATGATGTGGCCATTGCTTTAGTGGTAGGTTTTGCCGTGCCGACCCTGATCGGCGCCTGTGTGGGACGAGCATTTGCCTTTTTTCTTTGGGCGGGCTTTATCCGGTTGGTCTTCGTTCATCACGTGACCTTCTTCATCAATTCTCTTGCGCACATGTGGGGAAACCAGCCGTATTCTCGGAAGGACACCTCACGGGATTCCTGGTGGTTGGCTCTCCTGACCAATGGTGAGGGGTATCACAATTTTCATCACATGTTTCCTTCTGACTACCGCAACGGAATAAAGTGGTATCAATGGGACCCGACGAAATGGATGATTCGAGGGCTCAGTTTTGCTGGCATGACGCAGAAGCTTCATCGGGTTCCGCCCCAACTTATTTTGCGTGCGCGCATGGATGTCGAAGCGTTAGAAGCGGAGAGACATATCCAGACTATGCCGAATGAGCTTGGGCATCCCTGGCGTCAGCGTGTCGCTTCGGCTAAGGAAAGTTTCGAGCATGCATTGGCCGAATGGAGCACTACCCGCGCACGCTATTGGGAACTTAAAAAGGCCGCCTGGGCAAACTCCGAGGGGGCCAAGCACTGGAAAGAGAAACTTGCCGCTTACGAATCCCGCCTTAATGAGGCTCGCTTGCAGTGGCGAGCCGCCCTTCAGGGCCTACAGAAAAGCCCCGTCCTTTAACAGTTGAAAATATAGAGGTCTCTTTTACGGACAGGTTGGGTTGGTACTTGAACTTAGCCAACTGCAGGAGGTGATTTCCTTCCATGAGGTACGCCCCAAACTGCTGTTTTGTACCTTGATGTTTGAAACGACCGTATTCTCATAATAAACAGTCACATGGGAGCTTCCAAGGTTGGCCACCGTGGCGCAATACAGGCTGCCGATAATTGAGCCGTTGCCACCTCCAGAAATTGAAATCGTTCCTCCGACATACATAAATCCATAGATAAATGCTTTCGAAATGGTAGATGCATCGGTTAGTCCGACGGGGGCATAATTGGCTGTCCCAGCGGCGGCAAACGTCGCCGGCGCCCCCCCATCAAAACTTTGGTAATGGGCCCAGTCATTTCCATATTCTT
>Ga0206903_10176_pt1 | contig 21006 bp, 20 predicted proteins | sample Alteio_BWOrgHeat_45_FD_152959 | JGI IMG/M metagenome (GOLD analysis project Ga0206903, IMG submission 152959) | Enriched cells from forest soil in Barre Woods Harvard Forest LTER site, Petersham, Massachusetts, United States -... | ecosystem: Environmental > Terrestrial > Soil > Temperate forest >... | reverse complement strand
TACAAAAAACGAAACAAGCTAAAAGTGAAAGCAAAGGAGGAAATCATTATCACCAATCAGGCGCTGGGGTACAAGATCCGTTACCAGCTCGATTCGTTTGTAAATGATTACAACACCCATATCAGCAGCTATACCGGATATCCCCTGTTTGAAAATCTGACAGGCACAGCGGATCAGCAGGCTGTCTGGACGAAGAACCGTTATCGTACGTATATCGGATCGCGACTTCATTTTATGAGAAGCTGGTACGACAGTACTTTGAAGGATGAGGGATTCCAGGTTGAAACCTTAAATAGTCCGGGATCCGATAAAGGAACTGTTTTGGAAAATCCTTATGACCCGGCTATCTATTCCCTGGACAGCGGAACGGTTGATATCAATATCAATGGCAGCATCCGGGTTACCTATAACGGCCAGGTTCCGAATAAAAATTACCTGATACAGAATCATTTTCCGCTGAACGCGAAAGTGCAGATATCCGCACTTGAAATGCCTTCCGGATTTTCGATCGAAGAAAACGGATACTTTTTTGAGCAGTCTGAAATCACCAACATGGGGTACTGGGCCTGGAAGAAAATAGCGGAATTGGTTCCTTATGATTATAACCCTGAATAAGCTTAAAGCGTAAGGCGCAGGGCATAAGGCTTAAAGCTTTTTGTTCAGGCTTTGGATTTCAAATTCAAATTGCTGCCGGTGCCTTTGTTTTTAAACTGCTTCCAGCGATTCTATTTCTGATATACTAAATATTAAGCACGATAAACTTTACGCCCTATGCCTTGCGCCTTATGCCTTACGCCTTACGCTTTGCGCCTTAAGACTTCTCCATTACTTTCTTCCATAGCTCAGGAATACGTTTGATCCATACGAGCTCGCGCTTTTTAATAGATGCTTCGGCGGCAGGTGAGCCGAAATATACTTTATCCGCCTCCAGTGTGCCGCCAACTCCGCTTTGAGCCAGTACAACCGCATTATCGCCGATGGAAAGTGTTTTGCTGATGCCTGCCTGTCCCCAGAGTATAACTCCATTTCCGATTTCGACTGCGCCTGCAATCCCTACCTGTGCGGCAAGCAGGCAGTTTTTACCGAGTGAAGTATCGTGCCCGATATGAATCATATTGTCCAGCCGTGAACCTCTGCCGATAACGGTATCGCCGCTCACACCCCGGTCGATCGTACAACCGGCACCAATTTCCACATCATCTTCAATCACGACTCGTCCGCAACTTAACATCTTCTTGTACCATACCTCGCGATTCTTTTTTGTATTATAATAAAAGGCGTCCGAGCCAATTACCGTACCCGCCTGGATAACGACATCGTTTCCGATCACACAATGATCCATGATCGTTACATTGGGATAAATCATGCAGCGCTCACCGATCTGAACATGGTTACCAACAAATACGCCCGGATACAGAAAGGTGGTTTTACCAATCACCGCGCCGGGACTAATTGATTGTACCGCGGGTTCAAAGGGCCTGAAATGCTTTACAATTTTCAAATAGGCTTCAAATGGCTGTTCCACAATAAGGAGTGCTTTTTCCGGCGGACATTCCACTTCCTGATTAATGATAATGAATGAAGCGGCAGAACGTAAACAGGTCTGATAGTATTTGGGATGATCTACAAAAACGAGATCCCCGGGCTCCACTTTATGTATCTCATTGATCCCTGTTGCCGGTGCACCGGTATTACCAATCAACTTTGCACCCAGGAATTCTGACAGCCAGGTCAGCGATATAGGCGAAGGAAACTTCATTGATCAAATTTTGCTCAAACCTACATTAAAGTGCTTTTCCACACCCTAAAAAAAATTGTGCATAAAATTTATTGGAAAATTTTTCCGTATAGACAAAATTATTTCTAATATTGTGTAGGGATATTTATGTCCCTGTACTTACTAACCCATCCAAATAGTAAAAGTCTCGCCGCCAGCGGGGCTTTTTATTTTACAAAATCTTTTGTAAACCCTTTATTCATCAGCGTTTCATCGATTTACATTGAATAAATACTTCGTCATATATAAACCCTTCCAGGTACTTTCGCAGTTTACCCCCGAAAACAACAAGGCCTGTCTGAAGGACTTTTTTGAGGTCCCGACAGATGTTTACCCGGTTGGACGCCTGGATTACGACAGCGAAGGATTGCTTTTGTTAACAAATGACAAATCGCTCAATCACCGCCTGCTGCATCCCAGTTTTGCGCATGAACGGGAGTACAGGGTGCAGGTAGAAGGCCTTATTACAAATGAAGCTTTGCAATTGCTGACTTCCGGAATTACGATTAACATAGACGGAAAACCCTTTCGTACCCAACCCGGTAAGGCATCGCGGCTTCCGGAAAACAATGTGATACCGGACAGAAATCCGCCTATACGATTCCGCCGGAATATTCCAACAAGCTGGATTAAACTGGTCATTACAGAAGGCAAGAATAGACAGGTTCGCAAAATGACAGCAGCCACAGGTTTCCCCACCCTGCGTCTCATCCGTTACCGCCTGGCCGGCTTAACACTCGATACCATGTTACCAGGTGATATGATCGACATGATTCAAAACGATGTATACGGCAAGCTCGGCCTGCTAACGCACATTTAATTTATTACCTTTCAGCCACAAAAAGCACAACATGGTAAAATCGATGACGGGTTTTGGCAGAGCGGAGCAATCGGTAGGCGACAAAACCTTTCTGGTAGATGTGAAATCCCTCAATGGAAAACAATTCGAACTTCAATTAAAACTTCCCGGCTTTCTCAAGCCTTATGAATTTGATATCCGCAAACTGCTGTCAGATAAACTTGGCCGCGGCTCTCTGGACTGCACCGTCAGCCTCAAACAAACCGGAAATGCAAAACCCGTGAGTATCAATACCGACCTCGCAAAAGCGTATTATGAAACCCTCGCAGATTTATCCAGACAGCTTAACCAGGATCCTTCGAACATACTAAGCACCCTGCTGAAACTACCGGAAGTGATTACCCCAACCGGCGACACATTAACCAAAGAAGAATGGGCGCAATTCAGTAAGGTGATCGAAATGGCTATCGAGGATCTGAACGTTCACCGTCTGAATGAGGGAGCGGTACTCGAGCAGGATTTAATTGTACGCATTGAAAATATCAGCGCTCAACAGGAAGAGATCATCAAATTGCAGCCTCTCAGACAAACCAAGATCCGGGAAGGGCTGGAAAAATTATTGAACGAACATGTGGGAAAGGATAACTATGATTCCAACCGCCTGGAGCAGGAAATGATTTATTACCTGGAAAAGATAGATATCAGCGAAGAAATGGTCCGGCTCAAAAATCATTGCTCGTATTTTAAGGAAGTGCTTGGCGATCCGGAAGACAGTAAAGGAAAAAAACTGTCGTTTATTCTCCAGGAAGTGGGCAGGGAAATTAATACTACGGGTTCCAAGGCCTATGACGTCAAGATACAGCGATGCGTTGTGCTGATGAAGGATGAACTGGAAAAAGCCAAAGAGCAAATACTTAATGTGTTATAGAAAGTAAAAAGTAAAAAACTCAGGGAGTGAAAATATCCTTATTGATCCTGGCAGCCTGTATCGGATTTTCTGCCTGTAACTGGACGACCGGCGTTTTCGAAAAAAATCTCAGGTTTAATGATCACGAATGGCCGGCTTCCGTAAAACCGGATATAGCTTTTGAGATCAGCGACACGGCTTCGCTATATAATATATACTTCGTGGTACGTCATACTGACGCTTACCATTTCAATAACATGTTTATACGTGCAACTGTAACGGAGCCCGGGGAAACCAGGGGCAGAACCGGAGATTATGATCTGCAGCTGGCAACTAACGGAAAAGGCTGGATCGGCACTGCCATGGACGATATTTACGACGTGCGCCTGCTCTTTCAACCAAAAACCAGATTCCGGAAAACCGGTACCTACCATGTCGTACTGGAGCAACTCATGCGCGAAGATCCGCTTAAATATGTGCTGAGTGCGGGACTGAGGGTTGAGAGAGCAGATTGAGAGTATGGGAGTATGGGAGTATGGGAGTATGGGAGTGCGCATTCAGCGTTCAGCTTTGAGCGTTAAGCTTAAAAATGGCTATTCATCTTTACAAAAACAAATGGGTCAATCGGGCGACGGTCATTTACTGGCTGTTACTGATTTATGTTCTGGCTGCCCTGGTCTGGTGGTTCATTGCCCTCAACATTCAGAATCATAAAATGGCTGAGTACAAACTAAGCCTGCTTACGCAGAACGATGCCGCCTATCATCAGAAAGTAGAAAAAATCTATAGCGAACGCGACCGCCTCACCACGGCATATCTGAGCGAGGGACTGGTTTTCTTATCTGTCATACTGATTGGTGCCGTTTTTTTATACAGCGCCGTGATGCGGCAGCTCCGCATACAAAGGCAACAACAGAATTTCATGATGGCTATAACACATGAATTGAAAACGCCGATTTCGATTGCGCGCCTGAATATCGAAACGCTGCAGAAGCATGTGCTGGAAGACTCAAAAAAAGAAAAGATCCTGAAATCTTCCCTTCAGGAACTAAATCGTCTGAACACGCTAACCGGGAATATACTCGTGTCTGCACAACTCGAAGGCGGTTCCTATCTTTTCAACAAGGAAGAACTCAATTTCTCCCGGATCACGACCGATTCCCTGCAGGATTTCACAAACCGGTTTCCAACCCGGCCCTGGATATCTTCTATTGAACCTGATTTGTTTGTTATGGGCGACCCGCTCCTGATGCAAATCCTCATAAACAACCTGATTGAAAATGCGGTTAAATATTCGCCCCCCGATTCTCCGATATCTGTCGAATTAAGTAAGGAGGGACCAGAAGGTGTTTTGGAAGTAAAGGACGAGGGATCGGGCATTCCAAAAAAAGAGCATAAACGGATATTCCAGAAATTTTACAGGATGGGAAATGAAAATACGCGCACTGCACAGGGAACCGGTTTGGGTTTATATTTATGCCGGAAAATTACCCAGGACCATAAAATGCGTCTTCAGGTGAAGGACAATCATCCACAGGGAACCATTTTTACGGTCCGTTTCAACACACTACAAATATGACGGAGCCTGTACGCAAATCCATCCTGCTCGTTGAGGACGAAGAAAATCTGCACGACGCGCTTCGTCTGAACCTTGAACTGGAGAATTACCAGGTTACTTCTGCATTCGATGGTAATCAGGCTTTGAAAGCGATCAGTGATGAATATTTCGATCTGGTTATACTGGATGTGATGCTGCCGGGCATTGACGGCATCAGTGTGGCAGAAACAATCCGCGTGCAACAGAACCCCGTACCCATTCTTATTCTCAGTGCCCGAAACACGAGCGCCGACCGGGTGCTGGGGTTGAAAAAAGGAGCCGACGACTATCTGAACAAACCCTTTAACCTGGAAGAGCTCCTCCTGCGGGTACATAAACTCATTGAAAAAAATGAAAAACTGCAGGCTCGAAATGCCATGCCGGATAGATATCAGTTTGGTAAAAATGTGATCGATTTTAAGGCGCAGGAAGCATTCAATAAAAAAAATGAGCGTTTCAGACTGAGTAAAAAAGAAACCATGTTACTCAAACTGCTGATTGAAAATAAAAATGAAGTGGTAAAAAGAGAAAAAATCCTTCAGGCTGTATGGGGCTATCATGTTTATCCCAATACCCGCACCATCGATAATTTCATATTGAACTTCCGGAAATATTTCGAGGACGACAGCCGCAATCCCAGACATTTTCATTCGGTACGCGGCGTCGGATATAAATATACAGAGTAGGCGTTGGGCGTTATGCGTTAAGCTTTATGCTTTATGCGTTAAGCTTCGAAATAACGTATTCAGCGGAACCCAGCATGCGATGCATATCGGACGTGCTGTACTCCGGCGTGTATAATTTCATCTCGCATTCATTCAGGATATTATTCAGCTGAATGATGTCTTCGTCGGTCCAGGCTTTCGCACGTAGTCCGCTGGCTATATTTAATTTATTGAGCTCACTGGCCGGCAGCTGCAGTTTATCTGATACTGATTTCCAGATCGCACGGTTTATGGATCCGTAGAATTTGCTGAAGTCCCCCGCCTGCATCAGATCTCTCGATTCCCTGAGCGGATCAACAGGAACCGGAGTCGCAACAGGTTTTTTAGCCAATGCCAGTTGTTTTGCCCTTTCTGCCTTCAATCTGGCGTCTTTTTTCGATTGTCTGACAATAAAAACTGTTGCACCGGTAAGCAAAAGAAAAGCAAGACCCCACCACAAATATTTTGTCGGATCGGTCTGAATGGTATTGACCGGGATTACAGACCTGGCAGCCGGTTTCTTTTTCTTTGACGGGTTTACCTGGATCTGCAACGGATCTGTCTGGGCGTCCTTATATGTTTTTGTATTCGGATCGAAATAACTAAGCTGAACAGGGGGAATGGTATACACTCCTGGCTTCGAACAGATGAAACTATATGTAAATGTTTTCGACCCGGCCAGGGGAGCGGTTGCCTTATCTATATTTTCTTTGCTGCTCACGTCATACGACTCCATATTGGCCGGCCAGCTTATCTGAGGTGCATTGATCACCGGGAGATTGCCGGATCCTTTTACCACGACCGACAACAGCGCAGCATCGCCGGTATCTACTTCTTTGGAATTCAGCGATGCGCCAATTGAATAATTCCCGACAGCTCCGTTGAAATCCGACGGTTTGCCGGCCTCCGGCAAAGGCTTTACATGAACGACAACCGGTTTACTTTCCAGCACAATATGTTGCGTAAATGGTGTTCCGCTCACTTCGGGCTCAAAGATCCGGTCCAGCAAACCGCTCAAACCCTGTCCGGATGTTTTCGTTGCGTTTGCATCGGCCTTTATGAAATAGATGTTATTATCCAGTTCTACGGGATCCAGTGTGATATCGCCGGGCTGCAAAGGAATCAACTGAGTTTTACGAATCGTGTGAACGGAGAAGTTCTTACCATTTACTTTTTCTACCGTTACGCGATCGTCAGACGGGTCGATCATATCATACACGCTGAATCCGTTCAGTGAGGGGTGCCGGGTTACGCGGGAATCCGAGCGCAGGCGGGCATACAGTTTATAGGTAGCCACAATGGGTTCGCCCAGATAACAATCCGTTTTGCTGACATCCACTTTGATAAAGAAATTCTTCCGGATTTTATCTTCTACTTTTTCTCCGGGTTTTATCAGCTCATCCATATCTACCGGTGGCTGAGCCGTTGGCCAGGAAGGATCCGGCAGGGGACTGAATGGCGATGGCCCTGTTTTACCCTGACTACTTTGACTATGCACAAAAATTTGAAGTGGATTCGTGCGGAGTAGTTGTCCATCCACGGTAGCGGTCGCCGGCTTAATATTAAGAGTACCTGTTTTCTTAGGCTGTAAAAGAAAACTAACGCCTTTGTATTCAGTCATGGCTCCGTTTATGATGCTCATACCGGTAGACTGGCTCGGGCCCTCCACGATATTAAAATCAGGCAAATCAGGTGTTTGCAGATTTTCAATTTTTTTTGCATTTTCAACAACAAACTGTACCTGTACATAATCGGCTTTCCCCATGTCTTTCGTACTCGCCTGGGCATAAAAATGTACCTGTGCACTAACCGGACCCAGGAGTCCGCACATCAGGGAAATAAATATAATTCTGAATGGTATAAAGGATGCGATGATTGTTGTTTTAATTGATACTCTGACGGTCGCTGCAAATATAAAAACAGGCTGGTTGGAATGCCTAAGGCGTAATACTTAAAGGTTTCATAATTTAGATGTCAATGCAACTTTTCGATGACCGATGACCGATGACCGATGACCGATGACCGATGACCGATGACCGATGACCGATGACCGATGACCGATGACCGGTTCGTCATCGATTACAAATCTCCCGCCTGCGGCCTCATCACGAGCTCTTCCACAACTGCCTGTGGGGAAAGTTTCGAAATCTGGACAATCGTGTCGGCAATATCCGAAGGTTTCATGATGCGGCCCTGAGCTACTCCACTGGCGGCCCAGGAATCGGTATAAACGGCACCCGGATAAATACAGGTAACTTTTATTGAATAGGATTTGAGTTCTTCACGCAGGTTTTTTGAAAATCCTGACAATGCAAATTTGCTGATACTATACGATCCGCCATTATGGTAAGCCTGCATACCTGCGATAGAACTAATGTTAAAAATATGACCTGATTTACGTTTCATCAGTGAAGGAAGAAAAACCCGCGTGAGATGATAAGCGCTTAGTAAATTAACGTTCAGCATGTTTTCCAGCTGTCCATCCGGCTCATCGATTACACCACCCGGTTCAAATGTTCCTGCATTGTTGATCAGAATATCGGGATTCACGCCCAGACCCAACACCCAGTTTCCGAAATCGATCGCACCTTGTTTTAAACCCAGGTCAAATGCTTTTGCCCGGATCGCCTGATTGGGGAAACGACTCATCAGGGATTCGAGCGCGTGGTATAATTTTATTTCATTGCGGGCTGTCAGATAAAGATCATGTCCTTCTGCGGCAAATGCTTCCGCCATACTGAATCCGAGTCCGCGTGACGCTCCCGTAATAACCACTTTCATGGCTGCAATTTAAGTTTAGTTGGCGGTTGGTCCCGAATATTCGGGACCAACCGCCAACCAGGCTTTAGACTTAAATTGCACCCATGCCGTACAAGCACCTGTTTTTCGACCTCGACCACACGCTCTGGGATTTTGATCTGAACAGCCGGGAGGCGTTGCGGGATATATATCAGTCATTATCCCTGGCAGAAGCCGGCGTATCCGATTTCGATCTGTTTCATACATTATACCTGGGTCACAATGAACGACTTTGGGACAGATACCGGAAAGGACTGATGAAAGTGGATGATCTGCGTTGGAAAAGAATGTCGATGACCCTGCTGGAATTCAAAAACGGAGACGAGAACCTGGCCCGGAAAATGGGCATTGAATTCCTGGAAATCCTGCCCACAAAAAAAGCCGTCTTTCCGGATACGGTTGAACTGTTGAATTACCTGACAGAAAAAAAGTATCTGCTCCATCTCATTACAAACGGGTTTGAAAAAACACAACACCAGAAACTAAAAACAGCCGGGATCGACGGATATTTTCTCGAAGTAATTACTTCAGAAGGATCCAACAGCCTTAAACCTAATCCCGAAATTTTTGAATACGCGCTGGTAAAAACGGGCGCCTCGAAGGAAGAGAGCATCATGATCGGTGATTCGCCGGAAGTTGATATTCTGGGGGCCCGGGAAGCCGGGATAGACCAGGTATATGTTAATCATACCGGAAATAAGGAGCCGGTGAAAGCAACGTATACCGTGAGTTCCTTAAAAGAGTTAATGAATATTTTTTAGCCGGTCGCTTACCATTCTGCCAGCACCGTAACGCCGCCTTTCACCATCTGGTTAAGCCCGACTTTTAATGCCGTGCCGGGAGGCAGGAGAACGTCGACCCGGGATCCGAATTTGATAAAGCCCATTTCTGCACATTGTTCCACTTTCTGACCGGGAGCAAGATAGTTGATGATTCGTTTGGCCAATGCCCCGGCGATCTGTTTAACGAGCAGGCTGCCCTTTGGATTTTTTATAACCACACTGTGCCGTTCATTTTCCGTGGAAGACTTCGGATTCCAGGCCACCAGGTATTTTCCTTTATGATACTGGCTATAGATAACATCTCCGCTAACAGGATTAACATTTCGATGAACGTTGGCCGGACTCATAAAAATAGAAACCTGCAGCCGGCGATCATGATAATATTCGACATCCGTAATTTCTTCTATAACGACCACTTTTCCGTCAGCCGGACAAACAATATAATTCTCATTAATCGAAGGAACACGGGCCGGTACCCGAAAAAAAGATATAATAAAAAGAAGAAGACCGAATGTGATTATAAAAATCACCCAGCTTAGAGCCGGTGCCTGAAAACTTATAAAATAAAAGGATGCCAGGTTGATCAGGGCAAAAATGATGGCACAGATGACAATTGTTCTATATCCTTCTTTATGAATGGTCATTGGAAAATTAAAATCAGCGTTGTTTTAATTATGCAAACATAACAATGTAAAGCCAAATGAATGGCGTGGCAAAAAGAAGGGAGTCGAACCGGTCGAGGAAACCCCCATGACCGGGCAGGATACGGCCGCTGTCTTTGACATCCGCGAGTCTTTTCAGCTTACTTTGCAACAGGTCTCCGATCGTGCCGGCTATTGCGGCGATCGCCGCAATAATCATATAGTTGGTTACGGTTTGCATTTCAAATCCGCTACTTAAGAAATAACCCAGGACGCCCATGGCCACAACTGCGAACAGGATTCCTCCTATGGTGCCTTCCCAGGTCTTTTTGGGGGAAATTTTTGACAATGGTGTTTTGCCAATAACCGAACCGACCAGGTAGGCCATGGTATCATTCACCCATAAACTCAATATGATTACCAGTACTAATAACTTATTTACAGATTCCAGGGCAGTACCCGGGTAAAAAGTCCGAAGGTTGAGCAGCATTCCCAGGCTGAGTGAAATATATATCAACCCCAGGGCGGAATAACCCATATTCCGCAGGTAAGTTTTACGGGTATATAATATTTCTGCAACGGGCAAAATGAAAAGGAACAGCAGACCCCCGTATAAGCCGGCATTGTGTAGTCCCGAATTTCCCAAATCACCTGCGAATCCCGGGCGGCTGCAATACATCATAATGCACCAGCCGGCAATCATGACACCGTACTTCTGAAAATTACTGATTTCGGCATACGCCGGATCAATCTTCTCCAGCAGTTTCTGGTATTCGTACCAGCAGCCAAAATGTATGATCGAAAAAAGAATAAAAAAACTCCAGGTATTCCACAGTAATCCTGTGAGCATCACTGCAACAAAAAACAATGAAGTCAGCGCCCTTGTTCTGAAAGTGACTGCCTGAATTGCCATAAAGTGAAGTTACGTAAATGGAAATTATGCCGGATGGTCGGGCTCGTCGAATATCGTTATTTCAGTCAGTGGCGGAAACTCACTGGCGTACGTTGTGGTTGATTTTTTCCGGAGATAGTTTAACAGAAAGACGACCAGCACCAGAGAAGCCAGTCCGATCAGACTGAATGCCGTATTGGACGTAGATTTTGAATCCAGGTCGGACACTTTAAAATAAATGAGCAATAAGTTGATTGAATTAAATGCAAAATGCCCCAGCATCGATGTAAAAATGCTTCCACTATACCAATATAAAGCACCCAGTATAATTCCCAGCGCCATACGTGGCAGAAAGCCCATGAACTGCATATGAAACGCAGAAAAAAGGAAAGCGGTAAAGATTATTCCGGGCCATGCACTTTTGAAAATCTGAATAAAAAGCTTTTGGAGAATACCCCTGAAAAAAAGTTCCTCTCCTATGGCGGGTAGTGCACCGACTAAAAAGATGGCCATTGCCAGATCAGCGGGAGTCTTTAGCAATAGAACGTTATCCAGTACGCCATTGGCAGCCGTCTCCCCGTTTTCAATCCATTTCTGGCTGGTTTTCGGAAGCAGGTGCACCAGCGACTCATTAATCATTGCCAACAACGCCACGGTAAAGAAGGCGACGAATATGGTAACCAGTGCAAGAAGAAAAAACATGTTTCTCCGGGGAGCCTTAAACCCGGCATAAACAAACGGATCAGGATCCGCGAGGTACGCAAAAACCAGGGAAGGCAATAAAAAAATTGCGAAGAACTGCACGATCAGTAATCCCCGGATTACTCCCACCAGTTCAGGACGGGCATAATCTGCGGGACCCATGGAAACGACCTGCATGGTGCTCAGGTGATTAAAATGAGCTACAATACTGATCCCTACCATAGTTGTGATAACAAGGATCCCCCCGGTGAGGCCGCCGAATATAATCAGCTGAATCCAGGCGGGTTTATTTCGGAGGTATGTATGCATACGGAGGGCTTCCTGCTACAGCTTTTTATAAGTATCTTTGGCGGGAAGTTGTGCGAAATTAAGCATACAGGCCCGCAATTTCAATATGCCGGCCTGTTGAGAGCGATTCCCGCCAAACAGATGTCTATTCAGATCGGTCAACATATCATATTGCCGGATTTCCCCCTGCTGCTGGCACCCATGGAAGACGTGAGTGATCCGCCATTCCGTTATGTGTGTAAAAAATATGGTGCAGATCTCATGTACAGTGAATTTATTTCTTCTGAAGGTCTGATCCGTGATGCGATCAAGAGCAGACAAAAACTGGACTTTTTTGAATACGAACGACCTTTCGGGATACAGATATTCGGAGGGGATGAAGAAGCCATGTCGCTCAGCGCGCGGATCATTGATGCGACGAACCCCGACCTGGTGGATATCAATTTTGGCTGTCCGGTAAAAAAAGTAGTTTGCAAGGGAGCCGGTGCCGCCGTGTTGAAAGACGTGCCGGCCATGGTTCGGTTAACCAGGGCCGTTATCCAATCCACGCGCCTTCCCGTGACCGTAAAGACGCGACTTGGCTGGGATGATGATTCAAAAAATATTGAAGATGTTGCCGAGCGTTTACAGGACGAGGGCATCGGCGCTCTCACCATTCATGGCAGAACCAGGGCGCAGTTATATAAAGGCGAGGCAGACTGGACGCTGATCGCCCGGGTGAAAAATAATCCGCGTATTCACATACCTATTTTTGGGAATGGCGATATTGAAAGTCCTGAAAAAGCGCTCGAATACAAGAACAGATATGGCGTTGATGGCATTATGATTGGTCGCGCAGCCATTGGCAATCCGTGGATTTTTGAAGAGATCAAACATTTCCTGAAATTCGGAACGCATCGCGAACCGCCTTCACTTGAAGAAAGAATCGATGTGATCCGCCAGCATTTACACCGCTCTATCGAATGGAAGGGTCCGGTGCTGGGCGTCCTCGAGATGCGCCGGCATTACAGCAACTATCTGAAAGGAATACCGCATATTAAGGAAGTGCGCAATCAACTGGTACAAAAAGGGGAGCTTGAGGAAATAGAATCCGTTTTGGAGGATCTGAAAAGAAAGGCTGAAACTCAAGCATTCGCCGCCGCAACAATGTAAAGTTCACACTCCCATACTCCCACACTCCCATACTCCCATACTCCCATACTTTCCTCAGGGATGCATGGGATGAGAAACCTTGTTAAAGTCTTCCAGCAATGCAACATATTTTACCGCCCGCTTCTCCGCGATAAAATCTGCCGTGAAAAATCCGGCGGCCATCAATGTAAGTGTGATGCCGAATCCTAACCAGACCGTCCTGGGGTCCTGATTTCTGAAGAATATGACAAGGGCAATCCCGGCGATAAACATTCCGGTTTCTATCCAGCGGTAAATGAGAAAATTCGTTTTTACTTTTCGCATGCGTGTGAGTTCCACCGTTTTGAGCTGGTCAGGGTTCATGTCATATGCGTATACCTGGCTGATTCTCTGATCATCGCTCCTGACATAAACGGAATATCCGGCAACAGCCTGAACCAGTCCCAGTACCAGCAGCGGCATGGCTGCTCCCCGGAAAACCTGTGTTTTAACGGCAAAATAAAATATAAGGGCCAGGAGAATCGCTGCTATTCCGATGACCAGAAAAACAAGGCTCTCCTGTTTTTCGGCAATAAAATATTTTTCAATATCTGCCTTGCTGAGCATTGGAATTCTGTGATTAAATATAACCATATCCATTTAGTTTTGAGCTTCTTATTTTTGCAAAAATTATCTATGCACCGTTTCCTGATCCCGGCCTTTATTTGTTTGATTTTGTCGGGTTGTTCCACCAATAATGTGAAGGAAGATGAAAGCCTGAAAACATATTTTGATTCCGCCGGTGTGAAAGGTTGTTTTGGTTTGTTTAATAACGGTGAAAATAATTTCATCATCTATAACCTGGCGCGCTATCGCGACAGTGCCTACACACCGGCTTCCACCTTTAAAATAGTGAATTCGCTGATCGGCATCCAGACGGGAGTAATTCGGGATGAAAATATGGTTATCAGGTGGGATGGCGTTAAGAGGTGGAATGAAGACTGGAACAGGGATCTTACAATGAAAGAAGCATTTGCCGTTTCAGCCGTTCCATATTTCCAGGAAGTAGCACGGCGGATTGGTCGTGATACCATGCGTATGTGGATTGACAGTCTGGGCTATGGTAACCGCAATATAAGCGGCCCGATCGATTCTTTCTGGCTGAATAATCATCTTCTGATTAAACCGGATGAAGAACTTGGGCTGGTAAAGAAGTTATATTTCGACCAGCTTCCGTTTTTTAAACGCACCCAGGATATCGTGCAGTCGGTGATGCTCCGGGAACAGGATTCGAACTATAAACTTTCCTATAAAACAGGTTGGGGTTTCCCCGGAAACGGACGTGAACTGGGCTGGGTGGTAGGATGGATAGAAGAAAACCGGCACCCTTATTTTTTCGTGTTGAATATTGAATCAACGGTGCCGGACCGGGTCAGGGAGGTCCGGATTAAACTGCTCAAGGATATACTGACTCATTTGGGATTTTTTAACGGAAAGAAATAAATCTCCCGGCCTGTCTTTGTTATCTTGCGGCAGGGAAATTATACCCGGATCTATGCATTTTCAGCATCCCGAATTGTTTATTGGACTGGTACTGATACCCATGCTTGTTTTTCTATATTTCCAACTGAACAGCTGGAAGAAAAAACTGGCATCGCGCATTGGCGATCCTTCCCTTGTCAGCCAGTTAGTGAAATCTTTTTCGGCTGGAAATTTCCTGTTTAAATTTATCCTGATATGCACCGCTGTTTTTTTCCTTGTTGGAGGTCTCGCTAATCTGCGCGCGCGCGGAAGTGCAGAGAATATCTCCCGCCAGGGTGTTGATGTCATGATCGTACTGGATGTTAGCAAAAGCATGCTTGCAACCGATGTGAAACCAAGCCGCCTCGATAAGGCCAAACAACTTTTATACCGCCTGATCGACAGGCTGCAAAACGACCGGGTTGGCCTGATATTATTTGCCGGAAGAGCCTATATGCAAATGCCGCTCACCACCGATCACAGTGCCGCAAAGCTTTACATCTCAGAAGCAGGACCGGCAGCTGTATCCACGCAGGGAACCATATTTTCCGAGGCGCTCACCATGGCCAACAGCTCTTTCAACCGGAATGAACATAAATACAAAGCCGTGGTGTTGATATCGGATGGGGAAGATCATGATCCGGAAGCGTTGAAGGTCGCAAAACAAATGGCCGATGATGGCGTTATGGTAAATACGGTGGGAATCGGTTCGCCCGATGGATCCGTGATCATTGATCCGGAAACGAAGGAACCAAAGAAGGACGCCCAGGGAAATACAGTCATTTCAAAATTGAATGAACCGGAACTGACTGCCATTTCCGACGCGACCAATGGGATTTATATCCATCTCGAAAACCTGGAAGATGCTACGATAACGTTAACCCAGCGCCTGGACAGCATTGAAAAGCGTGCGCTGGCAGACAGTGAGTTTATTAACTATAAAAATTATTTTCCCTGGTTCATCGGATTGGCAGGGATACTGCTGATCCTGGAATTATTCATACCCGAACGAAAAAGAAAAATTGCCTAGATCGATCCGAAACATATTATCTGCACTCACCCTGCTTTTTACCAGTCTGGCACAGGCCCAGACTGCGGAAGCCCTGATCCGCCAGGGTAACCGCTACTATAATAAGCAGGATTATGAACAGTCGCTAACCAACTACCAGAAGGCTTTGAAAAAAAAGCCGGGAAACCCGGACGCGAATTTTAACCAGGGAGATGCCTTGTACCGGAAAAATGAGTACGATAAGGCGGTAACGGCTTATGACGATGTACTTCAGTCCAAGGCAAATGCCGATACCCGTCAAAGCGCTTATTATAATAAAGGCGTCGCTATGATCCGGCAGAAAAAGATCGATGAAAGTATTGATGCCTGGAAAAATGCCCTCCGATTAAATCCGGCCGACAGTGCGGCAAGAGAGAACCTGGTCAAGGCCCTCCTTGAAAAAAAGAAACAGGAACAGCAGGAACAACAGAATAAGAAAAATCAGCCCGACAAAAAGAAGGATGATAAAAAGCAGAAACAGGATCAGAATCAATCTGAGAATAAACCCAAACCCCAGCAGAGTAAACTAAGCAAACAACAGGTGGAACAATACCTAAAATCCCTGGAGCAACGGGAAAAAGACGTTCAGGATAAGATGAATGAAAACAAATCCCATTCACTGAGCCAGCCTGAGAAGGATTGGTAATCAAGCTGAAAGCGCAAAGCTCAAAGCGTAAAGCATTTCGTAATTTTGCCTGTAAATTCATCAATCGTTGTAATGCAGCTATACGCAGATTCCCTGACTTCTTATAAGAGACTGGATACGGTTCCCGTTACCGTGGGCGACCTGATCTTAGGTGGCAATGCGCCAATCCGGGTGCAGACCATGACTACGTTCGACACGATGGATACGATTAAGACTGTGGAGCAGTCGGTTCGATGTATAGAGGCGGGCGCAGAACTGATACGGATTACAGCACCCAGCAAAACGGAAGCAGAGAATCTTCTACATATCAGGAACGAAATACGAAAAAGGGGATTTAAAACGCCGATCGTTGCCGATATTCATTTTACGCCGAATGCAGCAGAAATTGCCGCCCGCATCGTCGAAAAAGTCCGGATAAACCCGGGCAACTATGCCGATAAAAAGAAATTTGAATTCATAGAATATACCGACGCCGATTACCTGGATGAAATAGAACGAATCCATGATCGCTTTGTCCCCCTGATAAAAATTTGTAAGGAAAATGGAACCGCGATGCGTATCGGTACCAATCATGGTTCACTGAGCGACCGCATCATGAGCCGTTACGGCGACAGCCCGATGGGGATGGTGGAAAGTGCTATGGAATTTCTGCGGATCGCCAGGGCGGAAAATTATCATCAGATTGTACTCAGCATGAAATCCAGCAACCCGCTGGTTATGGTCGAAGCCTACCGCCTGCTCATTAAGACAATGCAGGATGAATTTAATATCCTCTATCCTTTGCACATCGGCGTAACCGAAGCCGGAGACGGAGAAGATGGCAGGATCAAATCCGCGATCGGTATCGGCACACTGCTTGAAGACGGGATCGGTGATACCATCCGGGTATCTCTTACCGAAGACCCGGAATTTGAAATTCCGGTATGTCAGGATATCGTTGCCCGTTATACTTCCCGTAAGCCCGGATCCGGCATTCCACGCGTTGATAAAATTCCTTATTCTCCATTTGAGTATAAAAAAAGAAAAACAAAAACGATTCATAATATCGGAAGCGGCCATCCGCCGGTTGTAGTGGCGGACTATATGGAGGAAGCTGAGATCACACGCCAGTCTTTGGAGCGCATCGGTTACCAGTACGACCCGGTAACTGATAAATGGAAGATCGGGGACGGGGCTGCTGATTATATTTATACCGGAAATAAAGTCCTTGATTTTGATTTGCCGGGCACCTGCAAGATCATAATCAACTTTGAGGCCTGGAAAAATCCGGGCACACAGAAGACAACAAGTGGTGAAGAAAAATATTTCCCCTTATTTTTCAGGGCGGATTTGGAAAAAGCTACACGCTTTTCACCGACCATGAATTTTTTATCGCTTAATACAAACGGGTCGATAAGCGAAGAGTTGTTCAACCTATTCGGGCGTATTCCGGGTCTCGTACTGTGTATATATTCAGACAATGAAAACCCCGTGTTGGATACCCGCCGGTTCATGCTGGAAATGATGAACCGGAACCTGGATATTCCGGTGATCCTGGCCGTGGAATGCCAGGAGCCTACGATCGACCGGCAGCTCATTCATTTTGCTGTAGAAGCAGGTGCCCTGTTTGTAGACGGCATGGGCGACGGAATCTGGCTGATTAATGATCCCGGAAAAATTATCAGCGACCGGGTGAGCGGACGGACTTACCTGGCGGCCGATAATAATCATGCATTTATAAATAATACAGCATTTTCCATTCTGCAGGCGGCGAGGACCCGTATTTCAAAAACGGAATACATATCCTGCCCTTCCTGTGGCAGAACGTTGTTTGACCTGCAGGAAACAACTGCCAAAATTCGTTCCGTAACCAGTCACCTGAAAGGTTTGAAAATCGCGATCATGGGCTGCATTGTAAACGGTCCCGGGGAAATGGCAGACGCGGATTTCGGTTATGTGGGCAGCGGAACGGGTAAGATTACTCTTTACAAAGGAAAGGAAGTAATGAAGCGTGGTGTGAACAGCGAAACGGCCGTTGATGAACTGATCAAACTATTGAAAGAGAGTGAAGCGTGGGTGGAACCAGAGGAAAGTGTGAGGGTGTGAGAGTATGGGAGTATGGGAGTATACGCCTTACGCCTTAGGCGTTACCATATGCGCACCCTCACTGATATTCATAATATAGCAATCCGGTAGTTGTCCGAATCCTGATTCATATTTTGTCTGGATATTCCGCATGAATTCGTCTGCCTCCTTTTTTTCAACCAGGGTTATGGTGCATCCCCCGAATCCCCCGCCCATTTGCCTGGCTCCCTTTACACCCCGCATACTTTTTATTTCGTTCACCAGAAAATCAGACTCCGGGCAGCTCACTTCATAATCCCTGCTCAATCCTTCGTGCGAAGCATACATTTCCTTTCCAAATGAATCCAGGTCGTGTTCTTCCAGCATTTTACATCCGTCGACCAGGCGTTTGTTCTCTTCCACGATAAACCGGCACCTTCTGTAAACCACATCTTCCATTTCCTGCCGGTGTGCTTCGATCTGTGATCGTTTCGCATCGCGCAGGGAGAGAACGGAGGGATCATATTTTTGCAGGATGGCTACCCCGGCCTCACACTGTTGCCGGCGGAGATTATATTCCGAAGAAGCCAGAGAATGACTCACCATTGAATTTACCAGTACGATACATATGTCGGGAAAATCAAATGGAATATACTCGTATTCCAGGCTTCTGCAATCCAACTTCATAAGGTGTCCCGTTTTCCCATGCAGGCTTGCAAACTGATCCATAATACCGCATTGAAGACCGGCAAACTGCTGCTCTGTTTTTTGTCCTGCGAGTGCGATTTCCATTGATGATAACCGAAGCTGAAATATTTCATTAAGAACAATTCCCATGGCAGAACACAGCGCTGCCGACGAACTCATGCCCGCACCCACCGGAACGTCGCCCGAAACTACCAGATCCATACCGTAAGGCAGGCGTTTTTCCGGCATGAGCAAATGGATCATTCCCAACAGATAAGTAGGCCAGCCATTTACCGGTCGCATATCATCCAGCGAAAATGAATATTTCTCTCCATATTCAACTGCACGCAGGTTCAGCCGGCCTTCCTCATTCGGTTCCATGGCCACATAGATATTCCGGTCAATCGCCCCGGGTAGCACAAAGCCCTTGTTATAGTCAGTATGTTCCCCGATCAGGTTCACTCTGCCGGGTGCTGAAGCAATACGGCTTTGTTTTCCGAAATATTGTTGAAATTGCCGAAGGATATTCATTTCCATTCATCGAAAGTTAAACCATCTGAATATGTCGTTTGCCATTACAAATGAAAAAGATGAGGACCTGGATCTTTTGCAGATTACGGATCTGACTACTGGTATACAGGTGAGGGTGCTTCCCGCACATGGCGGCCTCTTACACGAATACTCCATTCCTTCCGGCAACCGGCGGATACAGGTAATAAACAGTTATAAAAACGGGGCAGATCTTCATAAGAATTTTTCTTTGTCATATAAAAGCGCCAAACTCTCTCCCTTTGTATGCCGTATTTCCAAAGGCAAATATAAATTTGAGGAAATAGCACATGAATTCGGAAATAAATTTGTTGACGGGTCGGCCATTCACGGCATCCTGTTTGACAAACCTTTTGCCGTACGGGATAAAAAAATAAATACGGATGAAGCTTCAATTCTGCTCAATTACCATTATCAAAAAGAAGATCCCGCTTATCCGTTCGAATATTCAATAAATGTCAAATATACATTAAAAAGAGGCGGTCGCTTATTTCTCAATACAACGGTTAAAAATCTGTCCTCCGGGCGCATACCCATATCTGATGGCTGGCATCCTTATTTCAGTCTGGAAGGAGAAGTGAACGACTGGCTGCTGTCGTTTCATTCCCGGAAAATGCTGGCTTTTGATGAAAAACTGATCCCGATCGGGCATACGATTGAATATGCCACCTTTTATGCTCCTCAAAAAATAGGCGATACCTTTTTTGATAACTGCTTCCTGCTGGAAGATGCATCGGATGTTCCGGCCGCTGTACTGGAAAACCCGGCTAACGGACTTCGCCTGAGTTTTTTCCCTGATAGTCATTACCCATATCTCCAGATATATACACCGGATGACCGGAAAAGCATTGCCATTGAAAACCTGAGCTCAGCACCGGACGCATTTAATAATGGTCTGGGGTTGCTTATTTTGGAACCCGGCGATTCACAAAGTTTTAGCGTGTTATATCAACTGGAATTCACGTAATCATGTACCTTTCGGGATAATTTTTCTTTATGAAAAGAATGAAATTCCTACTCACGGTGGTCAGCATGTTTTTCCTGGCCGGCTGTTTCGAAATAAATGAAGATATTAACGTGAAAGCGGATGGTTCCGGTGTGTATTCTGTTCATACGGATATGAGCCAGCTCCTGCAGGCTATGCAGAGTTACCTGGGAAAGGAGGAAATGGATAAACAAATGCCGTCAAAAAATATCGACACCACGGTTATGATGAAGACCCTCGTGGATACGGCCAAAAATATATCTGCCGAAGATAAAGCCCTCATCAAAGATGGCTCGGTTCATCTGAAACTGAATATTGAACAAAAAGTTTTTAACAGCGATATCGTCATCCCCTTTAAAAGTTTATCGGATCTTCAGAAACTCTATAACTCGATGAACAACCAGTCGCTTGGGTTTAACCAGCTGTTCAAGGGGATGGCCGGAAAACCGGATACCGCATCCTCCGGAAACGACAACAGCATGCCGGATATGAATCAATTCAATGCCATTTATGATTTTGAAAGCCACGA
>Ga0206903_10052_pt2 | contig 21052 bp, 21 predicted proteins | sample Alteio_BWOrgHeat_45_FD_152959 | JGI IMG/M metagenome (GOLD analysis project Ga0206903, IMG submission 152959) | Enriched cells from forest soil in Barre Woods Harvard Forest LTER site, Petersham, Massachusetts, United States -... | ecosystem: Environmental > Terrestrial > Soil > Temperate forest >... | reverse complement strand
GGTGGGGGAGGTTTCGGTGAAGTCTTGGTTTTTTTGCAGATGATGCAGGAGGTAATGCACTAAAGTCTCACCGCGATGGCCGATAGCCGGGTGGACGACGACACCTTGTTCCTTATTCAAAACAATCATGCTCTCATCTTCAAAGAGGATATCTAGGGGATGTTCGATAGGGGTAAGATCTAGGCGGTAAGCTTCTTCAAAGCTCCCCGAGACCTGATCCCCTTTTTTCAGCTTCTGGGCGGGCTTACTCGCGGGCTGCAAATTTACTAAGACCCGTCCTTCATCGATTTGAGATTTAACGAATCGACGACTTTGCTCGGTTTTACGCGCGAGAAATAGGTCGAGGCGGTCGCCGGAATCTTCAACTAGAAACGAGAATGGGGCGCCCATGGTGAGTGCTGGCTCCGTCGGGGGAGCTAGCTCCCTTGCGTTTTGCCGTCGGTATAATCGAGGTAAGACTTGGCCGCGAGCTTGGGATCCAACTTATAAAGCGTAGCCAAATTCTTGATAAAACCTTGCAGGTAAACGCGTGCGGGAAGCTTTTTGGGATCTTCGCTCTCAATGGCTTGAATAAATTTCACGGGGATTTTGGTAATTCGTGAAACATCATCAGCACTGAGCGAACGTTTTTCCCGAATTTCGCGGAGCACGTTTCCGGTGACCGGATCCGTGCTGCTATAAGCCGGGGGTGGGTTCTCCACCGTGGCTGAGGGAGAATTGGAATTCGGGCCTGTGCTCGCAAAGCGAGCAGGGGACGAAGGAGAATCAAAATTATCTGTCATTGCATTGCCACGACTTCCTTGATGAGAATGAGCATTTTGTCGGCGTTCTAATTCAGTCATATTCGGCGGCATCATACTATTACTTTCACCGTGCAGCTTCTCGTGTAGAGCACGATCATAGGCCCGCTTTTTATCGATATTGGAAAGATTGAGATAAGCCTGTTCCAGTTTATCCAATTCGGCCTGCGCTTCTTCCGGAGAAAAGAGAGAATAAGTCGCTACCGAATCCCGCGAGAATGCATTCTTGGCGGTGTGATAGGCGGCTACAATCTCAGCGACGGTCGATTTCGGATCCACTTTCAGGATATCGTAATACGTTTCTTCCTGTTTCGATGTCGGCATGGCGATTACTTTGAGTTTTGCGGACGTAGCAGATTTCTCAGTATACCTTCCAAATGGGTGACGGCCGTGCTATTCGGCGCATCGATTAGAAATGGCACTCTTCGTCGGATAGACTGCCAAACGGAGTTATCATAGGGGAGGTATCCCATATAATCAACTGACATTCCAAAGTAGCGCTCGCAGACCATCAGAATGGATTTACCGATATCGGCCTCCGATTTCACCCGTACCTGATTCACGATCAATGAGATTCGGAATTGTTCCATTTTGGCTTGAAGTTCGGCTCCGTCCGTTGGTGAAAGGCGTTTGACCTCGGTGAGGAGATCCTTAGGGCTGCGGATGCCCCGAGAATTCTTCAGATCCATGGCCTGTTCAATCAGCTGACGGACGTAGGGCGATGGGGTTGACGCCCGCAACATTCGATAAAAGGCTGATTTGATAAAGCGATACGCATTTTCGATGCTGGTGGGCTCTGGGGTCACGACGACGATTTTCTGATCGGCTAAGAGAAAGAAGTCGAGAGTGTTACTGGAGGTGCCAGCACCCAGATCGAGCAGGACAAAGTCGGCACTGATTTCTCGAAATTTGCGAATCAGTCGCGCTTTTTGGATATGACGAAGGTTGGCGATTCCCACCGGATCGTGAGCGCCACTAATCAACTGCAAGTTGCGAATCGGAGTGTTTTGTACCAATTCCTGAATATCTTCTACCCGCCCCAAGACCAAATCACTCAGAGTTCGTGCCGGTGCGTCAACTCCAAGGCTCGTATGCAGGTTGGCCCCGCCGAGGTCCATATCCACCACGACGACTTTTTTGTTGAGCCAGCTGAGATAGACCGCCATATTCGAGGTGAGTAAGGTCTTACCGATACCACCTTTTCCGCCGCCGACAGCCCAAATGGTGCGTTGAGTGTTGGGAAGGGAGGCAATACCTCGGGACGGGATATTGACTTGAACATCGCGGGTAGGGGTCGAGTTTTGCGGAAATTTGAACTTGAATAGACTCACGGAATTTCCTGTTAGGGAGAGATGAGGGAAGGGAATACTAGAAGGTACTCTTTTAGTATGGGCTAGGGTGAATGAATTTTCAATGCTAATAAGTAGGTTCTCCCTCGGGAGAGCCTTTAACCACTGGGCTGGAGCACGATAATGGGCATTGAGTCAGTCAGTTTAATCATCGCGGCATTTGTCAGCGGTTCGCTGGGAGTGGCTGCTTTGATGCGCAATTTTCGCAGTCGGCTCTGTATGGCCTTCAGCCTGGTCGCGGGATTACTCTTTGCCAACGATGCCTTGGGTGTCATTGAAAGTTTTGACTCGGGGCGCAGTTTCTCTTCACCCCATCTTCACCTGCTGGTGATGTTACTTCTCGGACCCTCAAGTTTACTGCTTCTGGGTGAATTCATTCCGTCTCATCGAGGACGACTGCGTCGAATTTTATGGACCTATATTGGACTAGTCTTCTTAGCGACTCCCTTTTTGCTGCTGCGCATCCCCCCTCGATTCGTCCCCCTCTCGCTGATCCTGGGACAAGTCAGCGCTGTCTTTCCTGCTTTTCTCTGGTTAGCAAATCTTCTCCATGCCGAACGGCAGGCGACATTGACCCGCGAACGTATTCGTCTGCGTTATGCACTTTGGGGAGGGATTTTTACCGCAGCTTTTTTCCTTACCAATGCATTGCATTTTGCGGGCTATCCGGTGCCGCCACTGGGAACTCTCGCGCGAACTCTGTACCTCATTTTTCTCTTTCAGACGTTCATCCAACGTGAATTAGTCACCGCCGAAGAGGTGGCCACGAAGCTTGCACTATTTGGGGGCGTGGCACTAATGCTTTCGGTCATCTACTCGATGTTGGTGAGTTGGGTTGGGGACGAGAGAGGACTCTTTTTTTTCAATACCTTTATTGCTTCGTTTGTCATTATCGTCCTGTTTGATCCGATACGAAACCTTACCAGTCGCTTCACCCGAAAGTTGTTTTTACGACGTAATTCTTTGCTGGAAGATGAGTTGCATCGCCTTTCTAATAATGTGATGGGATCACTGGACCCAATGGTGCTATCGCATCAGTTGCAAGCATCGTTAGCGAAATCAGTCGCGGCACGTCGGAGTGTTTTATACCTTGTGGAGCGGGATGGACTCAGCTACGTCGCAGTTCCGGCGGCTCGGGCTTCGGCTTTGGGAGCCAGTCCACCGCGAGTGGGGAGTGTGAGTCCTTCAAGCCCGTTAGTGGAATACATGACGATTCGTCGTGGTCGACCATTTGTATTGGAGACGATCGAGAGTGATCGCGACGTCTTTCATACCCAATCTCCACGCCGGTTTTGTCAAAGCTGTTTAGAAGCGCTTCACTCGATAGGGGCAGATTTTGTTATCCCCTTTCTGTATGAGGGAAGATTGGTCGGGTTTGCTGCGGTGTCGACGGGAGAACGGATCGCGCTTAGCAATGAGCAACTGCGGCTTTTCATCCCGCTAGCCCGTCAGATTGCGCTCTTGCTGCGCAATGTTCAGGTTTTTAGCCATTTGCGCGATCGAGAGAAATTAGCCGCCCTGGGCGAAATGGCCGCCGGGCTAGCTCATGAAATAAAAAATCCTCCCCAAAGAGCATAACGCAGACGAATGCGTTCGCGGGTCAATGTCGCCTGCCGTTCGGGATGGAATTGGACGGCCGGAGGCCAATCAGGGAGATGCGGCAGAGTGTTTGAATATTATCCTTCACGAAACTGCCCGACTCTCCAGTGTGCTCACCGATTTCTTGGACTATGCAAAGCCGCGGAGAAATCTCCCCCAAACCCATTGCCATCCGATTCGGGTGATTGAGCATACCGCGGAACTTATTTTGCGCGATGCCAAAATCAGTGTGGAAATCGAAACGGAGAAAGAAGGAATTACGATTGAAGCCGATCCTGAGGCGCTAAAGCAGGTTTTACTCAATCTCTTTCTTAATGCGGTTCAGGCGATGGAAGGCTACGCGGATCGGCCTTCGCTAAAGGTGAAAGTGAGAGAAATTGATCCGGGCCGAGGTCGTAACTTGCGATCCTTTGCGGAGACATTGCCAATCTTCAGCTTATGGGAGAATTGGAAACGACCTCATGGCGAAGAGGGCATGGCGGGAAGTAACCTAGAAGCCAGCTATGATGGGTTGGTAGGTGGCAATGGCGCTGAGCCTATGCCGTTTCTGGAGATTCTGGTCAGTGATAATGGGCGTGGCATTGGAGAGGCCGAGGTGTCTCATATCTTTACTCCCTTCTTCACCACCAAGCCTCGGGGGACCGGACTGGGGTTAGCGATTTGTCAGCGATTGATTGAAGGCATGGGGGGAAGTATTCGAGTGAAAAGTAACGAACCAACCGGCTCTGTGTTTATTATTCACTTGCCGATGCGAGTGGGAAGCTCGGTTGCTCCGACTAATGCGGCCGTTACAGTTGCTTCAACGCCTACCCTTGCCGTAACGGAAGCGACGGGAATTTCAGAAGGGATGAGCCAATGAGTCAGGGACAGGTTCTTATCGTCGATGACGAGCAAAATATCCGTAAAATCCTTAGCATGATGCTGAGTGCGGAAGGTTATAGCGTGGTGGCTGCCCGCTCGATTGCTGAAGCTAAAGAGGCATTGAAATCCAAGCCCATTCAAGTGGTGCTTTCGGATTTGAAACTGGAGCGAGAGGATGGGGTCACTTTGCTCAAGTGGATTCGCGATGAAGCGTTTCCCATTCCAGTGATCATCCTCACCGCGCACGGCACCGTGGATTCTGCCGTTGATGCGATGAAGCAAGGAGCCTTTGATTATTTAAGTAAGCCATTTGAGAAGAGTGAGTTGGTAAGAGTGATTGCGAAGGCGATGCTGACTTACCAATATCAAAGCCATAATGCGATGAAGACCTGGAAGGGTGGACCGAATTACCTCTCCATGATCGGCCGCAATGAGAAGATGATAAAAATTTGCAATCTGGTGGAGAAAGTTGCCCCTACCGATGCGACGGTGTTGATAACCGGAGAAAGCGGAACCGGGAAGGAACTGATTGCCCAAGCGCTTCACGACCGCAGTCCTCGAGTGAAAGGGCCCTTTATTAAGATCAACTGCGCCGCAATTCCCGGAACGTTGATGGAAAGTGAGTTGTTTGGATACGAGCGCGGAGCATTCACCGGGGCGGTTAACTCCAAGCCCGGAAGATTTGAACTTGCGGATGGCGGGACTTTATTTCTCGATGAAATCGGTGAGATGAGTGTCGAGATGCAAGTGAAATTATTACGAGTGTTGCAAGATAAGTCATTTGAACGGGTAGGGGGGCTGAGGACGATTCAAGTCGACGTAAGGTTGGTGACGGCGACCAATAAGGATCTGGAACTGGAGGTGAGGGAAGGAAGATTTCGGAGCGATCTTTTTTATCGCTTGAATGTAGTGCCGGTTGCCCTGCCACCGCTACGGGAGCGAACTGACGATATTCCACTGTTGACTGCTTACTTCGCCAAGAAGTTCAGCGAGCGCCTGAAGAAAAATACCCCGACGTTAAATCCTGAATGTTTGGAACTACTCACCCAATTTCCCTGGCCGGGGAATATTCGGCAATTAGAAAACGTGATCGAACGATTGACCGTGATGAATGAAGGGGCGCCGATCACCCCTGAGCAATTACCTGATGATATCTTGGATTATGAAGAGCAACGTTTCTTTGCTGCTCAAGGGCCAACCGGATCGCTAAAAGAACAGGTGAAAGAGGCGACGCGAAGGATCGAGAAAAAGGTGATCGAAGAAGCGTTGACTGAAACGTCAAACAACGTCACTCAGGCGGCTCGTAAACTCAATATCAGTCGGAAAGGACTGCAGTTGAAGATGAAAGAGCTAGGCTTGAGATAGTGGACTTGACGACGATTTGCCCGCCGAGCGATGCTGGGTCGTTTGGGAGAGGATGGGTCACTGGTGGGCCTCACGGATTTCAAATCCGTCGTGGGGTGCGACGAGCATCCTTGGTGGGTTCGATTCCCACCCCTCCCGCTATACCGTCGACTTTGTCGACGGTATAGCGGGTATGAGATGGGCGACGCGCGAGCGTCGCGACGAGTGGGAATCGAAGGGAATGCCCGCAGCGATAGCCGAGAAATTCGATTAAAAGATTTTGCGAGCGGGCGTTCCCCGGCCCGGAGACGCCCCGTGGGGGCGGCGGAGGGGATTCCCACCCCTCCCGCCAAAATTTCGCTTCGCGAAATTTAGATGTTAGGTGGATGGTGTTAGATGTTTGAGAACCCGGAGAGGGCAACTAGGCGAAATTTTGGCCCTCTAACACCTAACATCCAACATCTTCTTCCACCGAATCCCGGCGACAAATCAGTGCAAGGGCGGTGTCCCCCCAAGTGCGGTCGCACCATTTCAGAATACGCGCATGTTCCATTTGGGGCCTTCGGGGATTCTCACCGATTTTAAGCGATTTATTCGCCTGGCCTCACATCAGGCGCACTTTAGTTAAACAGAGAAGAGAGCCCGCAAGGTACAATGAAGACACCAGAGGATTGTCTCAGCTCGGGTAATTAGTGGTGAGAAAAAGAGATTAACGACAAGCACGACCAAAAGTTTTTTTCTTAGCATCATACCCGACACCCCAATTTGCCTCGGCAACGCCAAGGAGGACCTCTTCAAAGTTTATTCCTTTCGAATGCAATTTGGGATCCATACCGTATACGGAGGCGTATGCTTAAAGTGCCCGTATTCCGCAAGCCAATACCGGACGGTCATGAGACCGACGTGCAATCCAAACCGCGGCCCCGCTCGCCGATGCGAAGCCCGAGACAGAACTGGGCAAGAGCGACCGGATAACAGTAAGGACTCTGCCCGGTCCGGAGCGATTCCAGAAAAAGCGCCAGCCCCTTTGGGGAGAGGGCTTCGACCGGACGTTCCGCGCGTTTCGTTAAATCGGACGCGTGGTAATGCTCCTCGAGAACCGGAATCACAAACTCCGGGTTCTTACGTCGCTTGTGGAAGTTCAGGATCGTTTTCAAAAGATCCAACTCCATCTCGAAAGTATGCCTACGATCCGTTCTGGGTTGGCTCACTCAGTACTTCGCGAGGGCATCAATCACGGGAGTCGTGATCGTCTCGACCTCGTATCGGAACAAGAACTCGAGATTCGGTAGCCGCTTTTCGTAGGTCTGCTGGTTACTCTCCTCAATTTTCAGGTAGTGAAATGGTTTCCATTCCTCCACCAGATCTCGAAAAGTATACCTCGTGCTCATTACCGCCGAGTCCAATCGGTGAACATCTCAAGTCGTTTCCGTCGGAAAGATTCCCGCGCGGAACTGCTTCGTGTCCTCGAGGTTCATAAAGAAGGCCTGTTCTTTGTGGGAACGGCCATCCTTCTTCACCCTTCGCATTGCCCGGAAATTCTCGGTTGGGATCCACTTTCGGTTTTTCGGATTAAACCGGAACTCCTTGTAGATGCCCGGATGGTTCCTGAGACTGACTTCTTTTCGTTTCTTCATCGAGTGCCTCCTTTCTGGAGCCACTCGCAGACTTTATTCGGAGAAAACGTAGCCAGACGGAAGAGTGTTAGCGGTGAGATTGGCCGCGCCAGACGAGATTTTCGAACTTTCGAAAGCAAATTGACGCGCTTTGCTGAGATTTGCGATGGGTTTCCCGAGCTTGAGAGCATTACCGGCCTTTTTCGAAATTCGAAAATTCGAAAAAGTTTTTTGCCCCGGAAACGGCTTCCCCGCCGGAACGACTTATGGCATTATAGGCCATATGCCAAAAGCGGTTATGGTCGTCCATGAGAAAACCCATACCGCCGAGGGCATCGTGGTCGAGTTAAAGGTTTGGCAGGTACCAAAGTCCTCGGCCTACCCCGAGGGCGTAAAGTACCGCTGGTTTGCCGTTTATGGGGGCAGGGTGCTCGTGGGATATGACAATCACCCGCCCAAGGGCCACCACCGGCATTGGAAGGGCTCGGAAGAGTCCTACACCTTCTCGGACTTCGATACTCTACGCGCCGACTTCGCCCGGGATTTGGCCCAGGTGCGGCAGGAGATACAGAGCGATGGCACTCAAGACGATTCGGATAAAGCTTAAATCGGTCGAGCAATCACTCGATGACGCGGTGGCTACCATGAAGTCCATCCAGCGCGGCAAAAAGGTAAAGCCCAAGCGCGGCGAGTACTTTGAAAACTTGGAAGCCGCGCGAAGTGTGCTCACGGAGAATCGGTTATCGCTCCTCAAAGCAATACGCGAGCACAAGCCGGAATCGGTGGCGGAGCTGGCGCGGATCGTAAAACGGGACTTCAAGCATGTGCATGGGGATGTGGAGTTGCTTCAAAGTTTGGGGTTGGTGAAGACGAGTCAGAATCGGCAGGGGAAGCCGACGCGGTTGACGACGGATACGACGGAGATAATTTTTAAAATTGCTGTTTGAAAGACCGGATAATGGGAACCGTCTAGATTTCGGTAACTATGGGCAGGCCCCCAGCTCTTAGAGTCGGCTCGGGCTGGCCATCGCTGGTGGAGAGGGAAAAAGCCGCCGAGGTAAACATCAATAGTCCGGCCAATCAGTTTCCCTTACCGACTAAGGAACGAGATGAGATACTAAGACCTGCGATGAAATCTTCTTTTCCCCGATCCGGAGTTCTGGGCGTCATCCTCGGCGTTTTCATCGCCGTTTTTCTGGGCAGTGCGACCTATTTCTACTGGCCTTGGCCAGAACGCGTGTTTGCCTCGGATGGTTCGCCTCAGGAGTGGCTTTCGAGCTCGCTACTTTTTGCCGGAAGCATCCTGGCGCTCAGCATCGGTTATCGACGAGTGGCGTTGTGGTTGTGGGGAACTTTGGCGCTCGGCCTTTTGATCATGGCGCTCGACGAGCGGTTCATGGGGCATGAGCGGATTAAGGAATATCTGCTCTTTCGCGTTTTTCAGGGCGACCTGACGAAGCTCAAAGGCTGGGGCGACGTGCCGATGCTGATTTATCCGCTCGGTGCGGTAGTCGGTTGGCGTTGGGTTCGTAGTGAAATCCTAAATCTGTCGACTCGATATGCGATGCTCTGGGCATTTGGCTTGGGGGCGGTGAGAGTCGGCTTGCTCTTCGCTCACGATGCCTACGCTCATTTCCTCGAGCAGGGGATTGAGATTCTCGCTGAGGCGGTGTTTCTCTACGCGTTACTCATAGAGAGCGCCGAGGCTCAGGTGCAATCCTCGTCGAAAACCTGATCCGCGATGTACCACTTCCCATCGATATTCATGAGTAGCAGCGCCGAACGAACGGTGACGGCCGAGGCGACTCCCGGCTCGGTGCGATCGGTCCAGGCGAAGTCGGCGATGCCGTCCCCGTCGATATCCAGCAGCGACCAGGCACCGGATTTCGTCGGCTTGACCTGGTTCGATAGCGTCTTTTTCCACGGAAGGAGGAGTAGGATTTGGATTGCGTCCGAGGCGGGCGCGGAGAGCGCGAAGGTGGCGCCGCTATGCTCGTCGGCATCGACGCAGCCGGGCTCCCCGAGCGCCCCTTTCAGATCGAGAAGCTCGCCAGGCATGGCTCCGCGCCGGGTCACGAAGAATATTGGGACGCGATCTGGAAAATGAAACTGGATTTCTCCTGCCCCGCCGATGGAGGTGTCCCCAAGATCGTGATTTGCGATCGGCGGTCCAAGGACGGCTTCAAATGAGGAAATGGATGCTTTTGCAAGCTCCGCGAGGGGCCAAAGGTGCGAATGGGTGCCAGCGGTAGTGAGGTAGCGGGCCTCCGCTTTCCCCGATGGGCTCTTGAAAATCTCGGCGTGGCTTTGCTTTAGAAACGGCTCGCCAATCCATGCCATGGCATCTTCAACACGGCGGAAGAGCGATGTGCGAATTTTCGGCGCGGGAGGGTAGAATTTCTGACCGGGGTAGGAAGGATTGGGATTCGGGTCGGCCCAAGGCCAAAATACGTCCTTGGAAATCACTGGCCGAAAATCGTTACCCGAGACGGTGCCGCTGAAACTCTTGATGAGGTCTCCGCTCAACCGATCCTTCGGCAAGGAGCTCCGGTAAGGCTTTCCATCCGGGCCCACTTCCGTATCATCCGGTTGGCTCAAGCCAATCGCCTTCCGGTAGTCGAGCAAGGTGAAGATTGACGGCGAAAGGAGAAACTTTCGCGCAAAGAGATCCTCGAATTCCGAGGTATTGGGCTTGGCCTTCGCGAGCTTGGCATCGATCGCTTCCAACGTCGGTTTCTCCGCCGCGAGAAGCGAACAAAGGACAAATCCCGCTTGCTTGTCCTTTGCCGCGCCGACCTTGCACCAATCGCCTTTCTTTTCCTCCGTATTGACTTCGGTGCCGATGGGGAGGCGGCCGACGAGTTTGGCTTTCTCGTTCGGCTCAGCGCGTAGATTCAGGCGAGAGGCTTGAACGTAAAGCGTCGAAGCGGCAGGAGCAGTGAACGTGAGAAGGAGAAAAAGGAACAGGAACAGTGGCATGCGCGGTGATGTCATTCTGATAATTATATCACGATGCTAGTGAGCTGCCGACTCGCACCGAATTCCCATGACACCTCGGACTTGCGGAGGCGCAGAGTAGGCCCGGGCAATGCGGCAATTCCTCGCAGCGAAGTGCGGGGCTCGACGGTAAGCAGTCGAGTCGAAGCGCCTGGTGCCTGACTCGCGGGAAAGTTTTCTCCCGGGTTGTGCCTCTACGGCGGGACAGAATTAAGCAAATCGGAAAAGATAAGTGGAGCGAGATACATGGTATTAGCATTGAGGAAACAGAATCTCTAATGAAGAACCATTGGCGCGACGAAAAGACCGGAGAATATCGGTTTATTCCGATCGGCGACTTATCGGATCTGCATCATGGAACACCCTACCGCATCTTCAATGCCTCTCGTGAAATTGAGGCCCATCATTATCTGGTTGGGGGACTGCGTATTCCGAAGTTTGAAGCGCCGTGGTCGGATATACAGCAATGGGCGGCTAAAATGAGTCGGTCTGATCACCCTAGTGAGTAAACGACATAGCCGGAAGGCTGTCGGGCCTGGGGTAGCAAAACTTGCCCTAAGAGCAGGGGGCAGTGCGGACATTGAACGTTAGATGTTCGAAGCGGAATTTCGGCCCTCTCCCACCAAACGGCCAAAATCTTCTCCCTCTCAGTACCCCCTTCATTCGCAGATAACCATCAGTGAATCCCATAGCGTTCGTCATTGATAATATGCTAATCACTCGCCTATGCGATTGTTATTGAGTCGACAAATCGTGGTTATTACGATTTTTCCGAAAATCCTGTCGAACCCATTCTCAATCCGAATAATGCCTAATCGCAATGTCCCACTGGGTCAGAGAGTTTCCACGCCGGCTTATATTCGGTGGAGTGGTAGCCAGTTCCTTCTTTCCATTGGAATCGTCTCGTTTCTAATCTCTTTTTTATGGGGTGATTCTTGACGTACCTAATTTCACCTCCCAGCATTGACCAAACATAATGAGCATTCGCTTTTTCGGGGCCGACCACCACGACGAATTTACGCCGGGCCGCTTCGATGGGATTACGTCCCACGTCGGATACATATTCTTCAAAAACTTTGGTGAGTTTGACCGTTTCGATTTGAAAAGCAAAAAGTTTTTCGTAGGAACTTCCGTAACCGCTCCCGCCGTTATCGACTAAGCTTAAATGAACTCCGAGAGCGGTGTGAGTTTCATCCAGCTTATAATCCGCTTTATCAAACTTTAAGGTTAATTCACCGCCACTCACTCTGGGTTCGCTGATGGCTTGAGGGCAGAGGTCCATGTTTGCTTCCAATGGAAATCTGTCAACGATCGATAGGGTTGTTCCATCCTTTTTAATTAGGTAAAGAACGGCGTGGTAATAGCCCTCCGGACTCTTTGCCATGACCAACGCAGCGAGCTGATTGGGGATGGCCCGCCACTCGGTTAAATCTGCCACTATCATTTCATTTAAAGCTTTGAAATCTGGAGTGGCCAACGCAAGAACTTCGTTGACCGGCAGGGCGGAAACCGGGGCTTGTTTCAGTTTTGCCAAAATGTCTTTTTTGTCTTTTGCCAGTGTGAGCGCGGTTTCGCCCTTTCTGTTCTTGAGTTTCAAATTTGGGCCGTAGAGCAGCAATAGCTCTATGGCTGGACCGTAGTCGCGGCGAATGGATCTCATTATCATCGTATCCCCGTCCGTGTCCGACGCATTGACGTCGAGTCCTTTGCGAAATAGATAACGCATCAACGCAAGATCGGGATCGTAATTGCTGATTAAAACGGACGCCCAGTCCTTCTGGCCGGTTTTAGGAAATAAATTAGCCCCTTTTTTCACTAGAAAAGGGATGATTTTCATCGCCGCTAAACTATAAGGATCGTGGATAAACGCCCAAGACCCGATTTCGACCGCCCAAATCACAGGGGTAATACCATCCGGGCTAGGAAGGTTTGGGTTAGCACCTGAAGCAATCAACTCTATGAATAAAGCCAGTCGTTTTCTGGCTTGGACATCGATGCTCACATCATTATCAGTTCTGGTTTTCATTGCGGCCGCAAGTTGCACATCTAACTTTTCTGGAGGAAGTTTCTCCTTCTTGGTATCAACAAAGAGTTTCAGATATTCCTGTATCGCATTTTCGTCAGTAAAGGTTTCAAAAACGGTTAGATACGGTGAGTCGTCGCTACCGGGCTGAGAAGATGTTTCGGTGGAAATTAGAGACGGGTTGGCCCCGTTATCGAGGAGCATTTTCACGATCGGATTTATTTTAGGTTGTTTCCTGGCACTTCGGATCGCCTGGGTAAGCGCGGATCGGCCCCCATCCTCAAAACGATTTTGATCGCTTCGTTTCAGCAGTTCGGCAGTTGTTTTTATATCCCCCAAACGAATGGCCTTCATTAAGTCTGAATGGTCAGCAACAGCTATCTGGGCAAACCCGCTTATCAAGAGAGAGGCGAAGAATTTGATTTTCATTGGATGGTCATTCTACAGCAATTTTTAAGCCTGCGTTGGCCCGCAGAATCATATTCCCATCGCCTGTTCGCGGCGGGCTAAGCTCGGCAGGGTGATGCCGTTTGGTTAACGATTCCAAATTATCGCCCTGGCCTTCGCAATTCCATAGGACCATGATCACTGCGTTGACTTTCCGGCCCTTCGTAAGGTGAAACATACGTTATGGGGGTTCTATGACGAAAATGCTCTGCTTACTTAGTCTTTTGATTTTTCCCACCTTCTTATTGGCGGATACTGAAGGATTGGGGGATATTTCGCTTCCGGACGCTCGTTATTTGATCATTCACGGGAAAGGGTTGCAACCGACTACCGATTGGACCTTCATCCAAGCGGACCACGGCTGGACGGTGATTGAGATGTCCGTCTCATTCGCTAAGCTTAGCGATAAACGTTTTACCGTAACGGCGAAGGGAAGGGATCATCATCCCTACATCATGAATTATTTGAAGTACTACGAGCAGATGGAGATCTCGCTCACGGTCGAGTTTGAGCAAAGAATCGGCAGCGCCTATTACTACCGCATCTTGCAGGATCGTTATCACCGTCACGAAATGGACTGGGGCTCAGAAGACGCACGGATCGTTTCCATGCGATTCGATCCAGGTGCGAGCATGATGGAATATAGCTACCTTCGGCAAGAGTCAGGTCGGCCAACCGGTTTGGCATACCGGGAATACGATTTCCATTCGGCCAATACGCCGAGTCTTTTTACGACGCCGCCGATAGCTACGGCGACCACGCCCGACGACAATGCTGTCCCAGTCCAACCAGCGGTAGCGCCGATCGAGGTGAAACCGGTAACGCCTGCGGTGACTAAGCCACCGGCCCCTCGGCCAAGTTTTCAATCGTCCCCACCCCAGCCCGGAATTCCGACGGGTTCCGCAGAACCGCCCGAGATGAAGGACGACTCAATCCTCGACTAGAGCGCCCCTGTTCCTACGAGGGTGAACGATGGCTAAAGAATTTCTCGCGGCACGCTGGACTAATTTAATTATCGCGAGCTATCGCGTTTCACCTGAGCGATTAAAGGACCGGGTTCCTCCAGGATTGGAACTCGATCTCCGCGACGGGAACGCCCATGTCAGCTTAGTTGCTTTCCAATTTACCCATACCCGGGTGAAGGGAATTGCCTGGCCGGGATATTCTCATTTCAACGAAGTCAATCTTCGATTCTATGTTCGAGCAGGCGAACGAAGAGGCGTTGTCTTCATCCGGGAATATGTTCCAAAGAGGCTCATTGCGTGGGTCGCTCGGACTTTTTATAACGAGCCTTACCGAATTGCCGAAATTGAAGATAATATTGTAAATGCACCTGAGGAAATGATCGCTCGCTATCGAATGTTTCTCGGAAACCACGCCATGGAGGTGGAGGTCGTTGCAAACCCGAAGGCTAACTTTCCCTCCGACGAATCAGAGGAACACTTTTTTAAGGAACATCAGTGGGGCTACGGGGTAAGTCGGAATGGAGTTTTGCAAACCTACGAAGTGAGGCATCCGCTCTGGCGGACGTTTGAAGTTCGTTCCTATCGAATTGATTGGGATTGGGAGCTGGCTTACGGCAAGGATTGGGCATTTCTTCAGAAGAACGAACCTTGTTCAGTGATTCTGGCTGCCGGTTCCGAAGTCTCCGTCAGTCCTTTGTTGAAGCGGTGATCGATTTCCTGGCAACGGCGGATACCGCCTTTCCTCCACCATCGACTTCGGCGCGCTGCTTTCCCAAGTGCCGATAGCACAGATTTTTAGACGAATACCCTTCGAAAAGAATCATTTCTCCGTGCGGAGATATTTCGCTAAAGTGAGTGAAAGGAGGGCGAAGATGCTCAGTCAGAAAGGCATTTGTTTTACACTTGGTTTGCTCGTCGGATTGCTGACGATGATTTCCCCACGGCCAGCGGCCGCGGATCCCGAGGCCACGCATGGAATGCTATTTTTTGGTCAGCAGCATCTCTATCTCTCACACCTACCGATGTTCCACTCCCCGCACAATTACCAGGCGATCTTTGAGATCGAAGTCCCGGCGGAGGTAAAGGCCGCGTATACGAAGGATGCGGCCGCGGCGAAACCCGATCTCTTCTACACTTTGGTTCCCGGGCCCTTCATTCTTCCCGAAATGGCTGCCCATCCGCGAGCTTTCCAGGGAACGCTCTTCCACGGACACTTCGAGCGGGGTGGGATGCCGCTCGTAGAGAATTTCACCGTAAAAATCACTCGGGTGATTCTCTTTAATAAACTTTCGGCCAGTACTCCGATTCCGAACTATGGCCGGTACTTCCTTTTTGGCGCCAAGGGACAAGCCGGAAAGTCCGATGAGCTATTTGTGGCGCATCGGATCACGGGTGAGCCAAATTTCGATCAGATTTCCAAAGTGAAAGTGAACGAGCCCACTTTCACGGCCGCCGTAACAAATACGGTGCTCGATTTTACGATCGAAACCCCTGACCCTAAAGTGCTCACCGATGGTCAGTCCATAGAGGCGACGGCCACTCCTGGCAAAGCGAAATTAGAAATAGAGCATGTGATTTACACTGAGTTCGGGGACCTTGCGCCTTCCGATTTATTTTAGGCGAATTTCCGCTCCGCGTTTGGACCCCGCCTGGGCGGCGCTGTCTAGTTTATCGACACTGCATTAGGGATCGACGGATTGGCGAGGGGATTACCCGAATTCAGGCTGAATACACCTGGTATGGAAATTGCTCTAATCAGTGAGAAACATTAGAAAGAGGATTTGCATCCGAATGCTTCTGATGGGCGCGCTGATCTTTCAGCTCTTCATCCCTCGCGTTCACGCGGGGGAGCCTCACGTGGCTTCCGATTCTGCATTGACCTCGCCCGGGGAAGACGATCGACTCCGGTTCCAGGCCTCGCCCCGGAGACCGGTGGAGAGTGTAGCCCCGGGCCGGCCCAAACTTGGGGCTACGTCAACCCTCGCGGTTCCACCGAAAGAAAAATGCACCAAAGCCGAAGAGGCGCTGGGCAAGTGCCAGAGGATCGGAGATCGCGCCTATACCTACGGGGCGGATTTCCCCTGCCATGAAAGTTTTCTGCTTTGTCAGCAACAGGGGATGTGGTGGGAGCCCGCGAATTTCTCGTCGGGCGAGCTGACTTACTATCCGTCCACGACACGGGTGGATGATCGCACCCAGTGTGAGAAGCACTATACGGCCTGCGTGCAGCGGTACGCCCATCTGCCGAAGAACAGTTGCCATGATTTTGCGTACAGCTTTTGCCGGGAGATGAAGAAGGCGGGGGCTGAAGCGGTCTGGGTTGCTTATTGGAATAATGGATTGGCGCCCAGCCCTCGCTATCACACCCAGAACATCGTTCGGGTTGACTCGAAGCCCCCGAAACTATGTTTGGTAGAACCGCAATGGGTGCGCACCCAGGCGACCTTTCCCAAAGAATCATGTTGGCCGGAGGCCTATGATAAAAAGACCGGGCTTCCCCAGCTTCCCCCCGGGACCAATTTCATGGGCATGAGCGGGACCGTGCTCGAATGCGATGATAATTTCTTCAAGAAACTGGGGGAAAAGCCGGGCCACTACGTTGCCCTGGAAATAGCGGAGAGAAAGAAGGACGGCCTCGAATTGCGCGCGCTCCGAGGAAAAGCTTCTCAATAATTCCGCCCTCTCGGCCAGCGTTGATTACGTGACTCCGAGTTGAATCATGGCCGATCTATCTTTTCTTTCGACGATTGCCCTCCGCGGTACGGGGAGGTCCGCTTAACCGGGTGAGGCGGACAGACCCATAGGTATCGTCGTTTTATTGTCGTTTATAGAGAAGTTATACTGGTCGACGCAATACATCTCCACATGCCTTGTTCCCATTTCCCTATCCATGCTATAACCGACCCATGAAAAAATTTACGGCTCTATTGGCTTCGTCTATTTTTCTCTTCTCCTTCCACCTCGCGGCTTCCCAGATTACGCTAGCTCCCGCGCAGAAGGGTGGAGTCGACCCTCTGGCAAAATTCAAACCTCTAGGCACCACTGGATTTTCGCAGTTTGCTGAATACATCATTCGCGTCAGTCCAGACCGAAAAGTGGAGTTGTTTAGCCCGGAGAAACTCTATCTCCCCGCTGAGCCGATCATCTATATTCAACGCAATCCGAAGAGCACTTTCGAAAACCCCGAGTTCCTGGTCGGCGGCAGCACTAAGGACGGAATGATATGCTTTGACTGGCGTTCTGCCCGCAGCGATAGGGACGGTGGACCGCTTTCGAGGACACGATTGGCGGGACTTAGCTTAGTGCAACAGTTGGAAAAGGCGGGATTCATTGAGCTTCAATCCGGAGTCTTTGCTTATCGTAACGATGACGGCGTTGAAATTGGCTACGCGCTGGTTGAGAACGGCACCGTGACCCAGTTCTTACAGCGGAATCAGATTAGTTTCGGTCGCCCCGAGCTCGACGCGTTACCTCTTACTTTGCTCGATGCTGGTACCACAGTGGTCAAAGCCCAGTATTCCTTCGAGAAGGACCAGACACGCAGTTTTTTGCTGATGGAGAACTCCATCGGGAAATTTAAATGGGGTCTTCCGATCCAATTTGAAATGACTAAGGCTTTGGATCAGCTAGACGGCGTGGCCTTCGGAAGTCACTTCGCTTCCGCGATCCAGAAAATCGGCCAGAAAGAGTGGGAGAAAAATCGCGAGGCACTCGATCCGCCTCATTCTCTTCAGCAAGTCATCGAGGAGTCCGATAAGCTAGCGGCTTCACTTCCCGTTTCGCGCGAGAAGATCGCCGAATATCTCTATCGTATCTCCGCTGGTCTCGATCGGAATTACTTATCGCCGAATGGCATGCCGTTTGAGCTCTCTCCGAATAAGAAATTTAAGATGGAAAAAGCTTTGGAAAGCATGGGCAGTGTGCAACTGCCGGTCAACCTTCCCCAAGGAGTCTCGGTGCCGAATCTCTCCGCTACGCTCACGAACCTAACTTCGGGGAAAACACTCAGGGTTAACTTTGTGACGGCCGCGCTGATCGCGTCCTACGGCATCTCGCAGGGAACGACACCCATGGAAGGCGGGGACGTCACGCTCGCAGAGTTAGCCGAGCTATTTAAATAAGCTAAAAAACTCTTAGTCTGTGGCCCCTTCGGTTATTGTGGGCGTGGTAGCGCCGTGGGATTGTATTGGGTCGTCACGAAAATCACCGCGTTGGTTCTTGGATTACGAATGACGGCGATAAAAGGACGATCGGCCACGATTGCCGGTTTTCCCATCGGCAGGCTAAAACTTTCCATCGTAAAGCCGGTGAAGAAAGCGCCTTCGGCACCGGACTCGTCGAATTTTAATTTGGTCATATGCACCCCCTTGGTGATCTTGCTTTGGGTGGTGGATAATCCGGAAAAATTGGCGCTCTGCCCGAACGCGGACGGCATGGTGGGCGTCAACCCTGGAATTAAGTCCAAATTGGATTCCGTTTCAAATCGGGGTAACCCCAGGACGGTTAATTCTTTTGGGCTCATTTGCCCTAACCATTGCTGATAGTTTTTGGCCGTCATCTCAGATTGAACGCGGCGTAGCGCCTCTCCCGGCGATTCCCCGGCCTTGGCTTCGGGTACGATCATATCCATCACGAAGTCGCCTCCTTTGAAGGACACACTCGCCATACGGAAACCTTTCCCCTCAAGATAGGGAAACGTGCGATTTTGGTGATACATGATGGGCATCGTCTTAGTCTTTCCATCGGCGAGGGTGAACGTCCCATTTTCATCCGTGCCGGATTGCTCGGTTTCGACATCGCCCTCCAGTGGAAATTTAAAAGACCAAGCCCCTTTGAAATAGCCTCCATTGCCAAGCACTGCGCCCGAGATCGGGAGACTATCAAAGGCTGGCGGAAGCAGGCCTTTGGTTTGATCCTCAAAATATTTATTGATTACCTTAAGCGAATTGGGATCACTAAAAGGAAGTGATTCAGCGTGGGCCTGGAATGCGGCTTTGATCCGCTCTCTATACTGGGGATTGACGGGGAATTGATGATCCGTGAAGACAGCGTTTCCCCAGGCTAGGGTATTTTCTGAATTCCTAGGAAGGACTCTCTCGCTGAGATCATGATAACCCGCATTGAGATCGTCACGCGAAAGCGATCCCAGATACATCGTCTTGTCTATCTCCTCCTTGGTATTTGCCGGGGAACCGTTTTCAGCTCCATTTTCCAGTAGTCCCAGTGCGGAGAATAAACTGAAGGGAGAGGTCGTGATATTCTTGTTAGGTTCTGCAAGGGAACGATGCAGCGCGAAACCCGCATCGGTCATTGCGGTGACGACGGCTCGCGTACGAGGGGGCAGTTTCCCTTCCTCAACGGCTAAATCCGCCAAAACCGCACAAGCCGTGATATCGGCTCCTTCTTCCTTTTCTGCGACGGCGCTGTGGAAGATGCCGAATGCACTCAGCCACAATACTGATACCAGAACTCGAATTTTCATGCTTCCCCCTACCAGATGCCGAGGATTCTTTGCAACCCCAATGCCAGGCGGTTTTCCATCGAGAGGACCAGAGAACGCTAACTTAGCAGATTAATACTTGAGGTGTGGTGTCATTAACCGTTTGACCTGCTCGCGTTTCAGTTGGCCACCTCCGGTAAACGGAAAGGCGCCGAAAAGGCTTGGGTCACAGTCTGGTCTAAAAAAAGCCCTATCACCTTGATCTGAAGAATCGGCTGCGTTATAAGGCCCGAACCTAATCTTTCCAGGAGAATCAATGCTAGGAATCTTCCATAAAACTCTCAGTCTAGTTTTCATTTTTGCCCTTCTTGTGGGCGGCTCGGCCGGTGCGGTAGAGCAACAGTATTTCTATCACGGTGATGCCTATACAATGATTATCGATTTTGTGCCTGTCATTGGCACTTCCTCCACGTTTTACGGCGCCAACGAGCTGAATCAAAAATGCTCACTTACCATTGAGAAAAGCGGTAATGGCTTACTCCTCGTGCCGCAACCTTCTGACCTTACCTTCGTTGTGGACCAGGGCCGGGCAACCGGCTTTCGGCTATCCAGTCCACCGATGACGCTGGCTCTTTGATCCCTGGTCAGTACGCGGTCAAACTGAATCTGGATATTGAAAAATCTCCCGATGGATCGCTAAAGGACATCCGGATTTCAAAGATTCACCAGCAAGATTTGTCTTTTTCGGTCCTGAGCGATTTCCATTGCCTTAGGGCCGTGCGGGCTCCGAACTGAGCTTTGACCTAGTGGGCTTCCGGTACCTGGAGGCCCACTATTTAGGGGACGTGGTCTTGGCCCCCACTCACTTGCCTTAGTGATCCAAATCTTCCATTCGGTAACCGCGGGCCAGTTCGGATAAGGGAAGGTAGTCTTGAAACGACAAATGGGAGGACTCAAGCCCCACCCGAATGGCATCCGCCCCTTCCAGAGATTGGAAAGCCCCTTCCTTCTGCCATTGTTTTAATAGCTCCTTTTTTTTAGGATAAGCGATCGCGTGGAGATATTCCCATTCGGTGCGCACGGCTTCTCTTTCTTTCCAGTATTTCACTTTTCCCTTAGCGGAAGTGACGATAGTGGTCAGAAGTTCCGGAGATTCGCTTTGAGCCAAAGCGTATTGGATCGCATGTTCCAATTCATGCAGGGTATCTGAATATTCGATATAGCTACCCTGCAGAAACGCCGGAAGGACCAAAGCGATTCGTGGTGTTTGGCTGCGCTGATCCCAGTAAGCGCCGCCATTAAAAAAATCATCGGTGGCTACAGTGAGATCTTTTTCCACATTTTCGATTCGTGGGCGAACGCTGGTCGGTAGACGCCGAAGGCGTTCTTTCCAAAGGCGGTAAAAAAGATCGCGGGGAGCCTCTTCACTGACGCTTAAGGGATCGACCAGGGGTAGGGAGTTTTCCAGACCATTCGCACGGAGCCAAACCACCGGATCGCTTTCGGTTGCCCAAGCAGGGAGGCTAAAAACTAGAGCAAATAAAAAGCCGTAAAATAGACGCATCAAGCGAGAAGCTAACACACTCGGGCTTAAAGTGGGATGGTTCAAAA
>Ga0206903_10173_pt1 | contig 21274 bp, 21 predicted proteins | sample Alteio_BWOrgHeat_45_FD_152959 | JGI IMG/M metagenome (GOLD analysis project Ga0206903, IMG submission 152959) | Enriched cells from forest soil in Barre Woods Harvard Forest LTER site, Petersham, Massachusetts, United States -... | ecosystem: Environmental > Terrestrial > Soil > Temperate forest >... | reverse complement strand
ATGATTAAGTGTAACAGCGTATTTGCTTCTTGTCTTCTTAAATTTTTACGTTGTTGATTTTTATAATGAAGATTTGTATTGATGAATCAGGCTAATCCTTTAATCAGATAAATCCCGGTTCAGATAATTGCTGCCATGAAAATATAGTGTACAAGTGTTGCGACGCAAGGAACGATGCCACAACGTATCAACTGTTCGTCACCAAAAAATTTTCTAATAAAACTTTTGCGCCTTGCCATATTTATCTTTCTGGTTGAACTGGCTTTTGCTTTTTGTAACGAACAAGCTTTTTTCAAGCACATGAATAACGCAGGTTACAACGCCCCAAACATTGCTGCGGTCATCGAAAGCAGCAAGTTGTATGCTGCTCATTTTTTTATTTGCTGCAACGAGTTCAACGCTGTTGGAATTTTTTTGTAAACGGCGCACCAGCAATTCGCCATCAAGAATGGCAACAATTATTTTTCCGCTTACCGGCCTTATGCTGCGGTCAACAATTAAAACGTCTCTGCTAAAGATGCCGTCATCTATCATTGCATCACCATGCATGCGAAAGAAAAATGTGGCAGGCTTGTTTAAAATAAGCTGCTCATTAAGGTCGATGCCGCGTTCCATATAATCATCTGCAGCAGCGGCAAAGCCATTGGCATTAGCTGTTTTTACATTGTGCTGTGTAAAATTTTTGCTACCGTTATAAACGGCATTATATGTTTCTTCCTTTTCCATATACAAATATTTTTGGGTTAACTAATTTATTTAGTAAAATTAAACTAAATCAATTAGCTTTGCGTTTTGTAAGTAATAAATTTCCTTAAACTTCAAATTGTATATATATGGTACAGAAAGAAGGTTTTGGGTTCCACCCACCCAAATTTTATGAATACTTGTTAGTGGTGCATCCCAACGAAGAAATTTTTAACCACCTAAAAGCAGAGAAAGAAATTTTTTCTTATGAATACAACGCAGGCATTGCTAAAAAAACACTGCCACATATAACCGTTGCCAACTTCCTGGCCAAAGAAACAATGGAAGAAACATTGATTAAATGGATGCATAAAATTATCAGTAGTCAGCAAAGTTTTGATGTGATGATAAATAATTTCAGCGGCTTTCCATCGTCTAAAACAGTGTATGCCCGCATTCAAAATCATGAGCCGTTTAAACAATTGGCAACATCGTTAAAAACAATCAATTCATACATTAATGATAATGGTTTTCCAAACGTTAAATTGATCAATCATCCACACCTGAGCATTGCAAGAAGTTTGCAGCAAAATGTGTATGATAAAGCTGTTATGGATTATTCACGCAAAACATTCAATGCAAGTTTTATAGTTAATGAACTGGTTTTATTAAGGCGGCAAAACCAGTTTGATAAATGCAAGCAGGTAAGCGTGTTTAAACTGTGTGAACCTGAATTTAAGAATTAAATGATTAACAAGATTATCTCAAGCATATAGTACGCTGTAAAATTTCTCGTTCGTAGTACTTCAACCCTTGCCCTTTTTTAAATACTACAACATGAAGCAGACCTTAATGATACAGGAATATGCAGCAGAAATTGAGCTGAAAGCAGAGAAGCATATTTTACCCGCCGAATATTTATTGGTATTGCAACCACACGAAGCATTATGGAACGAAATAAAATCCATCAAAGAAAAATTTGCTAACGATTATAGCTGTGAACAGGCGAAAAAAGGATTGCCGCACATAACACTTGTACGATTTAAACAATTTCAATCAACAGAGAGGCATATCAGGCATTCATTGCGCAATAATGCAAGAACGATAGCGCCGTTTAAAATTGAGATGAAAGATTTCGGAAGCTTTCCATCACACACTATTTATATAAACATTGTAAGCAAAGTGCCAATTATGAATGCAGTAAAAACATTGCGGCAGCATGCGCAAAAATTTATGAAACTTGATAAAGACAATAAGCCGCATTTTATAACAGAACCGCATTTAACCATTGCAAGAAAATTGCAGCCATGGCAATATGAAAAAGGTTGGTTGCAATATCAACATGTAGATTTTCACGGAAGGTTTGTTGCAGATCATGCATTGTTGTTAAAAAGAAAGGCCGGCGAATATTATAAGCAGGTTGAGAAGTTTGTGTTTCAAGATGAAAAGGAAGAAATAGTGCAAGGTGATTTGTTTGCCTCCCTAAAGCCCCAACCCTAAAGGGAGTTATATAGAAGCCTAAAAAAAATTTATAGCAATATGCAACAACAGGAAGCAATCTTGCAACATCACAATGCCACAAATTCCCCCTTTAGGGGGTCAGGGGGCATGTATGCCGTTGTTGATTGCAATAGCTTTTATTGTTCTTGTGAAAGGGTTTTTCGCCCTGAACTAATACACAAACCTGTAGTGGTTTTGAGTAACAATGATGGTTGCATTGTAAGTCGCAGCGATGAAGTGAAAGCATTAGGTGTTGATATGGCCGTACCTTACTTTAAAGCGAAAGATGTAATAGAAGAAAATGATGTGGCAACATTTTCATCCAACTATAACTTATATGGCGATCTGAGCTGGCGGGTAATGGAAACATTGCGCATGATCATCGGCGCACAAAATGTAGAAGTATATTCTGTTGATGAAGCTTTTTTAAATATGAATGCAGTGCCCTTTGAAAAATTAGACTTCGCTGCATTACAGATAAGGCAAACAGTTGAGCAGTGGACAGGTGTTGCAGTTTCTGTTGGTGTGGCGCCCACAAAAACGTTGAGCAAGGTTGCCAATCATATTGCAAAACTTAATAAGAAAGCAAGCAGTTGTGTTACGGTTTTAAAAACGCAGGATGATATTAATCATGCGCTACTTAATACACCGGTGAAAGATGTTTGGGGAGTTGGAACCCAATACGCTGACAAACTAAGAGCCTTTGGAATTTTTGATGCTTATCATTTAATACAAATGCCGGAAGAATGGGCAAGGAAAAATTTAGGCGGCGTTGTTGGCCTGCGTTTAATAAAAGAATTAAAAGGCGAGCCATTTATTGTAATGGATGAAGAACTGGTGCAGAAAAAAATGATCGCCACTACGCGCATGTTTGGCGCGCCTGTGAAAGACAAACAAAGTGTAAAAGAAGCCGTTGCCACCTATACATCAAGAGCTGCAGAAAAGCTGCGCCGTCAGTTTAGTGCGGCTTCTGTGATAAGTGCATTTATTGTTCCGAAAATACCACGCAGTAATGACGGACATTTCTCACACGGACCAATAGTTAGCGATTGCATTATGTTGCCGCATGCAACCTGTGTTACAAGTGAATTAATAAAAGCTGCTATGCAGATTGTTGATCGTATTTATGAAGAAGGTAAGTTGTATAAAAAAGCAGGTGTTATGTTGAGTGGCATTATACAAGATACATCCGTTCAGGGAGATTTTTTTGTTCCGCGTGAAGAAAATAATAACCGCATGTTGATGAGCATGATGGACAACATCAACTTTAGTATGCGCGATGATATATTAAAATTTGCGGCAAGCGGCACGAAACGTAACTGGAAAATGCGCCAGGAATTCAGAAGCCCGCGTTATACTTCAAGATGGGATGAGTTGTGTGAGGTGCGATAGATCAACCTAAAATCTCTTTTACATTTTTTGTAATTGTTTCAATAATTCTATCCATCGGCAGATCGTTTTCATCTGTGCCGAATGGGTCTTCAATTTCTTCGGCAATCAATTCCAAACTCGCCATTGCATATAAAATAAAAATTACTACTGGTATAACTAAATAGCCAAGTGATATTGAATAACCGATAGGAAGCGTAAGCGTATAAAACAAAATAAATTTTTTAATAAAGCTGCTGTACGAAAATGGAATGGGTGTGTTTTTAATGCGTTCACATGCACCGCAAATATCCATAAGCGATGTAAGCTCAGGGTTAATAAACAATATTTGTTCTGCAGATATTGCTTTATCTCTTTGCATTTGCATAAGCCTTTCTATTATTGTGCCTGTAACCTGTTCGGGAATGTGCCTGGAGCGGTTGAAATCGGGTATTTCAGGATGCCCGAATTGATCTAATGTGTAACGTGTTCCTGCTGACTGTAAATGGTTTTTTAATTCGAGCGCAAAGCGCGGAATCAGTTCTGCAAAAAATGCTTTTGTATTTTTATCATCGCGTGTAATCAGGCTGTTTAATTTAATGGCAAGATTGCGGCTGTTATTAACAAGACTGCCCCAAAGTCTTCTTCCTTCCCACCAACGGTCATATGCTGTATTGGTACGAAATACCAGCAGCATAGAAATTACAAAACTCAGCAGCGTATGTATGATGGTTAAACTTTGTACCTGTGAAAAGCGTTTCGGATCAATAAAATGCTTTTCAACATATGCCACAAAAAAAGCATACACGCCGGTTGCAATTAATACAGGAATAAGTTTGCGTAATGTATCAGACTTATGAAAATCTAAAACAATCTTTTTCCATTCTTTTGGATTGTAGCTTCGCATGCATTGAAAGTTTAAACTTTATAACAGCAATAAATATAAGCTTCATCAACAATATTTTTCTTTGTAGTCAAAAAGTTGTTTGAATTAATTTGGTTACAAGCTAATGAACAAATGGCATCGTTCCTTGCGTCGCAACACTTCAACTGCATATCATTAAGCAGCTTCGATTTCCGGTTCATAGCTTTTAATATAATTCAACCAGCATCTAAAAATTAAATACATGGAATTTGGTATAAGTACATTTGGAGAAATCGTTCCCGACCGTGTTGCGGGTAAAGCACTCAACGCACATAAACGCGTACAGGAATTATTAAAAGAAGCAAAGCTTGCAGATGATATTGGTTTGGATGTGTATGCTTTGGGCGAACATCATCGTGCAGATTATGTGGTGAGCACACCCGAAATGATATTGGCTGCTGCAGCATCCATAACAAAAAACATAAAGTTTATCAGTGCTGTAACAGTACTAAGTTCTTCTGATCCTGTACGCGTGTTTCAGAATTTTGCAACACTTGATTTAATATCAAATGGCCGCGCAGAAATTATGGCGGGAAGAGGTTCATTTATTGAATCGTTTCCATTGTTTGGTTATGACCTTGAAGATTATGATGAATTGTTTGTTGAAAAGCTTGATCTTTTATTAAACATCAATCAGCATGAAATTGTTTCGTGGAAAGGAACGCATCGCGCAGCAATAAATAATCTGGGTGTTTATCCAAGGCCCTATCAACAACAATTGCCGATATGGATAGCAGTTGGCGGAACGCCTTCGTCTGTTATTCGCGCAGGCAGTTTGAATTTACCATTAACGATCGCCATTCTTGGCGGAAGTCCTGCACAATTTACACAGCTAACTAATTTATACAGGAATGCAGCAAAGAAAGCCGGGCATGATGAAAGCAAGCTTCAACTCTGTATCAATGAACATTTATATTTAGCTGATTCAAGTGAACAGGCCAGAGATGAGTTCTGGGTTATCTATGGAAGAATAATGAATAAGATTGGGAAAGAAAGAGGCTGGAGCCCGATGAACAAACAACAGTTTGACTATTTATGCCGGCCTGAAGGTCCGTTGCTTGTTGGCAGTGTGAAAGAAGTAACTGATAAGCTCATTTATCAATACAAATTATTTAATAACACACGTTTTCTTGCGCAGATAATTTCAGGAGATATTGCACATGAAAAAATTATGCATTCAATCGAGTTGTTTGGAAAAGAAGTGGCGCCTGCGGTGAAAGCAGCGATTCCCCCATCCCCTAAAGGGGAGTAATAATGCTTCAAAGTTGTAGCGAAGTTTTTGACACAATAAATGATATTTATAATTCTTATCAATAAAATAAAAAAGATGAACACACTTGAAAATAAAATTGCCTACATAACAGGTGGCAGTAAAGGAATCGGTTATGGCATTGCCCAGGTATTATTGCAACACGGAATGAAAGTTGCTATTACAAGCCGCAATATGGATGCAGCGGGGAAGGCAGCGCTTTCGTTAAGTAAGGATACATCAAAAGTATTGGCTTTGCAATCTGATGTAAGCGATGCTGCATCTGAAACAAAAGCTGTTCAACAAACAATAGACACATTTGGGCAGTTAGATGTGTTGGTTGCAAATGCAGGTGTTGGCCATTTAGCATCTATTGAAAATCTCACTACAGAAGAATGGAATGAAACGATCAACACAAATCTCACCGGCGTTTTTAATAGTGTAAAAGCAAGCATTGATGCTTTGAAGAAAACAAAAGGTTATATCATAACTATTGCAAGCCTTGCCGGCACAAATTTTTTTAAAGATGGTTCTGCATACAATGCAAGTAAGTTTGGCCTGGTTGGATTTTCACAGGCGATCATGTTAGACCTTCGTCAATACGGAATTAAAGTAACTACGATAATGCCGGGCTCTGTTGCAACTTATTTTAATGACCATACGCCAACGGATGCAGATGCATGGAAGATACAACCTGAAGATATTGGCGAAATGGTAGCTGATCTTTTGCGAATGAATCCGAGAACATTGCCGAGTAAAGTAGAAGTAAGGCCAACTACTCCCAAATAAAAAAGTATGATCACTCCTGAAGCAGTAAAAGAAATGGCTTTATCATTTGAAGGTACAGATGAAAGACAACATGTTGATCGCATTGCATTTACAGTAAAAAAGAAAATATTTGCCACACTTTCCTTTAAGAATAAGACATTGAACTTAAAGTTCACACCTCAGGCTCAAATGATATTTTGTCCGCCAAAAAGTGATGTAATATTTGCTATTCCCAATGGTTGGGGAAGACAGGGTTGGACAACAATTAATCTCGATAAAGCAAATGTAAAATTGGTGAAGAGCGCATTGGCAGAAGCATTCAAGTTGAGAAAAGCGAAGTAATTATTTAAAGTAGCATTTGTTGCTCTTGATCATTTTTAAAATAATCCCGTTATTGGTTAATCAAGATAATTCGTTTTGCTATTTAAAATGAAATATTAAGGGGAAAATAAAAGTCACAATAATTGTCCATAAGATATAAACAGGAAGAAACATTGATATAGAATTTTCAATTTCACGGATGTCTGCTTTTTTTGAAACATTTTTGTAAAGTTTAAAAGTTACAATCAACAGGTTTGCCAGTATCAATATATTCCCTCCCAAAATCGCAATCCGGTTTGCAGTAATTCCCCACGCTGAAATTCTAAATAAAATTGCGGAAAGGGCAATTCCGTTTACAAGAACTGTTACGATTGATAAAGCCAACAGAATAAAACTGCCTGTTCGGTTTTCGTTCGTCTCAAATGTTTCTGCAACCGAAAATAATATGATCGCCATAACTCCTATCAGGAGAAAATTAAAAAACATTAAAAAATTTCTGTCGTTGTATGGGTCTTTTCCGGAAAAGAAAATTGCTATCAAATACACAACCAGCGTGATCAAAACCAAAGGGCTGAATATTTTTGCAATTACAGGTGAAACTCTATTAACCAATTGGGGATTTGTTTGTGTTATATAGGTTGCAACTATTGGCAATGCGGCAACACCGAATACAGCAATATAGTCAGTATAAAAATTCTTAATTTCAAAACCAATGAGCTTAAAAAGTCCAATAGTAATTGCAGTGAGAATGCCTCCCGCAATCAGGATAAGCGTAGTCATTATTACTAAGTCCCCATTATATTTCAGAAAGTCAAGTCTTTTACGGTAGCTCCTTATATTGTCGCCAACATACGTAAATCCTAAAACCGCCCACAAGAATAGGGGCAGGTGAATACAAGACAAGATCAAGGTGTCGCTTTTATCATCTGCGGGCAATAGATTAATGAAGATTAAAGCAATTAAAAATGCAACTGCTGCAAATACAATTTTCTTTGTTGAAAGGCCATTTCTCCAAATAAAGTATGCTGTCAAAATCGGGAAAGCGATAAGTCCTGTATTCCTCTGGTAAAAAGATCCAGGATCGATATTGAGTAACGCAGGAAGCTTTGCAATTGCACCCGCTACTACCGAAGCAATTATCACAAAGGTTAATTCGTTTTTGCTCCCCCAGGATATTTCTGAACTTTCATAATTCAGTCTTTCATTCCAATAGCCTGCAAGTTTATTGTCCGTTAGTTCTGGGTAAAGTAAATTGAACGCAGTTTTAAAAGTCGCCTTATTATCCTGGTACAATTTTTCCAGCTCTCTTGGATTGTCAATTTTCGTTAGTATATCAAATTTGTTCATGATATTCATTTTTAATGCAGTCAGTTTTATTTATTTTAAAAGTACTTTGAAATACAAAGTAAAAACAAATTTTTAGAATATTATGGACTACTTTTAAAAAATTTATATTGAACAGGCAGGGAGAAAAAACAAAAACCAGCCTTGCGCGAAGCAGGTTTTTAATAGATTGAGGAAGGAGGACTGATCTTATATAAATAAGGTAGATTGATTGTTGCTATCTTTCTTCTCAACAAACTTTGGTTTAATTAGTTTCAAACCACAAGCTGCATTTAGCTTATCAACTAAGTAAACAGTAAGCTCAGGCGAAGTTGCTTCGTTATGCATGTGCATGAAGAAATAAATATCGTCAATGCCTTTGTTCAACCAATATTTCATGCGTCCGATCCATGCATCAATTCGTGTATAATCTGTATGGTGCAAACTGTTGCCAACATAACGAATAAAAGTTTTTGGCAGCGTAAGATACATGTGCGCGCAATCTCTCCTGCCGGCAGTATCCGTAATAACAGCGCCGATATTTAGTGATTGCAATGTTTCAAATAATTCTTTTGTAATATCCGGTTTCGTAAACCAATCTGTATGGCGAACTTCAAGAAAAAACTGCAAATCTGTTGGCAATGATTTTAGAAAGGTAAACAACTCTTCTTTACGTTTTGGAGAATACGCCTCGCTCACTTGTATAAAGATTGGACCAAGATGTTCTTTAAAAGCAAGCACGCCTCTTAAAAATTCAGTAACAAGAAATGGTTTATCTGTAAGCCTTCCAAAATGCGTAACACCTTTATACATTTTTGGACAGAATAAAAAGTCTTTGCCTGTTGCCTGTTCATTCCATTTTGCAATACCGCGTTCACCATAAATTTTATAATGCGTTGCATTTAACTCAATGCTGTTATAATGTTGCACATAGTATTTCAGGAAATCTTTTTCTTTTGTTTTTTCAGGATACACTTTGCCAACCCATTCAATTCTTCCCCATTTTGCGCAGCCGATATAAACCTTCGCATTTTTATTCTTCTCGCCAGGAAGAATTTGTTTGTTAAATGCCGGTTCTTTCGGTAAGCTAAAATCAACGCTTTCTAATTCCTGTGGCTCAACCTGGCCAAATTGCATACAATAAGTTTTTATTAAAGATAGAAGCTAATGCTTTAATGAAAGCGTGAAAAACTTGTTTATATAGATTGGTGGATTTACAATTTATTTGCAATGATTTTATGACACATATTCAACTTTTGAATGGCTGCCGGATAGCAGCGGAAAGCCCGCAGTGTAGCGAGAATTTGAAGCGAATAGCCGGAACAACAGTTAAATAACATTGCAAAAGCTGACAGCCCCAAAACAAGTTATAAGTTGTAGGTAATAAGTTGTAAGTTGTTTGAGAAAGCTGCAAACTGAAAATTATAAACTGTAAACTGAAATGATCCTTTCTGATACACGTATACTTGAAGAGATTGAAAAAGGAACAATAAAGCTTGTGCCTTACGATCGTGAATGTCTTGGCAGCAATAGTTATGATGTGCATTTGGGCAAATGGCTGGCAACTTATCGTGAACATATTTTGGATGCGAAGAAGCACAATGAAATAGAGTATTTTGAAATTCCGGATGAAGGTTTTGTATTGTATCCGCATATTTTTTATTTGGGAACAACACTTGAATATACAGAAACACATGCGCATGTTCCTTTTTTGGAAGGCAAGTCTTCAACCGGAAGATTAGGAATAGATATTCATGCAACAGCCGGCAAAGGTGATGTGGGTTTTTGCGGCAACTGGACGCTGGAAATTTCTGTGAAGCAACCGGTGAAAGTATATAAAGGAATGCCTGTTGGCCAGTTAATTTATTTTCCTGTAGATGGTGAGATTGAAGTAAAATATAACCAAAAGAAAAATGCCAAATACAGCAACCAGCCAGATAAACCTATTGAAAGCATGATGTGGAAGAATAAATTTTAAGCTGGTTTCCGGCGCCATTGTTTTGATTTTTCATGGTGCAGTTCCTGCGCTTCTTCAATTGTAGGTGTACAGCTTATGTCTTCTTCTTTTTTGCCAGCTTTGATAATTTACATAGAAATTTTTAAGCATGCCGGGTTCCTGCGGCGAAAGATCTTCCACGTCAATTAAACGGTTACTGGCGTTTTTGGTAACAGCAATAAGCTCATTTAATTTCAAATGAACCGCAATGGTATCTTTGCGATTGCTGAATTACAAATACCATTAGGAAAGTAATAATAGTTGTTCCTGTATTTATAACAAGTTGCCATGTATCTGAAATTGAAATACAGGACCCGTAATTGCCCAGACAATTATTTAAGAAGAGCTACAATAAATGCAACTGATTTGCGAGTAATTTTTGTGACAACAGCAGAGAAGCGGTCAAATAATTTTCCAACACTTTTTTTAATTTTTTTAGTTACCACATGTATTTCGCATAGCATTTTAGTCGTTAACAATTTTAGTATGGCTCATTTCATATTTTTTATTTAAAATGTATTCTTTGTTAAATAAACAAATTATATGCAGTTAATTTACTCTTTATTTCTATGAAGGAATTTTTATTTACAGTAAGCTTTCTCTTTTCAGTCTGCATTTCTTTTGCGCAAACGGATACGGCACTTGTTAATGATACTAAACGTTTTCAAAGTGAATTGATATCTGAATATCAAAACCCAAATTCTTCGCCCTTAAGCGCAAAAGCAAAAAAAACTTTTAAAGGAATTCATTTTTATTCTTTTGATGAAAAGTATGTATTGAATGCAAGATTTATAAGAACGCCAAATGAGAGATCATTTCAGATGAGTACATCAAGTGGAATGCGCAAAACGTATGTAAAGTATGCAGAAGTAATTTTTACCCTTGATGAAAAAGAGTATAAGCTTAATGTATATCAATCGCAGGATCTTTTACAGTCTGCCGAATACAAAGATTATTTATTTATTCCTTTTACTGATGCCACGAGCGGCAATGAAACATATGAAGGCGGAAGGTATATTGATCTGAATATTCCCCAAAGTGATCATATACTCATCAACTTCAATAAAGCATATCATCCATACTGCGCTTATACAGACGGATACAACTGCCCGATACCTCCCGCTGAAAATACTTTACCTGTTAAAGTGGAAGCAGGCGTAAGATTTTAAATTTAAAGCTTGTTCGTGTCAGTAATATTTTTATATTGCTTGTCCTTTCCTCACTAAAAATTAAAAACCATGAAATTACCTTTACTTAGGTTGTCAGTTAAAAGGCAACATTTTTTTACAACTATTATCGCTTCTTGCTTTTTAAATTTTTTTGTACAAAACGTTTCGGCACAGGGCACGTGGAGCGCAGTCACGAGTTTAGCGCCCAATCCTAATTTAGGCGGAATGCTTGTATTATCGGATGGAACTATTTTATGTAAAACTTCCGCAGGCACAACAGACGGCATCGGCAACATCTACAACCGCTTAACACCAGATGCCAACGGAAGCTATGCCAATGGTACATGGTCTTCCATTGCAGCCATGCATAGTACACGTTTGTATTATTCAAGCCAGGTATTAAAAGATGGCAGGGTGTATGTTGCAGGCGGTGAATATGGAACCGGTGGTTCATCCGGAGAAACTTACAACCCGCTTACCAATGTGTGGACAAGTAATGCAGCCATTGGTTCTTTTGTAAGTGATGCTAATTCAGAAATTTTAGAAAATGGAACTGTGATACAGGCGCTTGTTACCGGTACCTTGAAAACAACAAAAATATATAACCCCGTTGCCAACACATACGCTACAGGACCTACCTGCATTGGCATTCATAATGAATCTGCATGGCTGAAATTACCCGATAACAGTATTCTATTTATAGACAGGGGTGCAACAACATCCGAAAGATATATTCCGGCACAAAATAAATGGATCGCTGATGCAACTGTTCCCGTTAGTATATACGATCCTTTTGGATTGGAAAGTGGCGGAGCAGTGTTATTGCCTAACGGAAAGGCATTGTTTTTAGGTTCGCTGGGGCACAACGCTATTTACACACCCAGCGGATCAACCGCGATGGGAAGCTGGGCAGCTGCAGCAGATTTCCCAAATGGGCAAGGTACGCCTGATGCTCCTGTAGCAATGATGGTTAATGGAAAAGTGCTTTGTGCAGTATCTCCAAAAGCAACATCATCCAATCATTTTCCAACGCCAACATCTTATTACGAGTATAATTATACAACGAATACTTTCACACAAGTAAATGCGCCCGGCGGTGGATTAACACACCCCATTCCATGTTACGAGGCAAATATGGTTGACCTTCCAAACGGCCAGGTATTGTATGCTGATCAAAATTCTAACCAGTATTATGTATATACACCTGATGGTTCGCCTCTTGCTTCGGGAAAACCAACCATCACAAAAATTCAAAAATCAAGCCCCGGCACTTACATGTTTATAGGTCATTTATTCAACGGTATTTCTGAAGGGGCTTCTTACGGGGATGACTGGCAGATGAATTCTAACTATCCACTTGTAAGAATTACTGTCAACTCACAGGTATTTTATGCAAGAACTTTTAATTGGAACAGTACCGGTGTTATGCGCGGCGCGGCAAATGATACTGTATTTGTAACATTACCGTCAGGGTTGCCTAAAGGTCGGTATTCAATTGTTGTGGAAGCGAATGGTATAAGCTCCGATCCTGTTGTTGCGGGCTTTAATGATCTTGATAGTTATGTTGCTGCTGATGCAATTGCCAGCGCAACAAAACTGGGTAATAAACAAGCTGAATTCAGTGTGTATCCAAATCCTGCAGTTAATCAAACAAGCCTGCAGTTCAACCTTGCACAAACAGGAAGCGCTTCTATAAGAATTGTTGATATGAACGGGAAAAATTTAAAAGAATTGTTTAATGGAACGATGCAAAAAGGGTATTACAATATGCAGGTGAGTACTGCTGATCTTCCAAAAGGAGTGTATAATATTAAGATGACGACAAATAGCGGAACACAAACTACAAAGCTGGTAGTACAATAAAAATTGTATAACAGCCGAAAAAAACCATCACTGTAAAGTGGTGGTTTTTTTATGATAACAAGCTATCAATTGCCTGGTGATATTTTTCAAAATGGAAACTTTCAATTATCGTTTTCATATTTGCGGAAACCTTATCATTCATTAAATTACCAATGCTGCCTTCATGCTGCCTCCTCCCGGCTTCCTCCAAAGGAAGGGGAGTAAAACTTCCATCTTCAACCTGTGCCCCGATAATTTTATATGCATCCCTGAAGGGTGTGCCCTGCATCACAAGATTGTTCACTGCTTCAACCGTAAACAGGTATTTATACTTCTCATCTGAAAGAATATCTTTCTTCACTTCGATATTGCTTAACATTAGTGCAGCCATGTTAATGCAATCTTTTAATTTTGTGAATGCCGGAAACAAATGTTCTTTCAGTAACTGCAAATCGCGATGATAACCGGATGGAAGATTAGTTGTCATCATCATAATTTCATTAGGCAATGCTTTTATTTGATTGCAATGTGAACGAATCAATTCAAAAACATCAGGGTTTTTTTTATGAGGCATAATGCTGCTGCCTGTTGTTAAATCTGCAGGAAAAGAAACAAAACCAAAATTTTGATTCATGTATAAACAAACATCCATTGAAAGCTTTGCCAAAGTATCCGCAATATTTGCCAATGCAGATGCAACAATGCGTTCTGTTTTGCCGCGACTCATTTGTGCATACACAACGTTATAATGAAGATCATCAAAACCTAACAGTTCTGTTGTAAGTGTTCTGTTGATGGGAAAAGAAGAACCATAACCGGCAGCTGAACCCAATGGATTTTTATTAACGATTTGATAAGCTGCCTGCAATGTGATCAGATCATCAATCAAACTTTCTGCATAAGCGCCAAACCATAATCCGAATGATGACGGCATTGCTAATTGCAGATGCGTGTAACCAGGCAATAAATCGTTTTTATATTTTTCACTCTGCCCGATCAACAATTCAAAAAATGATTGAACTGTTATAACGAGTTGTTCAATTTCATGACGCAAAAATAATTTCAGATCAACTAAAACCTGGTCGTTACGACTTCTTGCAGAATGAATTTTCTTACCAACGTCGCCCAACTTTTCTGTCAATAGAAATTCTATTTGCGAATGAACGTCTTCAACATCAGGCTGAATACTAAACGAAGAATGCCGGATGCTTTCGTAGATCGATTTTAGTTCGGTTATCAGTTTATCAGCTTCCTGATTTGTAAGCAAACCAACAGTCGCTAACATTTTTGCATGGGTCATATTTCCCAATACATCAAAGGGCGCGAGCAATAAATCAAATTCACGGTCATTGCCAACTGTAAATTTTTCTACTTCTTTAAGCGACGTTGTATTTTTTTGCCAAAGCTTCATTTTATAAAATTACCTTGTTCAACAACTGAATGTACAAATCAATTCCGTTTCTGATTTCATCAACAAAAATAAATTCATCTGCGCTATGGCTTCTTGCGCTATCACCAGGTCCTATCTTTAAGGCAGGAAAATTCATTAATCCTTTGTCGCTTGTTGTTGGCGAGCCATAATATATTCTGTTCAGATCAACGCCTGCTTTAACCAATGGATGATCCAATGCAATACTGGTTGAACGCAATCGCAAACTTCTTGGTGCAACTTCAGACTGAATATTTTGCCTGATGATGTTAATGACTTCATCAAAATAATACAACTCATTCACGCGAATATCTACGGTAAAGCTGCATTGTGAAGGAACAACATTATGCTGTGAACCTGCATTGATAATAGTAACACTCATTTTGTTTGGACCGAGCAAATCTGATATTTTGTCAAACTTATAATTCCTGAACCATTCAATATCTTCTATGGCTTTATAAATTGCATTATCACCTTCTTCTCTCGCAGCATGCCCGGCTTTGCCATTTGTGGTACAATCCAATACCAACAGGCCTTTTTCAGCAACAGCCATATTCATTAACGTAGGTTCACCAACTATCGCACAAGCCCCAGCCCTCAAGTAAGTCTGAAAAGCAGCAGCTGTTTTATTTATGAAATCATCATCATTTAACAACAGTTCTATTCCGTTTTTTCCAGTAATTTCTTCTTCTGCGGTTGCCGCTAAAACAAGATTGTATTGTAAATTTCGTTGATTATAAAAGTGTATAAACGTTGCAATCAATGATACCAGACATGCGCCTGCATCATTGCTGCCTAAGCCATATAATTTTCCATCTTCTATATCAGCTTTGAACGGATCTCTTGTGTATTGCTTATTTGGTTTAACTGTATCGTGATGCGAATTGAGTAAAATGGTTGGTTGGCTTTCATCAAAATATTTATTTACACACCAAACATTGTTCAGTAACCTGTTTGTGGTAATATTTTTTGATTGAAGAAAGTCTTCAATCGTCTCGGCTGTTTTATCTTCTTCCTTTGAAAATGAAGGAATGGAAATTATTTGCTGTAAAAGCTCTAAGGCGTTATTATATAAATTATCAATTTCCATTATTGAGTGATCAGCGTTCCTATTGTTTTGTTAGTTGTATTTTGAATAAGATCATTTGCATCGCCAATCAACACTTCATGTACGCCGGCGTTAATTGCTGCAAATGCATTATCTATTTTTGGAAGAATACCCGCAAACAATTTTTGTTCATCCAGCAGTTGTTTATATTTTTCTTTATTAATGTTTGTGATAACAGAGTTATCATCTTCTACATTTTCGAGAACGCCTTTCTTTTCAAAACAATATATCAAACGAACATCATAAAATCCGGAAAGCGCAACTGCTAATGACGAAGCAATAGTATCAGCATTTGTATTTAGTATATGACCTTGTTCATCATGTGTTAATGGAGCAAATACGGGCACAAATTCATTGTTTAATAACAGCGTTAAGCTTTGAGCGTTAAGCTTTGAGTTTTCAATGTCACCGGCCCAGCCGTAATCAATATCTTTTACAATACGTTTTTTTGCCGGCATAAGATTCGCATCAGCGCCGGTTAAGCCAATGGCATTACAGTTCAATGATTGCAATTGCGCCACAATTTTTTTATTGATCAACCCACCGTAAACCATCGTCACTAAGTCAATCGTATCATCATCCGTAATTCTTCTGCCGTTTATATATTTTGATTCAATGCCAAGCTTGTTGCCAATTGTTGTTGCAATTTTTCCGCCACCATGTACCAGAATTTTATGCGATTGTACCGATGCAACTGATTGAAGAAACGATTTCAGTTTCTCTTCATCATCAATAATATTTCCACCAACTTTTATAACAAAAAGCTTATCCATTCTGCGACATTAATATTTCACTGATCACAGCTTGCGCTGCCCAAACTCTGTTGGCTGCCTGCTGCGTAACAATGCTGTTTGCACTATCCAATACTTCATCACTTAATTCAACGTTTCTGCGTACAGGTAAGCAATGCATCACTTTTGCATTGTTGGTTAGTTTCAATTTTTCTTCTGTCAACATCCATGCAGGATCATTCTCATATATCTTACCATAATCTTTGTACGTGCTCCAGTTTTTTACATACACGAAGTCAGCATCTTTTAAAGCTTCATCCTGGTTATGTGTGATGGTTGCGCCATTTGTAAATTCTTCTTTTAATTCATAATCTTCAGGATGCGTTATCACAAACTCTGCTTTATTCCACGCGTTGATCCACTGTGAAAAACTATTCGCTACACATTGCGGTAAAGGCTTAACATGAGGAGCCCATGTAAGAACGATCTTCGGCTTGCCCCCATCCCTTAAAGGGGAGTTAAGTAAAGTTTCTTTAACGGTAATAACATCGGTCAAACTTTGCAATGGATGCAACGTTGCGCTTTCCAAACTAATTACCGGAACACCACAATATTTTTTAAACTGCGAGATATACAATTCACTATAATCATCTTCCCGGTTCTTCAGCGACGGAAATGTTCTGATACTCAGCATATCAAAATAATTTCCTAACACCGGCGCAGCATCTTTAATATGTTCAACAGTATTGCCACTCATGATAGCGCCTTCTTCAAATTCAAGTGCCCAACCTTCTTTATCAACATTAAAAACGATTGATTCCATTCCAAGATTACCTGCCGCAACCTGCGTGCTTAAACGTGTGCGCAGGCTTGGATTCAAAAACAATAATCCAATACGTTTACCGGCGCCTAAAGCTTTATCCTTCAACGGATTTGCTTTATACATCAATGCTTTTTCAACCAACGCATTAATGTTTCCTGCGTCGTGAACAGATATAAATTGTTTCATTTACCCCGACCCTAAAGGAAGCATTATTTTAAGAAATTAGTTTAATACACATTTTCCTCAATGCCATTAGAGGCAGGAGCTTTCATCTCTGCAACAGCATCATTCAATGTATCTAAAAATTCATCCACCTGCTTGCGTGTAATATTCAATGCCGGCAATAAACGAATAACATTTGGTTTTGCCTCGCCTGTGAAAATGAAATAATCATTTAATAACTTTTTGCGGAGGTCTTTAATATCTGCAGGTACATCAAACCCGATCATCAATCCTTTGCCGCGCACATTTTCAATGCCATCAACGTTTTTTAATTTATTGATGAGATACATGCCACGCTGCTTGCTCATCTCAATCAGGTTATCTTTTTCAATTACTTCCAATACAGCTAAAGCTGCAGCACAAGCCAAATGATTACCCCCGAACGTTGTGCCCAACATTCCATGTTTTGGTTTTATATAAGGAGCGATTAAAATACCACCGATAGGAAAACCATTGCCCATGCCTTTTGCCACGGTATAGATGTCAGCATTAATACCCGTATGATCTAATGCAAAGAATTTCCCGCTTCTTCCATAACCACACTGTACTTCATCAGCAATAAATATTGCATCATTCGCATCGCACAAATTCCTGATCAGCTTTAAAAAACTTTCAGTCGCAACATTAATGCCGCCAACGCCCTGGATGACTTCAACAATAATGGCGCATACATCTTTGCCATGTTTTTGAAAATAGTTTGTCAGCGCCACTTCATCATTGAAAGGAAGAAAATCTATGTTACTTGTTTCATTAACCGGCGCAACAATATTTTTATTATCTGTTGCTGCAACTGCCAACGACGTTCTTCCATGAAATGCCTTATTAAATGCAAGGATTTTCTTTTTGCCGGTATGAAATGATGCAAGCTTTAAAGCATTTTCATTGGCTTCAGCGCCGCTGTTCACGAGGAACAATTGATATTCTTCTTTGCCGCTGATCTTTGCTAATTTATCAGCTAACTCCTGCTGAACAGGAATGCGCACAGAGTTTGAATAAAAAGCAATTTTCTCCAACTGGTCTTCAATTCTTTTTACCCAATGCGGATGTGTATGGCCAATGCTGATTACAGCGTGGCCACCATACAGATCAAGATACTGTGCGCCATTCTCATCCCATACATAAGAACCCTGTGCTTTTGTAATAGTAATGTCGTTTAACGGATAGACGTCGAATAGTTTCGCCCCCTTGCCCCCTGAAGGGGGAGTGATTGTACTTGTTTGATTACTCATTTTAATATATTTTATGAACGGCCTCCAATTCTCCCTTTAGGGTTGGGGCTAAAAATAACTTGCTTTAAGTTTAAGACCGGTTGTTTCTTCAATTCCAAACATCAAATTCATATTTTGAACAGCTTGTCCTGATGCTCCTTTTAATAAATTATCAAGCGCCGTATGCACCACTAATTTGCTGCCAACTTTTTCTAATTGTATCACACATTTATTGGTGTTTACAACCTGCTTTAAAAAGATAGCCTCATTGCTTACGATCGTGAAAGGATGCGCTGCATAAAATTTTTTATACAAAGTTTTTAAATCTTCGATTGATTCATCGCAAGGAACGGTTGAACTCGTAAATATACCTCTTGTAAAATCTCCGCGCCATGGAACAAATGAAAGTTCAATATTACTGTTCGAACTTAACTGTGTCAATGATTGAACTATTTCTCCCAAATGCTGATGCGTTAATGTTTTATATGCCTGTATATTATTTGCCCGCCAGCTAAAATGCGAGGTTGAAGTTAATGATTGTCCTGCACCCGTTGCACCCGTAATACCTGTAGTATAAATTTCATTTAACAAGCCTGCTTTTGCCAACGGCAATAAACCTGATTGTATAGCTGTGGCAAAACAACCTGGATTGGCAATACTACTTGCTGACTGAATTTGTACTTTGTTCAATTCCGGTAACCCATATATAAAGCTGCGGGCTTTGAGTTGGGAGCTTTGAGCAAGACGAAAATCATTAGCAAGATCAATTACTTTAATATTATCAGCAATTTCATTTTCTGATAAAAACTTTTTTGAATCTCCATGACCTAAGCACAAAAACAATACAGCTCCCTCCCGGCCTCCCCCGGCTGGGGAGGAGTCTAACATCTCGTCGAAATTATTATCGCCCGTAAATTTTAAACCGGTTTCACCAATCAGATCCTGGTGTACTTTATAAACAGGATTGCCGGCATTGCTTTTACTATGGATGAAAGCAATTTCAACATTTGGGTGATTGATCAATAAACGGATCAATTCTCCACCTGTATAACCTGCGCCACCAATTATGCCTGCTTTAATGCTCCCACCCCCTGAAGGGGAGCTATGACTTTTATTAATGTTTTTTGACTGACTCATTATTACTTCTTATTTTATTTAACCCCTTTAGGGGAAAGGGGCATTAAATCTGTCTTTATTGGTTGAAGGCTGCGAACTTAAAATAAACTCCAGTTCTTCATTTGAATTATTTGCAATACGATGTTTTACTCCGGGATTAATGTGAAATCCTTCGTTGGCATCTACTGTAAAGAATTTCCCATCTGCTTCAAAGGTTGCAATTCCTTTCAGTATAAAAAAGAACTGCTGTGCTTTTTCATGATAATGCAATATTTCAGCAGTTTGCTGCGGCATGCGTTCCTGTTTAACTGATAAATCATTTGTATCAACAAACACCCAGCCATCACAGTTATTGCCCCATGTATAATGTTGCAATACATCTTCTTTATTTATTTTCTGCATCAGTTTTTATTAAATGATACATTGCCGTCTGGTTGCCGAATATTTTACTAAAACCGCGCACATCTTCGCCGCTCCAGCCTTTATTCATTTCACCATACTTGCCGAACTTATCACTCATTAAATCATATTCGCTTTCTATGCCGGTTACCTGGAAACGGTATGGCATTAACTGTACAAAAACATCTCCTGTTACATTCTGTTGAGTACTTTGCAAGAAAGCTTCCATATCTCTCATCACAGGATCGAGGATTTGTCCTTCATGCAACCAGTTGCCATAAAAGTTTGCAATGGTATCTTTCCAACTTAGCTGCCATTTGGTAAGCACATGTTTTTCTAAAGCATGATGCGCTTTGATGATGACCATTGGCGCAGCTGCTTCAAACCCAACACGGCCTTTAATGCCAATGATAGTATCACCAATATGAATATCTCTTCCGATGCCATAAGCACCGGCAATGTTTTGTAAATACTGAATAGCTTCTGAAGGATGATCAAACGTTTTGTTATTTACAGAAGTCAATTCACCTTTATCAAAATGTAATTTTACTTCTGCGCTTTCATATTTGCTGACTTGCGTTGGCCATGCTTCTTCAGGCAACATGCCTTTGCTTTTTAATGTTTCTTTACCGCCGACACTCGTTCCCCATAAACCTTTGTTAATCGAATAAGCAGCTTTCTCAAAATTCATGTCAACACCTTTCTGCTTCAAATATTCAATCTCTTCTTCGCGGCTTAATTTCAAATCACGTATAGGTGTTATGATCTCTACATCCGGAATCATGATATGAAACACCATATCAAAACGCACCTGGTCGTTACCGGCGCCGGTACTGCCATGTGCAACCGCATCTGCATTTAAAGTTTTTACGTGCTCAGCAATGTGTAAAGCCTGCACTAATCTTTCTGCGCTTACACTTAAAGGATAAGTATTATTCTTCAATACATTTCCAAACACTAAATATTTAATGATACGATCGTAATAACCTTTTACCGCATCAACAGCGGTATGCGTTTTTACACCAAGTTTATAAGCGTGTTCTTCTGTTTTCTTTAATTCATCCTCGCTAAAACCCCCGGTGTTAACAATGAT
>Ga0206903_10088_pt2 | contig 21309 bp, 22 predicted proteins | sample Alteio_BWOrgHeat_45_FD_152959 | JGI IMG/M metagenome (GOLD analysis project Ga0206903, IMG submission 152959) | Enriched cells from forest soil in Barre Woods Harvard Forest LTER site, Petersham, Massachusetts, United States -... | ecosystem: Environmental > Terrestrial > Soil > Temperate forest >... | reverse complement strand
ATCACAACGAATTTCTGTCCTATCCGAACACCTTTGATGAAACACTCTTCGCCAGCGTCCAGCAGGGCTACGATCAGGGCTGTGTAGCGGTCGGCGCGACCATATACTTCGGATCACCGGAATCGCGACGTCAAATCTGGGAAGTGAGCCAAGCTTTCCATCAGGCTCATCAGCTCGGCATGGCAACCATCCTCTGGTGTTACCTGCGCTCCAGTGCATTTAAGACCAAAGAAACGGACTTTCACTTGGCTGCCGACCTCACAGGCCAAGCCAATCACCTGGGCGTGACGATCGAAGCCGACATCATCAAGCAGAAGCTCCCGGAAAACAATGGCGGCTATACGGCCTTGAACTTCGGCAAAACCAGCAAGCTCGTGTATGAAAAGCTGACAACCGATAACCCGATCGATCTCACCCGCTACCAGGTAGCCAATTGCTACATGGGCCGGGCGGGCCTGATTAACTCGGGCGGGGCGTCCTCTGGCGCGACGGATCTGGCGGAAGCTGTGAAAACCGCCATCATCAATAAACGCGCTGGCGGCATGGGCCTCATCTCGGGCCGCAAAGCCTTCCAGCGACCGATGGCCGATGGCGTCAAAATTCTGAACGCCATCCAGGACGTTTACTTGGACAAAAAAGTCACCATCGCCTAAGCAGAATATTCAACCAAGACACATAGAACACCGGGACGGCCATAAGCCTCCCGGTGTTTTTATTTTTTGGACTTTAAGTCGGACGGCTTTTTGAGGAGAGAATCGAGGGTGCCCTGGGAAAGCCACACCATATCTTTTCCGGCCGAGGCCGGATACCGCTTTGTTTTAGAATCTTGAGCTCCGATGCGAATATCAATGGAGGTATCGGTGCCTTTAACGTTGATGTGCGCGTATGTAAGTCCTTCTAACGTCAGATTCGGATATGCCGACGGATCAACAAAATCGTCCAAGTGAGAATGAGAGAAGGTGCCGATCAAAGCATTCACGTACCCAGCATCCGCCGGTTGACCGTTTAAGGTCCAGGTATCTGTGCCAGTTCGCACCAGATCGGTTTTAAAACTCTTTGCTTCAATCAAAATGCCCTCGACTTTTGTCTCCGGGATGTCGATTAGCTGCCGCGAGCGCCAGAAATTCGGCTCGACGCGACCCAAGTCCCCGCGAATCAGCCCACGTGCCAAGTAAACATTGGGTCGATCCGGATAACGAAAGTAAATGTGAGCGAGATCAGGAGCCTGTTTACCGAAGATCCCTTCGCCAAGAGTTGTCTGCTTCGCATCCAAGAGACGCACACGAATCCCAGTGTCCACCGTCACGTCATAATCGGCGGCACGATCCGCTCGGTCGGTGATTTCATCCTCAATCCGCAGGCTCTCAAGATTAGCAAGAAGCGGCTTTATTAATTCCGCATCAGCGGCATAGAATGGAGTGCCTTCCTGACCGACTTTCCATACGCCAGAATCTTTACGCAGAGTTAGCACATGATTTCCCTGAGTAAGAATGATTTGCTCTGTTTTGTCTGTTGCCTTAGCAAATGGAGTTTTTTCATGGGGGACTTGACGGAAGACATAGATCACCCAAGCCGCGAGAAGAATGGCAGCGACAACACCCAGTTTCTTTAGAGAGGCGAGGGACATATCAGACGGGTTTGGGCGCGTAGGCGGCCGAGATGATTCGGCGCCAGGTTTGCCGGCTGCGCCAACGCCAGAGTCCAAGAAGAATCGGTAGAGCCACAACGGTCAAAAGCGTTGCGTATTTCACGATCTCACGAACGGCCATTGATACTGGCTTAAGAGGTCGGATAATTTCTCCCTTCGATCGAATACCGAGCAAGGTTTCGTCTTTCGACAGGTAAGCCAGCACATTACTCATGAGGGCCTCGCCGCCGGGAAATTGTGGGAGTGCTGGATCAACCAGTCTCGACGTTCCGAGGACAAAAATCTGAGTTTTTGGACTGGCCCCAATCAAGGTTTCGCCGGAGACCGGGGGTGTCTTTCCTTGGAAATAACTCGTGAAGCTTCCTTCAAGGACGGCGGCTACCGAGTAAGGGCCATGAGGATCGCTCGGCTTTGGCTCAGGAATATTTGTCGGGGATACGCTCGCGTACGGCTGGTCGGGCGCCAGCCAACTTCGCTGTGTGGTATATAGTAGCGGCGTAAAATGAATTCCCGGCATCCCGCCTTCCAACGCATCCACCGTCGAAACAAAGGGCAGTCCGATGGAATCCAAGCCGCGTGTCACCGGATTGTTTAAAGCGATACGGTCAATGAGTGGAATATAGGGATACCGCATGCTGGTTTGGAATGCAAAACCGGAAACGTTTTGGGTGACGCCAATCGTTTCGCATTGAGCGTCGTAGACCAGACGATCTCCCAACTGAGCGCCGTAATGTTTGAGGAGCTCTCCTAATCCATGATCGAGCGGAGTCGCATAAAACTGGTTGATCATCAGATTCTTGCTATCGACCAAAAAGGCAGTCGGAATTCCGCGCATGATCGCCTGATCGATCACCCACAGGGATTTGTCATCGAACTTTTGTTTAGGGCCAATGACGAGAAGCGTATCCACTTGAACGGATACGGGGCTGGTGCTTGGAAGAGTAATATTCGAGAAGTCATAGAGTTCTTTAAGATCTTCGCCGAGCCGCGAAGGTGCTTGACCTTGTGCGCCCTGAAGAAGCGATATTTCTCCATGACCTGATGTCACCGCGATGACTTTTTTGGTCCGGACAGCCATCTTCGCGATGCGGCTGGTGAGATCGTATTCCAGTTGCTGAATATCTTTGATAATTGGCAGGGTCTCCGACTTATCCCGGTGAAAGAGCACGAGCCCCATATACCCGCGCCGGATTTGCACCTGGTCTGACCCCATCTGTTCAAATTGAATGGGGACTAGCCCTGCCTCGCCCGCTTTTTTTTCAAATTCAGACGGCGGGTTCGAAAGTGCGAATTCATATCGCACTTTCCCGTGCGAGGCGGCGCGATATTCTTCCAGAAGATCGCGTACATACCGTTCATAGGCGTTGTAGGGAGCCGGCAGATCGGGTGTAAAGTAGGCCTTCACAATGACTGGGTCAGAAAGTTCACGGACAAGCTTGCGACTCGATGGAGACAGGGAATAAGCGTTATTTTTGGTCAGATCCAACCGAAAAAACACCCAGTTGCTGAGCACATTGATGAGAATGGCGATGAGCGCCATTACCGCCAGCCCTGCGACGCTGGTAATGGCTAACTGTTTTTTACGGGTTTGAATTGTTATCGCCATTTTTTTGATTGCATGACGGACAAACTTACCGCCAGAAAAAATCCGGTCCCGGTGATCCAATAGAGAAGATCGCGCGTATCCAGCACCCCGCGCGCCAGCGCTTCAAAATGTGTGCTGACGCTGAACCCCCGGACAAAACCTGCAAGGATGCCCGGCATAAAATCCGCGACACGATCCAGAAGAAAGAAAACAAAACAGATAAAAAATCCGATGATGAAGGCGACCACTTGATTGCGCGTGAGAGCGGATGAAAAGAGACCGATCGCTGTAAAAAATGAAGCCAGCCCGAGAATCGATACATACACGCCTATCATCTGACCGACATCCGGGAGGCCGATCACAAGGAGCACCACAGGGAAAACGAGTGTGAACGCTACGAGTAATCCGACCAAACCCATTGCGGCCAAATATTTGCTGACGACGATTTCATGATCTTCAATCGGAAGAGTCGTTAAATATTCAATAGTTCCACTCTTAAACTCCTCCGAAAAAGAGCGCATGGTGAGCGCAGGGATTAGAAAGGTAAAAATCAAAGGCAACGGTCGGAAAAAAGAATCCAGCGTACTTTGATCCAGCTGAAAAAGGGGCGCAATAAATAACCAACCCGTGATGAGCAAGAAGACAACACTGATGACATACGTCGCCGGTGCGTTCAACAGAATCGCCAATTCTTTTCGGGCCAAAGTGAAAATCGAGGATTTTCTCATGAGCTGGTTAATTGCCGGAAGACATCTTCGAGTGAATAACTTTCCGGTGTCATCTGAAGGATCGGCCAATGATTTCTGGTGGCAACCTCGAAAAGCGCTTCACGGACATCCTCGCCCTTTGTTTCGATCAGGAAAACGGTATGGGCAAAGGAAGCTCCGGCCGAATGTTCAATCCCCTGGTCGACCGGCAAAATGGACACATAGCCCGTTCCTCCCAGTCGCCCGTGATCCAGGAGCGATTGGAGATTTTTGAGAACGGGGGTGGGGCGATCCGAAAGGCTGTAAATCCGTTCTACATAGTCCGGACCTGGCAAATGGATGGATTCTTTTGGAATCGTGGTGCATTTATGCTCCAGGAGCTTTTTACCTTCAGCGCCCAGGAGTCCTTCAATATCAACGGTCATGTTGGTGTGTCTCCTTTTTATTAATCAGAAATCAACCCCATTATACGTGATAGGGAGGTGCCCTTTCTCTGACCAGGGTCATAGAGGACGGTCGTCACGGTATAATGCAGACATGGAAACAATCGTGTTTTTGGATCGCGGGACGGTCACGGTTCCCTTCCGCAAGCCGACAATCCCCCATGAATGGGTGGACTACGATTGGACGGCACCGGAGGAAACCGTGGAACGTTTGCATGGAGCCACGATAGCGGTGACCAATAAAGTAAAGCTCCGCGAAGCCGAGCTTTCCGCCCTTCCAAAGCTGAAGTTTATCGCCATTACCGCGACCGGATTCGATAATGTGGACGTGGATTTTTGTCGAAAACGGGGGATCGGGGTCGCGAATGTCCCCGGTTATGCCCGGCAATCTGTTCCTGAGCATGTCCTTATGCTCATCTTGGCCTTGCAACGCAATCTTCCGGCCTATCTAAAGGCCGTTCGTGATGGCCGATGGCAGGTTTCTCCGCAGCCGACCGTCAACGACATCCCCGTAGGGGACCTACATGGAACGACGCTGGGTCTCATCGGCTATGGGGACCTGGCGAAAGGAGTGGAACGCCTTGCCCGGGCCTTTGGCATGGAAATCCTAATTGCGGAACGCAAAGGAGTAACTGTTTTACGCCCCGGCCGCATCATGTTCCAAGATGTTCTCCGGCGCTCCGACGTCATCAGTCTTCATACACCTCTCAGCCCAGAGACCCGGAATTTGATCGGTCCTTCAGAATTGCGGATCATGAAACACAGAGCTCTCCTCATTAATGCGGCCCGCGGGGGCCTGGTGGATGAAGTGGCGTTAGCGGCTGCCTTGAAGGAGGGTCAGTTGGGGGGAGCGGGGGTCGATGTCTTGTCTACTGAACCGCCGCGCCAAGGAAACCCCCTGCTTGAGCTTCATCTGCCAAATTTGATTGTCACCCCTCACATCGCCTGGACCAGCCTGCAAGCCCAAGCGATTCTGGCCGAAGAAGTCGTGAAGAATATTGAAGCCTTTGTGGCCGGGAATCCGAGGAATCTGGTGGCATGAAGAGCAAAGTTTTACGGATCACCCAATTGGGCGAGCCGGTCCTTCGGAAGGTTTCAAAGCCCGTGCGACTTCCCTTATCGAAAGCACAAAATCGTCTAATTGACGATATGATTGTGACAATGAAGAAGGCAAAGGGTGTCGGCATCGCGGCTCCTCAGGTGGGCTTGGGGCTTCGACTTTTCATCGTGGCGCCTGAGCCCAGCATCCGCTATCCCAAGGCGCCCAGGATGGCGCCCGTGGCCATGATCAACCCGGTTCTTGTAAAGCATTCCAAGAAGATGGTTACGGATTGGGAAGGATGCCTATCCATCCCTGGCCTGCGGGGCAGGGTTCCGCGGTATCAAAGTATCGAGATCGAATTTACGGCTCGGGATGGGCGACGACTCCGAGAGAAGCTCAGCGGCTTTGTTGCACGGATCTTTCAGCATGAGTTTGACCATATCAACGGGCATGTCTATATCGACCGGGTCCAGGACACCAGGACCTTCATGACGGAACCCGAATTCCGGAAGATGATGTCTTGAGTGGCCAAGGCTTTTCGGATGTCCGGACCGTCCTCCGGATCCGGGACTACCGCAACTTCCTCCTATCCCGGGTTTTTGCGACTCTCGCCACACAAATGCAGGCCCTGATTGTCTCCTGGCAGGTCTATCAGATGACGAAGGATCCCTTGGCTTTGGGCATGATCGGCCTTGTGGAAGCCCTCGCTTTTATCGGTTTTGCCACCTGGGCCGGGCATTATACCGACCGGCATGAAAAGCGAAACATTATCTTTGTAACCCAAGGACTTCTTCTGGCCTGTGCGGTTGCTTTCCTGGGGCTTGCCCGGTGGTCCGGGTTATCCGTTAGCTGGCTCTATGCGGTTGTGGCTTTAACCGGGGTGGCGCGAAGCTACATGTGGCCTGCCTCGTTCGCCTACTCGGAGTTAACGGTTCCGCGGGCAATCTACGGCCGGGCGGCCAGCCTGAATGCCACGGGTTGGGAAGTTGCTTCCATCGCCGGGCCGGCACTTGGTGGATTTGTATACGCTTGGTTCGGCGCAGCGGTAGCCTATGGAACCGTTTTTGTCCTCATGGCCATCGCTCTCTATTTTACGGCTCTCATGGGTCCGATACTTCCAGCCAGGGATTCAGACAAGGAACATGACTTCCTTTCCGGCTTCCATTTTGTCTTTTCGAACCCCGTCATTCTCGCGGCGATTAGTCTCGACATGTTTGCTGTGCTCTTTGGAGGGGTCTACGCCATTTTGCCCATCTCGGCCGACCGGCTGGGCGTGGGAGCTAAAGGGTTGGGTTGGCTGCGCGCCGCCCCTTCGATGGGAGCTATCCTGATGGCGGTCTATCAGGCGTATCGACCCCCTTTTGCGCGAGTCGGTCGAACGTTGTTGACCGCTGTAGCCCTTTTTGGCCTGGCCATTATCGGTTTTGCGCTGTCTGGCAGCTTCCTGATTTCCATGATCATTCTGGCTTTCAGCGGAATGGTGGACAATATCAGTGTTGTAACCCGGGCGAGTATTCTCCAGGCTTTTACTCCGGACTCTATGCGTGGCCGGGCATCGTCCGTGAACGGCATTTTCATCGGGTCTTCGAACGAAATAGGGGCTTTTGAATCAGGCCTGGCGGCCAAACTGATGGGTCTGACGCCTTCCATCATCTTTGGCGGAGTCATGACCCTCGTTACGGTCGCTTTTGTGGGGTGGAAATCGCCTCAGCTTCGCACTTTAGGGGGTCTTCATAAGAAGTCCCTTCCGGACGTTGAAGATTGGCCACTAAAATAGGTAAAATCGACCCATTCCCGGACGCTCGGGATATTTTTTTATAAGGAATCCATGAAAATAGAAGTCAGACTTATGAAGAGCATCGCTCTCGCCGCCGCTCTTCTCATCTATCAGGGTCCCTATATGTCGGTCTTATGGGCGGCAGATACTGCTGTTTCTGTCCCCGACTCCCCTCCTGGCCAGCCCCTGGAACCAGTTCCACCCCCGGTGGCCAAATCGCAGACTGCTGCAGTCAAGGCGGATGCCGATACCGATGCCGGCGCCGAAAGCCCTCAGGTCGAGCTCGTGGATATTCCCACAGCGGATATTCTTGACCCCATGACCTATTCCACTAATTTCAGGTTTTATAATGACGGAGGTATCGCCTCACGCTTGGTGATTGGTCCGTTGAAACGAGTGAACCTAGGGGTTACCTTCGATGCCCAGCAAGTGATCGGTTCCGGCGATCCGCATATGGTGCGTCCGTCCGTTTATTTCAAGTTGCGCGCTTTTGACGGGACGGATGCCCTCCCAGCCCTGGCTCTTGGCTATGACAATCAGGCTTATCTGTATCAGAATTCCACACATGATTTTCTGGAGAAGGAGAAGGGGTTATATCTTGTTGGCAGTCACGAAATTTTTATTCCCGATTTGGACCTGAGTGCCGGGATGAATATCAACGAATTTGATAACACGAAGTTGTATGGCTTTTTCGGTGCTTCTTATAAAATCGTCCCCTCCTTTGCGGTCATGGCGGAATATGACAACATACGTAATGCGGGAGACAATCGCGTGAATATTGGCGGGCGTTACTGGTTGACATCGTATTTTAATGTGGATTTGGCGGCCCGAAATGTAGGGCGCGGAGAGGCCCGTGGCGGTGAGCGCATTGTCCGGCTCAATTATACGTCGCACTTTCCATTTTGATTATGCCTGACGACATCGTCGCACTGGAGTTTGAGAAACCCATCGCCGAACTTGAAAACAAGATCGGCGAACTGCAGTCCTGCGCTGCCTCTGAGCATATGGATTTCTCGGATGAAATCCGTACGCTGGAGGAAAAATGTGAGCAGCTCAAACGCCAGATCTATGGCGCACTCACCCCGTGGCAGCGCGTTCTGATCGCCCGGCATCCGCAGCGGCCCTATACCGCGGACTACATCAAATCTCTCTGCACCAATTTTATTGAGCTTCATGGTGACCGTAGCTTTTCCGATGATGCGTCCATTGTCGGCGGGTTGGCTCTGTTTGAAGGCCGACCCGTGGTGGTGATCGGGCATCAGAAGGGGCGCACGGTGCAGGAATCGATGCGGCGTAATTTCGGTATGCCGCATCCGGAAGGCTACCGGAAAGCCCTTCGTCTCATGAAGTTGGCGGAGAAGTTTAAACGTCCGGTCCTTTGTTTCATTGATACCCCCGGCGCTTACCCTGGAATTGGCGCGGAAGAACGCGGTCAGGCCCGTGCCATCGCACTCAATTTAATGGAAATGGCCGCCCTTAAGACGCCCATCGTTTGCACGATTATCGGGGAAGGTGGATCGGGGGGTGCGCTTGCCATCGGTATTGGGGACCGGATTTTGATGTGCGAAAACGCCTGGTACTCCGTCATCTCCCCCGAAGGCTGCGCGGCCATTCTCTTCCGCGATGCGACAAGGGCACCCGAAGCCGCCGCCGCGCTCAAATTGACGGCGCCGGAACTCAAAGCCCTTGGCATTGTGGACGAAGTGATTCCGGAACCACAGGGCGGCGCGCACCGGGATATTCCGGCCATCATGCAGGCGCTCAAGACGACTCTCGCGACCCATTTGGCTCAACTGATGGCTCTTTCCAATGAACAATTGATGGACAAGCGGTATGAGAAATTCCGCTCCCTTGGAACCTGGAGGGAAAGCGAGCTGGAGCATGTCGCTCCTGCAGGCCCCCGCCGAAAATCGAAAAGCCAAAAAATAGCAAACACCTGAGTCGATAGAGGAAGGACATTATGAGCAAACGAGTTGCAATCTTGACCGGCGGCGGTGACTGCCCCGGCTTAAATCCGGCGATCCGAGGATGTGTGATGGCGGGTTTGGATAAAGGATTTGAATTTGTCGGTCTTCTGGAAGGCTGGCGTGGATTTGTCGAAGGAAAGACCATGCCTCTCGGGTTAGCCGAAGTGAAGGAAATTGTCGGCAAGGGGGGGACCATCCTGGGGACTTCCCGCACAAATCCTTTTAAGATGGAAGGGGCGGTCGAAAAATGCCTGGCTACCTTTAAGAATTTGAAGTTGGATGCTCTGGTGGCCCTGGGGGGAGAAGATACTCTGGGAGTGGCCGCGCGCTTTTATAAGGAACACAAGCTGCCGGTGGTGGGAGTGCCCAAGACCATGGATAACGATCTCTCTGCAACCGATTACACGTTTGGTTTTGATACGGCGACCACCATTGCGGTGGATGCCGTAGAACGGTTGAGGGATACGGGTCGCAGTCACCGCCGGATTATGGTGCTGGAAGTGATGGGTCGGCATGCCGGCTGGGTGGCGCTCTTTACGGCTATCGCCTCCGCCGCCGACTGGGTTCTTCTGCCAGAGCGAAAATCTGACATTAAAGCCATGTGCGCGCATCTGAAGAAGGTTCATGCCAGGGACAAAGTGGCTATTGTTGTTACGTCGGAGGCCATTGAGCTGCCTGGAGTCAAAACTGAAGGGGAGCAACTGGACCAATTCGGTCATATGCTGCTCAAAAATCGAGCCGTCGGCGAAACGGTTGCCGGCTTTATCGAGAAAGAGACCGGGATTGAGACCCGATCCGCGGTGATTGGGCATGTGCAGCGTGGGGGAAGCCCTACTCTCTTTGATCGGATTCTTGGGACGCGCGTAGGTGTCAAAGCCACGGAACTGATTGTCGAAGGAAAATTCGGCCAGATGGTCGCCTTGCGCGGAAACGATGTGGTCGGAGTCTCCCTTCAAGAAGCGACCGCCACCTTGAAGATTGTTCCTCCGGAATGGCTTCGGTTGGCCGACACATTCTTTAAATAAAAAAGCGACAAAATAGGCCTTTAAATTAGCTGGTTTGCATGTTATCTATACAGGCATGAATCGTCTTGAATTAATGCGTGAGGCCGTAGCTCAGGGAGCTTCGGACATTCACATTGTTCCCGGTGCCCCACCCCTCCTGCGCATTTATGGTGCACTGCTTCCCTTGGCGAATCGTCCTGCCTTCTCGCCTGAACAGACTCAACAGCTTATCCTTGAGTTTTTAACCGAACCGCAGCGGGCACGTCTAGCCCAGGATTGCGTTGTTGATTTCTCCGTCAATATTGATCAGACACGCTTTCGCGGAAACGCCCTTTTTCAACGGAATGGTCTCGAAGCCATTCTTAGGCTCATTCCGGAGCAAATTCCTACACCGGAGGAGTTGTTATTCCCGCCGGTTATGTTGGAACTTATGAATTTAAAAAGCGGATTGATTCTGGTCACGGGCGTTACGGGTTCGGGAAAGTCCACCTCTCTCGCCTGCTTCATCGATATTATCAATCAGCGGAGGCGCGGGAATATTGTGACCATCGAAGATCCGATCGAATTTATTCACTTCAATAAAAATTGTGTAGTCAGTCAGCGGGAAATCGGAGTCCATGCGGTATCCTTCAGCTTGGCGCTCCGATCCGTGATGCGTCAGGATCCTGATGTGGTCATGATTGGAGAAATGCGCGATTTGGAAACCATTTCAGCGGCCATTACCGTAGCAGAAACGGGACACCTCGTTCTGGCCACCCTGCACAGCGCGGATGCCGCGCAAGCGGTGGATCGCATGATCGATGTTTTTGAAGCCCGGCAGCAACAACAAATTCGCACCCAACTGTCGTCCGTTCTAAAAGCCGTCATTATGCAGGATCTCCTGCCGAAAGTCGGTGGAGGCGGTCGCGTCGCCCTGCGGGAAATAATGATCGTGAATCAGGCGATATCGAATTTAATCCGAACAAATAAGAATCACGAAATTATGTCAGCCATTGAGATGGGCGCCCGCGAAGGCATGATCACAGCTGCGCGCTCCATGGCGGAGTTGGCCAAAAAAGGTTTGATCGATTTTCAAGTCATTCAGGCTCGTCAGTCTGCCTCTGAACTTATGATGTCCAAACGGCGTCCGCTAGACCGTCCAGGACCTAAGACTTCCGCTTGATCTGGAGCCTCATATGGAAATGATCGACATTCTAAAAGCTTGCGTTCAGAAGGGTGCTTCCGATCTTCATTTCGTCATCGGACAATCGCCGATGGTTCGCCAGGAAGGCGATTTAAAGGCGATGACGGAATTCCCAGTTCTTTCGGCCGAGGAATCTCGACGTCTTCTCTACACGCTTTTGTCTGATGCGCAAAAGGCACGTTTCGAACAAGAGTGGGAGCTCGATTTTTCCGTCGCAGTGGACCAGGTTTCCCGGTTTCGGGCCAATCTTTTACTCGAGAAAAACGGAGTCGAAGCGGTCCTGCGCGTGATTTCCAATAAAATTCCCTCACCGGATGAGCTCGCTTTACCGCCGGCGGTGATCGAACTATCAAACCTGCCGCGCGGCCTGGTCTTAGTGACGGGACCAACTGGTTCCGGGAAATCGACCACGCTCGCTTGTCTCGTGAATCAGATTAATCTGAAGCGTCGTAGCCACATTTTGACCATCGAAGATCCGATCGAGTTTGTATATGAAAACAAGAATTCCGTCGTTCGACAGCGTGAAATAGGGTCGCAGTCAAAAACCTTTGCTTCGGCGCTCAAACATGCGTTACGACAGGATCCGGACGTGGTCCTGATCGGGGAAATGCGAGATTTGGAGACGATCAGCGCTGCGCTCACGATGGCGGAAACCGGACATCTGGTCTTTGCCACCCTGCATACGACCGATGCGGCTCAGACCGTGGATCGCATCATTGATGTTTTTCCCGCCTATCAACAGCAGCAGGTGCGTACGCAGTTGTCGAGCGTCTTAAAGGCGGTCGTCTGCCAGACGCTCGTCCCGCGCCTCAATGCCAAGGGACGTGTGGCCGCACGCGAGGTCATGATGGTGACCCCGGCGATCTCGAATTTGATCCGTGAAGGCAAGAATCATCAGATTTTTGGAGCGATCGAAACAGGCTCCCGCGTCGGGATGATCAGTTTGGACAAAGCGCTTCAAGATCTTGTGAAGCGAGGAATCATTTCGGCGGAGGAAGCCGCCGCCAAAGCGACTCATCCCGAACTTTTCCGAGGCGGAACTCCACTCAACGCCGCCGCATAGATATTTATGGCTGAAGAACTCTTACAGGCTCTCAAATCTGTTCAGGGATTCAGCGTTCTTCCGGATTCCGTCCTAGAACAGTTGGTCCCGTTTGCGTCCATTCGGACGTTGCGCGCGGGAGAAACGATCTTTTGTCAGGGAGAACCTTCGCCTTTTTGTTTTGGCATCCTGTCAGGGGAGATCGTGATCCAGCATGTGTCGAATGATCGCCGCTTCCCGCCCAAAATCCTTGGCATTCTTGGTCAAGGGCATCTGTTCGGGGAATCTTCGATCTTCGAAGATAGTGCACGATCGGCCATGGCCTCAGCCAGCGCCAATGGATCGCTGGTGGTCATACGAGGTCCGCAATTACGTGAGTGGATCCGGAAAAATCCTGTCGCCAGCCAGCCATTATTAATCGCCCTGCTTGGATCCTCTATTCGACGAATGCAAAAAACCAATCTTGAGTTGGCCGTCATATACGGAGTGGGCCGACTCTTGGGTTCACAGAAATCGTTTTTGGAGCAAGTGCCCGCTGCACTCGAATTTCTGCGGGGGTCGATCGAAGGTGTGACCGACATCGTCCTATATCAGAGGAGTGCCTATTGGGAGGAGTTTACCCCACTCGCCAGTTTTCCTGGATTGTCCGATCTGGCGGCTATCCCTGCCAACCACGAAGTCATCGAAAAAGTCAGACAAGCGTCTCAGCCTCAGATTTTTCCAGGAGGAGCTATCCAGGAGCACCTAGACTCATTTAAGCTTCCTTGGAAAAGCTACGCGTCAGTGGCTTTGGTTCCTCTGCTTGACTGGGAAATAGCCCAGGATGCTCTTCAGGGACTTCTGGTTCTCGGTGGACAGCGTGATGGCAACGCGTTTTCCGCAGAAAAACAGCTGCTTTTGACTTCCATGTCGTTGCCCTTTGCTGAAGCTCTCTCACGGCATGTCCGTTCCCAAGAAGCTCAAGCCCGCGACCGTCTTCAGAACTCCAAATCATTTCCGCTCTAATTCTCATTATGTTTTAGGGTCTATGAATTTCCTGGGCCCTTCGGGCTAAGTTTTTAGGCCATTCGTATTATTGTTCGGTTTCGCCCTATTTCTTACGCTAGAAATATGTGTATTGGGCTTAAATCAGCATCGGTAGCCCTTTTCGTCGGTTTTCTGGGTGTTCAAGCAATTTGCGGAGCCAATTTCGAGCCGCAAGACTTGCAACGCGTACAAAAGATATTGAATGTCCCAGAGACTCTAGCGCATGTCACGGATGCCTATTGGCCCGATTCGCGAAACTTTCCCGATTATTTTCTTGTACAGGATGTTCACCGCCAACCCAAAGTCCAGACTCAAATCGCCGCCCTCATCGAAAAAGGCTATCGGCAATGGGGGGTAAAAAAGATTTTTATGGAAGGCGCCTACACAGGAGTGGACCTTTCAATGTTTCATCGCGTACCCACAAAGACTCAATCCTTTCTTTTGGAACGGCTGGTAAAAGACGGCCATCTTTCGGGGGCAGAACTGGCCGCCATCCATATCATGGATCAGGAATGGGGCGACCCTCCCGTAACTCCGTTCCAGCTCTTTGGTCTAGAAGACCCCAAGCTCTACCAAGAGAACGTTCTGGCTTTTCAATCTGTCGTCGCATATCGTGACCGCGCCCTGGAAGCACTGATTCCAATCCGGCGGCTACAGGAAACGATCCATCTGCCGCAGCCCAACGCCTTAATGGAACAGTTGGATCGGACAGAAGCGCTTCTGCGCTTAAAGCTGACATCCTCGGAATATAAGGCGTATCTCAAAGGGCGGGCATTGATTCCTTCAACACCGATCCTGGACCCCGCCATTCACGCGGCCGAGACGTTTTATCAGCTGGCAGAAGACAGGAGCCAAGTCTTTCTAAACAACGCTGCCAAAAAAGTCCCGGCCAGCACGGCTCCACGCCTTCTAGTCGTGGGCGGATTCCATACCGCTGATATGGCAGCCCGCTTGCGGGAATCCGGACGAACGTATGTCATTCTCTCTCCCGCCGTTTCGGCGAGCGCCGAGGACGATCCGTACGAAAAGAACCTTCTGGAAACTGCCAATGTCATGGCTGAAGCTCTCTCCCCCCCTACTCGCTAATCTGGCCCTAGCCTCACCCTGTAGTTTTTTTGATAGGATCGAATTGTGAATATTCTCGTCTCCGGTTCTTCAGGTTTGGTCGGTTCATCTCTCGTAGTACAGTTGAGTTCAAAAGGGCAAACGGTTAAAACTCTGGTCCGGCGCGAACCTAAACACCCCTCTGAGATCCGCTGGAATCCTCCACAAAGCGGCCCCACTCCTGAGCAGCTTCAGGGTATTGATGCTGTGATCCATCTGGCTGGCGAAGGCATTGCCACTGGGCGATGGACACCTAAGAAGAAGCAGGCCATTATGGAGAGCCGCATGCTCGGGACTAAGATTCTATCCGACGCGATTTCGCGGATGCCTGTGCCTCCCAAAGTGATGATTTCCGCTTCCGCCATCGGGTATTATGGCGACCGCGGTGCCGAAGTGCTTAAGGAAGACAGCTGGCCAGGGCGTGGATTTCTCCCGGAAGTTTGCCAGGCGTGGGAAGCGGCCACTGTGCCGGTCGTTAAAAAGGGGATCCGTGTGGTTCAGCTGCGTTTTGGAATCATTTTAAGTCCGAAAGGAGGCGCCCTGGCTAAAATGCTTCCGCCCTTTAAAATGGGGCTGGGTGGTATCCTCGGACCTGGGAATCAGTACATGAGTTGGATTGCGCTCGATGATGCGCTTGGCGTCATTAAATACGCTCTTTTCGGCGACACCATCTTTGGAGCGATCAATACGGTAGCGCCTCAAGCGGTCACGAATAAAGAATATACCCAGACGCTCGGCCGCGTGTTATCCCGCCCGACCGTTTTACCGATGCCTGCCTTTCTTGCCCGTCTCGCTTTTGGTGAAATGGCGGACGCGCTCCTTTTATCCAGTGTCCGCGTGGAGCCTGCCTACCTGATTCGCTCCAAATACCCTTTTCAGTTTCCCAACCTCGAAGACGCCCTCAGACATCTTCTAAATCGATAGCGGGGAACTTTCTCCGCCCTAGCAAGGTTATCCCGTGATAAGAGGAAATAAAATGAACCCAACATTTCAGCGTATCTCTCTGGAAATCCCAAACGCCCACACAGGGCCCTCTCTTGATGGAGCTATTCCCGACGCAGCGCTCTTGGATTCCTATTCTGCCGCGGTTATTGCCGCAACTCAGAAGATCAGCCCATCTGTAGTTAATATTGATATTCGGCAGGTTGTGGCTGGACCCGGAGGCTACGGTCGGCGCGAAGCGCGTGGGGGCGGGTCGGGCTTCATTTTTACTGCGAATGGTTATGTCATGACCAATAGCCATGTGGTTCATAATGCGTCGCGTATAGAAGTTGTGCTTCAGGATGGACGCAAGTTCCCAGCAGAAGTTGTCGGGGACGATTCTCACACGGATATAGCCGTAATCCGGATCAACGCAGACGGGTTATCCCCGGCTCTCTTGGGGAATTCTCAATCCATCCAGCCTGGACAGCTGGCGGTAGCGATTGGAAATCCATACGGATTCCAGGCGACCGTGACAGCTGGCGTGGTGAGTGCTCTTGGGCGGTCCTTGCGGTCCCAATCTGGACGCCTCATCGATAATGTCATTCAGACGGATGCCGCGCTTAACCCCGGCAATTCCGGTGGTCCTCTGGTGAATTCTCGGGGAGAAGTGATTGGAGTCAACACAGCCATCATTGCGGCGGCTCAAGGCATCTGTTTTGCCATTCCTATCAACACCGCGAAATTTGTTGCGGGAGAGCTCATCCGGCATGGACGACTGCGCCGCGCCTATTTCGGGTTTTCCGGACAGGATACGCGTCGCGGCATCCTCGTCCTTGGCATCGAACGCGGCAGTCCCGCGGAGGATGCACGATTAGAAGAAGGCGACTTGATCGTCCGCTTCAAGGGGCAGTCCGTCTTGAGCATCGATGACCTCCACCGCCTGCTAACGGAATCCGACATCGGGAAAAAAGGCAACCTGGAAATTATCCGCGGCTTCGAACGGTTGGAATTGCCAATTGTGCCTGGCGAAGCCGACCCCGCCTAGCAAGAGCCTGCGCTTAAGGGGACCCGATAGAGTGTTGTGTAGTGAGGGCCCTGCGGGGAAAGTGTACTCTCAATCAAGGACACCTTCTCGATCAAGACGGGGCTTAGGGCTGGAGAAGGAATCTGGCGGACAATGGATTCGATGGTTCGTGCGGAGAAAGACTCCTTTGAGCGTGCCAGCGTTAGATGAGGATGAAAGGGTTTCTCTTCCCGTGGAAAACCAGCAACTGAACAGGCCTCATTCAGGTCATCAGCAAGTCTGCTGACCTTTTCCTTCCCTTCCGAGACTCCCAACCAAAGAACCCTTAACGAAGATCCGCTCTTGAAGAATCCGGCTCCCTCAAAACTTAACCCGAAGGAAGTGTGGTCCCGTGCCGTTTCTTCGAGCGCGTGGTGCAGTTTAGCGATCTGGTGGTCCGCACAGTTACCCAGGAATTTCAAAGTCAAATGATACTGCTCGGGCTTCACCCATCGCAAAACACCCTTTGGATCTGCGAGTTTTGTGCGTAAATCCTGCGCAAAGGCGGCAATCCGGCTTCTCACCAATTCCGGCAATTCGATGGCTATAAATACCCTCATGTTTATTAGAATACCAAGTACCTACCCTACGATTCACCTGAAGGGTGAATCGCTTAGAGTAGGCCATCGCTACCGTAGCGAGAAAGGAAGGCGAAGGTGGAGCTCCTCAGATTTATACTGGTCGGCCTGGTCGCGGGCTGGATTTTGGGAAGGATCCGGCGCGGCAAAGGGTATGGCTTTTTCGGCAATTTGGTCGTTGGAGCCATCGGGTCCATCATCGGTTGGTTTCTAAAGGGACTGCTCCATCTGGAGGTTTCCAATACCTTGGCCGAAATAGCCCTGGCAGTGGCGGGAGCCATTATTTTCTTTCTCTTAGTCGGCACATTAAAAGGGAATCGGTCCCGAAAGCGCGGGGAAGAATGAGACTTTGGATTTGGACACTGATGATGCTTGTACTGTTGCCCTGGTCAGCCTCCGCTGCCGATCAGGCCAAGGCCAAAGACTCCTACGTGAAGAAAGCGAATCGGGAAGTGCAGGAATGGAACGCTAAAGTGGATGACCTGCAGAAACGCTCAGAAAAGGTCGGCGCACAGACTCGTGACGAACTGGACCGGGCTTTGCAGACCGTTCGCGAAAAACTGGGCATCTTTCAACAGAAAGTCACAGATGTGAAAGGTTCCGGCGAAAATGGTTGGACAACTTTGCGTAAAAACGCCGATGAGGCGTTGCGGGACGTCAAACATGCCTATCGGGAAGCTACCTCCTCTTTAAAAAACGACAAGCAAAAGGAGAAACCATGAATACAAAATCAAAGGGCGCACTCTTATTCGCGTTCCTGTTCGTAATGGGAATTTCTGCTCGCTCCTGGGCCGCGAAAGGACTTGCGGATATTAAGGGTACGGCTGATTCTTCCCCGATCAAAGGGACGGCTCAATTGGAAGATACGCCGGATGGTTTAAAAATTACGGTCCAGCTCATTGGCGTCCCCCCGGGGCCGCATGCGTTTCATATCCATGAATTTGGGGACTGCTCTGAAATGGGTAAAGCAGCAGGCGGTCACTACAACCCGATGCATATGCCTCACGGCAACGTCCTCAAGGACGGGGATCACAAGGCTCATGTCGGCGATATGGGCAATATCACCGCCAGCGCCAACGGCGAAGCGACGCTTTCGGCCACGCTCCATGATGTCAGCCTCGCGGATGGGAAATACACGGTGGGCGGACGGGCGATTATCCTCCATGAAAAGGTGGATGACTTCAGCCAGCCAACCGGAAATGCCGGCGGCCGCATCGGCTGCGGAACCATCATTGTTACAGGGAACTGACAACAATATCACTACAGCCCGATGATATAATCGGGCATGTTTGAAGGTAGATTTCGGCTTTCCCTCGGCGTTTTCTTCCTCCTGACGTCTGTTTTATCCCGCCCGGCCGCGTCTGCCCAGGTCACCGTCAGCGGTCGCGAGCTTCTTGTGAATGGACAACCCTTTACGGTGCGAGGGGTTGACTATTCGCCCTACCCGGTTGGATCCACAGCCAATGGTAACAGCCCTAACTGTGTCGGTCCCTATTTCTGGTGGGCAGATAACCCCATATTTACTGCCGATTTCCCGCTGATTAAAGCCATGGGTGCCAATACGATCCGTGCTTACGGTATCTTGAACGACACCTCAACGGCTACCATTCTGCAGGTGCGAGCGGTTCTCGATGCCGCCAACGCTAATGGGTTATACGTCATTATGAATTACTACCCCTCCCACTTTATCGATCCTTCAATCCCGGCCAATCAAGCTATGTGGCAGAATGGATTTCTGGCGGCCATAAATGCCTATAAGGACAAACCGGCCGTTCTGATCTGGGAATTCGGCAACGAGCAGAATCTGGACAACGGTCAATATATCGGCTGGTACCCGTTTGTTAACACCGTGGCTGGTCTGGCCAAATCGGCGGATCCCGATCATCCGGTGATGACGGTGGAAGGGGAGTGCCCCACCTGTTCTCCAGCGATTCCATTCACGATCGGTGTGCAGCCGCTACATAATGCTGACGATGCCGATATGACTAATCTAGACATTTGGGGGGTGAACGTTTATAGAGGCCCGACTTTTCAGGGACTATTCCAAACTCTTGCATCGACCACGTCTAAGCCGATCCTGGTCACGGAATTTGGAAAAGATGCCTGGCATGATGCCATCAACGCCGAAGATCAGGCCATGCAGGCCAGCCACCTTAATTCTCAGTGGGGGGAAATCACCGGAAATCTGAGTGCCAGTGGGGCAGGTAGCCAAGACCTTATCGGCGGAGTTGTCTTCGAATGGACGGATGAATGGTGGAAAGATACGAATAATGACTGTCAGACCCACGGAACTCAGGTGTTGTTTACAATCCCGGCGGATACGGTTGATCCCAATTATCAGAATGAATGGTTCGGCCTGGCGGCCATAAGTCCGGTGAACGCCGTGACTAATCCTGACGGCACACAGCGGTTGCTGCGCAGCGGCTATGCCACAATGCAAACATTCTGGAATCCTGCCGCCCAGCAGGGCACAGGCGCCGCGGCAACGAACTTTTTCAGCGGTACGGTCCATAACTATCCGAACCCTTTTCAGCTGGGAGCCGGCTCCACAAAATTTGTTGTGCTGGCTGAGGAAGCAGGACCAGTGGATATCCGCCTATACGACGCGGGCGGGCAGTTCGTCACCTCATTAAGTGGGAGCGTGACTCCGCCAGCTCAACTCGAAATTATTTGGGATGGGCACAATAGTCAGGGAGCTTTGGTGAGTCCAGGCCTTTATATCGCCAAAATTCATGGACATAGCGCATCCCACGATGAAACCCAATACCGACGGGTTGTTGGGGTGAAATGAATCGTACGGCAGCGAAAAGCGAAAAGCGAAGAGCGAATAATGCACAGCTATTCGCTGTTAGCTTTTCGCTTTTAGCTCTTAGCTGCCGTCTCTGTTGGGCGTCTGGGGAGTCGGACGCCTTCGCGCTGACTGGAATCGGGGCTCGTTCCGGCGGAATGGGCAATGCGGAGATCGGGTTAGCCGATGAGATTGAAACGGTGTATTACAATCCAGCTGGGTTGGGAAATTTGACGGACTCCGGACTGACCGCCATGTATCAGGCGCCGGAGCTTTCCACCTCACGGGGTTTCGCCGGTTTTAATGCGCGTCTGGACAGGTTGAAGCTACCGGGGAGCATCGGGTTCGGATGGTTGCGCCTGAATTCATCCGATATCGAGCTGACCAACGCCAACGAACAGGTTCTGGGCAGCGACACGCTCACCGATGATCTTTACCTGCTCGGATATGGGGTTCGCCTTTCGTCTATCCTGGCTGTTGGAGCTTCCCTCAAATACTATCGCTTTGCCTTCGATGGATTCAGCGAATCCGGACTGGGGTTTGATGCCGGCCTTCAGGCACGTTGGTCGATTTTCCGCTTGGGCGCTGCCTTTACCGATTTTGGAGGGGGGACTACCCTCACAGGCTCCTCGATTTTCCCTAATGGAGGGAATGTCTCAGATAAGGTCCCGGCTCGTTTTCGTCCCGGAGTAGGTGTCGTCATGCCTGACCCGTTTGACTGGCCTATTTTGGTGAATGCCGACATCGATGCTTTAGCGAAACTGCAAGGTTCGCAGGATGCGCGAATCTTCTCCGGGGTTGAGGTCTGGACCTATCAGGAACGCGTGGCGCTTCGCACAGGCTTTGAACAGGCCGTTGGGCCAACTCTTGGTTTCGGCATACGACTTGGCCCTTTTCAAATCGACTACTCCTTCTTGCTCAGCCTTAATCTTCCGGATGAGCACCGCATCAGCACGACCTTCCGCTTCGGAGACTTTGATAGAATGAGCGGCAATGTCCACGAAAACCTTACCCGATAATTTTGATGCTTGGGATCCGAAGCTCCAGAAGCAGATCGATGCGCTGATCGCTCTGGCGGCGCCTACCGTGCGGGAAGAAGATAACCGCGACATGGTCCGCCAACTGATCGTGACGGCGCTCAAAGTTGAACATTCCCAACTGGACCGAGGCGATGCCAAGATCCTCTCGCGTGCCATGCGCGAACTGCGCTATGGATTCCGAATTTTCAAAGATTACCGGGACAAGCGTAAAGTCACCATTTTCGGATCCGCGCGCACGCCCAAAGACCACCCCGAATACAAGCAAGCGCTCACGTTTGCAAAACTGATGGCTAAAAACGGATTCATGTCGATTACCGGAGCAGGCCCCGGGATCATGAAAGCCGGTAATGAAGGCGCCGGCAAAAACAATAGTTTCGGTATCAACATC
>Ga0206903_10154_pt2 | contig 21399 bp, 19 predicted proteins | sample Alteio_BWOrgHeat_45_FD_152959 | JGI IMG/M metagenome (GOLD analysis project Ga0206903, IMG submission 152959) | Enriched cells from forest soil in Barre Woods Harvard Forest LTER site, Petersham, Massachusetts, United States -... | ecosystem: Environmental > Terrestrial > Soil > Temperate forest >... | reverse complement strand
AATCCTTGGAAGCAGTTGGCCCAAATTCCGATATAGGGATCGTGATCGTTTGGGGTCCCGCCGTTGTTATCGGGACGGTCATTAGTGTTCCGTTTGAATTGAAAGCGGTAAAATATACGGGAACACCCGGAATTTCTCCCAGCTGAAAAGCCAGATTACGACCGGGGACAGCGCTGGAAAGATGAAAGGTCACCGTCCAAACCTTGCTTAGATCCAGTCCGGGGTATAGCCCGGGATAATTGAAAAAAACTTGGTTGATCTGCCAAATTGGGGTGATTAAAGAGTTGGTTACGTTGTATTTTGCTGTCGTGTCTGCGGGATAAATTAAAGAACCGCAAGCGATGAGAAAGGATAGTATCGGAGCAAGTAGCAATACTGCCCAGTTTTTGTTTCTCATCGCCTCTTCGACCATTTTCTGCAAAGCTCTCTTATCTTCGGGATTTCCTGAATGAAAAAATGGGCTCCACCGAGGCATCCCAATGCGCCTAGCGATGCCCGCTTCAGCCGAAAATTCACGGGCAGTAACTTGATCGTCAGGGGCCTCGGGAAAATGAGTCGGGGCTATCTCGAGCGCTTCCTTGGTGAAAATGTGAGAAAATCGTGACGGAGTGGGTCGATCAGCTGGCGATGAGATGGAAGCAAGAGTCGGGTCCGCCAACAGGCAAGGGATCAGGAGGCAAGCAACGAAACGTGCAAGTAATCTAGGCATAAGAATGCGCGGGGTTTAGATTGGGATAATTATGCCTTTTGAATATTACATTCCAATTACAAAATAGTCTCGATTTTACATGGGCCTATCGGTCTGAATAGCAGCCGATTAGACCAGATTTTCTGGGCCCTGAAGCGGCATCCGTCCCCCAAACCACGTCAAAATATCAGCCATTTCTGAGAATCTGCTACCCGTTCTGGCGCACGTGCCAGAAGGGGGTCGATGAATAAAATTTCGATTCATGCCTCTAAGAGGTGCGGGTGCTTCAAAACCTGCTGTCAAAATAAAAACTCAAGGAGGCTGTGTCATGGATCAAGAGCAAGTGTTGTTGCCACTACCGAAGCTACAAGCTAACCCCTGGAACCGCAAGAACTTCGACGATAAAGGCTTGGCGGAATTGTCGAACAGCATTAAGGAAAAAGGCGTACTCGAACCTCTCATTGTGAGAGCCCTGCCGGATGAGAGCTATGAGATCGTTTCCGGTGGACGGCGTTTTATCGCCGCTCATATGGCAGGCTTGACGGAAGTACCGTGCCTGGTGAAGAAGTTGGCTGACGACGATGTTCGGGATATGAACCTCGTCTGTAACATTCAGCGTGAAGACATATCAGCGCTGGAGAAAGCCAGGATGCTCAAGGACCGTATGGATGCAAGCAATCTGTCACAAGTCCAGGTTGGGACAAAACTGGGCAAAACACCGGACTGGGTATCCGATGTACTGAAGGTCCTGGAAATTCCAGCAGAGGTGCAGCAGAATCTCGCTAACTTTAATCTGCCGGTTCGGCCCATGCAGGCGGTCGCGGCGCTCCCCAATTCCGCGTACCAAGAGCAGATCGCCGCAGAACTCCAGAACGGGAAAATTAAGCCAGAGCATGTTGAACGCCGCGCTCACGAACTTGCTAATGCTCATAAAGCATTGCTGGCAAAACGGGCGAAAAAAGCCGCACAGACGTCATCACCCGTGGCCACTGACGGGGGAACCATGGATTCCCCACCAGTAGCCGTGGGGAATGACGTCATATCGACTGTTAAATCGGCAACTCCGGCTACATCCGTTGCTGCCGCTGCACCATCAACTCATCAACTTTTGACCGCTCTTAAGGATGACGTCGCGGATCATTATCTACCGAGCTTCGGGAAGGTTGGTGGTGTGATGCGGTCGACGCTCGATAAGGCCTGGGTCAACCCAAAAAAACATCTTCTCAAATGGGGGATTGTTTTTGCGGTGGTCTCGTTCCTCTGGCATCCCGTGGTGAAAACCATCAACTACGTCCTCATGCGGATCATGCACGTTGAGGTCAATCAGGCCATCAATAGGAACACACTTCCGTCCGTCTCCGCAGTTGCGGCAGCGGTTGAGGCTCCCAAACTGACTCCGGCTATGCTGACAAGTATTGCGGCGCCAACGGGTCTCAAAGGGGAGCTGGTGAGCGGTCAAAAGATCCACCTCACGTGGAATCCCGTGCCAGGAGTATTCGGCTACAACGTTTATTCCGCTTACGAAAACCTGGACTACAGCAAAGAGAACAATCAGCCAACCAAAGAAACAGAAGGCATCTGGTCTCCTACCGGCGGGCAGCATGCCCGGTACCGAGTAGTCGTGACTGCAGTCGACGCACAAGATCACGAGAGCGTCTACTCTGAGCCGCTCAATCTGGACATGAGGTAACGGTCATGAAACACTTAACCGGATGCCTCATTGTTTTGATATTGAACACCGTCTGCTGGGCGGACTTTGGCTCAGCGCCATCAAACAGCAGCCAGACTCCGCAGCACAAACACAAAAATCATGCCATCGAAGTAACGACGGCGTCTGTCGCCTCACCCCCAGCCCCTCTCCCTACGGAAGAGGGTGGCCCCGACGCGAAGCGGAGCGGGATGGGTGAGGCAACATCTGCGGTCATTGCCCCACTCAAACAGGCGGTTGATATCGTGGCTCCAGCTCCAGTAAGAACGGTTCTGGACGAGGTTGTGCTGGAAGCAAATGCGTTGTCCCCCCTCACCCCGACCCTCTCCCCTCAGGAGGGGAGAGGGCGCGAGGCACCTGCGGGTGAGGGGAGTAATCTCCCTACTCTTCGCGCCTGGGCGGCAGGAATGTTGATTCGTTCGAGCCCCTTGGATGTTTCGTTTCTGGGAGGTGTTCAGGTCTTTCGTAGTGTGGTTTCAGCAGCAGTGGGGGTCTGGATCAAGCGACCGGGTGATCTCTGGTCTGTCGAAATCGGCGCCGCGACGCCGACGGAACCGGCGATGAGTTTTCATACAGAACAGGCATCAGTCGATGGCACAAGCTTCAATTCGCGTGTGAAGTCTTTCTATGAGGTTCACGTGACGGCCAACCGCGACTTCCCGTTAACGAACCAGACATGGATTGTGCCGGACGCACAGTTTGGCGTTTCTATGAAGGAGATCTCCAATGAAGTCGATATTGTGACACCATACAGCTATTCGTTTGGAGGGACGACATATTACTACAACGGATACGCCAGTCATGGGCAGGATAACTACGCCTTCAGCCCATTATTCAGGCTGGGGTTCACGTTGTTTCCGGACCACCTGATTTCCTTCCGGTCGGATGTCGCCTATATCGGTTATGCCAATACGGTCACGGCCTCCAGGCAGACGTTTAACCTGGGCTTTAGCGGTGTGATGTTTCGGGAGTTGCTGCAGATCAGGCTTTAAAGCCTTTACTTATTACATTTGAGAGGTTATTATATATGACAATGTGGATCATCCAGGAACACCGCCGCGTCCCTAAATCCATCCGGTATCTGCCGGCATGGATCGTCAAAGAGTACGAAGTCTGGAAAGATCTGGTGCGTCGGCACGGTCCGGAGATCTTCCGGCAATATCCAGGCTATCATGATGAGCGTTTGAAGGGCAAGCTTGCCGGAATGCGTTCGTCAAGGCTGAGCCTGCAGTATCGCGTCATCTATGCGGTCGACCGCGACATAGTGACCATTTATGTTCTGGAAATTATGCCGCACAACTATTAGGAGAATGCTATGAAAATGAACCCCAAAGACTTTACGCCCGCTCGCGCTCATGCGCGCGTCACGACCGGAGAGGTTATACGTATTTTGCGCGACAAGAAAGGCTGGACACAAGATGAATTGGCCCGGCGAAGTGGGATCAGTTCCACGAACCTGAGCGCCCTTGAAAACGACCAGGTTGACATCGGGAAACGCCGGGCGGAAGCCCTCTCCAAAGCGTTTGGCGTGCATCCGGCCATCATTATGTTTCCGGAGTATGAGTCCCGTGAAATCGCGAAGGCAGCCTGAAATCGACAACAGAGATTTTCGGTAGACATAGGGCCTGCCTCTACAAAGACTTTAGAAGAGATTCGAATACTTGCGGGTCGTTGGTAGGTTGTTTGCAGGTGTGGCGGCAGCAGACGTAAGCTGTTGATTTTCCATCGATAGGTTTCATCTCCGCCAAAAAGGGCAAAGATTTCGCCATCGCTGCCTGGCTCTGCCCTCCGTCTACGACCAACTGAATTTTTACAGGAATAAAGTGGCTGCCTAAAATTTGGAACATTTGCTTTGTGTCTGAGGCGTCCGGTTTTCCGGCAATGACGATCTGTCGCGGTTCGGTAAGAGCAAAATCAAGCGCCACCAACATCTGCGGCATCCCTCGCGGAGAATCCTTTAGATTGGCTCCGAAGCCTTTGAGGGTCTTATCGGCCATTTCCTGGAATTCATAACGATCAGTGTATTGTGCCAGCCTCAGGAGATTTAGCACGCCAACCGAACTGGCGGACGGTTCGACATTATCCATATCTTCTTTAATCCGCAAGAGAAGATGATCATCCTGGTTTGCCGCGGTCATGAAAAAACCGCCTTTGTCCGCATCATAAAAACGTTCGATAGCTTCATGCGTCAAATCGATCGCCCAATCAAGCCATTCGCGATTAAAATCGGCTTCATATAAATCAAGCAGTCCTTGAACAACAAAAACATAATCATCAGCGATGCCGAATACTTCTTTTTCCCCTTCACGCCACCGCCGGTAAAGGACCCGAGTCTTTGCGTCATACAGGTTCGTTTTTAAAAAACGTGCGGCCCTTTGAGCCGATTCAAGGTAAGCTGTGTCGGCCAGAATTTGATAAGCCTTAGCAAAGGCAGAAATCATCAAACCATTCCAAGCCATGATAATTTTGTCGTCCAGATGAGGCTTGGGCCGTTTTAATCGCACCTCAAAAAGCTTCTTTCGAGCGCCCGGCAAAGCTTTCGCTTCCGCCGTATTGGCGAGAAAGAGAATATTTTTCCCGGTAAATTCTCCATGCGGATCGACGCGGGCATTTCCGTCTGCTTCAACACCATAAGCTGTGCAAAAGCGCTCACCATCCGTTGGGCCGAGAATATCGAGGATTTCTTTTTTCTCCCAAACGTAAAAGGCGCCTTCTTTTTTCTCTTTGTCGTCGGCCTCTGGAAGGCTATCGGCGTCTTCGGCGGAATAAAAGCCACCCTCGGGATGTGTCATATCGCGCTGGATGTAGTGAAGCGTTTCCTCCGCGACTTGTTTCAAATCGCCCTCATGTGTGATCTGATAGGCTTCGAGATAATTAACGGCCAGCTGCGCGTTGTCATAGAGCATTTTCTCAAAATGTGGAATGTGCCAGCGCTCATCGGTGGAGTAGCGGGCAAAGCCACCGCCCAAATGATCATAGATGCCGCCCTTGGCCATAAAGCGCAATGTCTGAAGACTCATCTCGAGAGCTTCCTTGTTCTTTGTGCGCGCAAAATATCTCAATAGGAAATTATGATAGACCGGCATGGGAAATTTGGGTGCTGGCCCAAAACCTCCATGTTTCGAGTCATATGAAGCCTGAAAAGCTTCAAAAGCCTGATCAAGCCAGGCCGATTCCATTTGGATGGGATCATGAGAAGTTGCCGTGTACTTTTTCAGTGCATCTGTTATGTTTGAGGCCGCTTCCAACATTTTCTTCCGACTCTCCGGTTCCAACCAAGACTGTCCGACTTGTGTCACAACATCCTTCCAGGCGGCTTGTCCCCACTTGGCGGCAGGCGGAAAATAAGTCCCCCCATAAATGGGCTTTAGATCGGGGGTCAAAAACATATTTAAAGGCCATCCGCCCTGACCGGTCATGGCCGATACAGCCGTCATATAGATTTTGTCCACATCCGGCCGTTCCTCACGATCGACTTTGATATTGATCAAGTAATGATTCATCAACTTGGCCACAGAGACATCTTCATACGATTCTTTTTCCATGACATGACACCAATGACAGGTGGAATAGCCGATGGAAACCAAAATCGGTTTATCCTCTTTTTTGGCGGCTTCAAAGGCCTCGGGTCCCCAGGCATACCAGTCCACAGGATTGTGAGCATGCTGCAGAAGATAGGGGCTTTTCTCGTGAATTAGGCGATTGGAGTTCAATGCGGTAAAAAATGGAGCAGAACATTCACGACGAACCCACCCGCTACATCATCCATGACAACTCCCCAACCCCCTGGGAGATCCCCCAAGCGGGCGACTCCGAGCGGTTTAGAGACATCGATGATTCTAAACAAGATAAAGGCTGACAAGAGGACCTGAGGGGTATGCGGGAGAAAGGCGATGCTAACGAGATATCCGGCCCATTCGTCGATGACGATCCTTTGATCATCTTTATGCCCCAGAAGTTCTTCGGCCCGATCGGACAAGGCAACGCTGACCAAAATGACACCGAGAAGGACCAAACCACAAGACAGCGGACTGACCGGAAGGAAACGGGCTGAGCCATAGCCGGCGAGCGTACCGATGAATCCCGATCCTGTCCAACGGTATCCACGCGCCTTTGTCCATCGAACCAGGGGATAGGTTAAGAAAAAACAGGAGGCGAGAGCTTCGACAACAAAATCGGCGAGCGATTTCACTTGGCTTTGAGCGTTTTTAGAACCGAGAACTCGTCTTTGAGTAAACCCGAATACTTCTGAATATAAAAAAGGCCTGAGACAATCGTCAGAATCGAGGTGGCGAAAACAAGCCAAAAAGGTCCGCGTTCCATAACTTGCCTGAGGAGAAGTTCCCATTCCGATTGAACATTAGGCGCAATAGCCGGCCATTTTTCAAAAGCCGAATTCAGAATTAGGATTACTAGAATTGTAACTATCGCCATAATTTGAGACGCCATCTTGAATTTTCCAGCGCCTTCGGCCGCTACGACCATGCCGCGAGAAGCCGCCAGACTACGCAGACCCGTAATCAAAAATTCCCGGCTGATAATGAGTACGACCATCCAGGCGCGGATATGCAACTCGCCCATTTCAACAAATCCAACCAGAGCCGCCGCGATCAGCATTTTGTCAACTAAAGGATCGAGGAAGGTCCCGATCACCGTCACGGTTCCGGTTGCTCGGGCGATTCTTCCGTCATACCAATCGGTGATGCTGGCGGCGATAAAAATTAGAAGGGCGGCGACACGAGTCCAGAAATTGTCGAAAAACATAAACACCATAAATCCCGGCACCAGTGCCAGGCGGAGAAGTGTGAGCTTGTTGGCGACGGTCATTGGGGAGGAATGCGAATTTCGTTCACGGCGCCGCGGGCACCGGCTTGAAGATCGACAGGCTGGTCGTTCCAGAAGAGAGAAAGGGCGTGGATGTTTCCGATCTTAAAGTGATAGGGACCTGGGCCAGACCATTCTTTTGAGGCGGAGGCCGGCAAAATTCCTTCATAAAGCAACTGATTGCGGCTCGTGACGCGTAGCCAACTGCTCGCTTGCGCCTGGAGGCGTACCTTTTGCATCACGATGGACGGTTTTGGCGCTAAAAGCCGCGCCTGGCTAGAAACATGATGTCGAACCCAGGGCATAGGGTTTTGTTCGGCAAGTCGAGGTGCCACCACATGATAAATAACCCAGGCAAGGATCAGGAGGAAAATGGCCAAGCCAATTACTTGTGCCATGGAATTGGGAGACCAATCGGATCGTGTATGGGAAATCGATTCGATCGGCTCGCTTTTGGGCTGACTTCCATGCGAAGCGGCCACTTCGGAGGAAACGGCCGCATTCTCTTGATACAGCGCTACGACCTCATCCGCGGAAACTCCTAGAAAGCGTGAATAAAGGCGCAGAAAACCGAGACGATGACTTTCTGACGGCAACTCTGACCATTTTTGATCTTCCAGAGCTTCAATGTAGCGGGTGGCAATATGGGTTCTTTTCGCGCATTCCGTGATCGACAGGCGTTGGCGCAGGCGACTTTGTTTGAGCAACTCTCCCGCTGTGTTTTTGTGTTCAGTGTCCATAAGCGTCATTTTAGGTGCTCAGCGTGGATTGACTACGAATCTGCCCGAGATAAGCATCAATCCGATCGAAATAGATCGTCCAGCGATTCGTTCCTTCCGGTTTAGCGATAAATCCTTTGATCTCTAACTGACTGAGAAGGTCTGTGGCTCTCGCGGAAGAGCCAAAGTGAGCTTTCAGAAGATCTTGGGAAACACGCTTACGTTCCAGAACGAGCATCAGAGCCTGTTGCAGATCGTCCAGCTCTTCGCCATCTTCCGACCCGTCGAGCCCGCGGGCACTGGTGGTCGGAGTCAAGACGCGTTCATAACTCGGAGTTCCCTGGGCACGTACAAAATCAGAAATAACCTGCACTTCCTTGGAAGTGACCAGTCCGCACTGCAGTCTGGCCGGCTTGGGAGCACCTGGCGGCAGGAAAAGCATATCGCCCTGACCCAGTAGAGATTCGGCTCCCGATGTATCCAAAATGACGCGTGAGTCCGTTTGCGAGGCGACGCGGAAAGCGATCCGAGCGGGCAAATTGGCTTTGATCACACCCGTAATGACATCAACGCTCGGGCGTTGCGTCGCCAAGACAAGATGAATGCCGACGGCGCGCGCCATCTGGGCGAGGCGTTGAATTGATACCTCCACCTCTTTGGCCGCAACCGCCATCAAGTCCGCCAACTCATCAATGATGACAACAAGATAGGCCTCCGGTGTTCCACCTTCGGCAGCCATTTTCTCATTGTAATGACCGATATCACGCGCCATAGCAGCGGCGAATTTTTTAAAGCGGTGGTCCATCACTTTGATTACTCCCTCCAGAGCCTTGGCGGCCTCTTTCGGGTCCGTAATCACGCGACAATTTTCAGGATTTTGATTAGGGTCAAAGAGATACGGTATTCCGTTATAAAGTGGGAGCTCAAGTCGCTTGGGATCGATCATTAGAATTTTCACTTCTTGCGGCGTAGACCGGTACATCAAAGACATGATGAGGGCATGAATGCACACGGATTTGCCAGCCCCAGTCGAACCGGCAATGAGAAGATGTGGCATCGTGGCCAGATCAGCAATCACGGGATGGCCTTCGGCGTCCTTCCCTAAGCCGAGGGCCAGCTTGGAAGGATGATTCTGAAAATCAGCCGTCTCAAGAACTTCTCTCAGTCGGACAATGGCACGCTTAGGGTTCGGTAGTTCAATGCCGACGGCAGCTTTTCCTGGAATCGGGGCCACGACACGCACACTCATGGCTTTCATCGCCAAGGCGATATCGTTGGCGAGGCTTGCCACCGCTTGGACCTTGATTCCGGGTGCAGGCGCAAAATCAAAACGCGTAATAATCGGTCCGGGATGGATTTCCACAACTTTCCCCTGGACACCGAAATCGGACAGCGTTTTTTCCAGATGCTGAGCGCTCGACAAAAGATCCTCTTCCTTGGCCATCACAGGATTTCGATCACCAGCGGTCAAAAGCTCGATGGCGGGCCTATTGAATGGAACCTGTGGCTCAGGTGAGTGGTCGGCATTCTCGGCTTTAGCTTCCGGCGGAGTTGGAACCGGAATCTTTTTGACGGCCGGTTTTGGCGGTTGCGGAATCGCTTGAGACACGACCGTTGGCGAGGATCGCATTTCGGGGACGGAAGGCTTCTCTCCTGTAGAAAGTGGTTTGACGACCTTCGGCAGAGCTTTTTTAGCGACGGGTTCCTTGGCTTTGCTCTTCTCAATCTGAACCGCCTGTCGCCATTCCTGCCAGTCTTTTATCAGATGCTGCCAGATCCATTGAAAGAACTCGCCGGGACGCGTCCCCGAACGCCACATCAAAACAGCCCCCATGACCGTCGCGGCAAGAAAAAGACCTCCCCACCGACCAAACATTTGCTCGAAAAGCTGTGCCGCGAATTTGCCGGCGAAGCCGCCTGGATTTTTATCCAGAAAAATAACGCCGAAGGACGTGATAAGAGCACAGGCCGATAAAACGAGGAGGAAGTCAACGAGCACATAGCGCCAAGGTCTGCGATCCTCGCATGCAAAGATCAACCGAATGCCGCGATATCCAAGTAAAACCCAGAGCAAAAAGATCCCATCACCAAACGCTCTCAAAACACTTCGCGCAAGCATGGCGCCGGCCGCACCAGAACGGAGGGGCCAGAGGGTGCAGTAGAATCCAAGAAGACAGATCGCTGTTAAACAGAATCCAGAAAACTCTGGGGTGGCGCGGGCCTTGGATTTAGATTTGGCTTTTTGAATTCGGGAGAAAACGCGCGCTTGCAGGTGGTTCCAGTTACTCATGCCGATTCGATTTCGAATAAGGGCTGACCGGCTGTCACGGGACGCCCATTTTCGGCCACGATTTTAGAAATCTTGCAACGCACTTCGGCTTTGATTTCGTTCATGACTTTCATCGCTTCCACAATGCAGAGTGTCTGCCCAGGTTCCACAACGTCCCCTTCTTTTGAGAAGGGCGGGCTATTCGGCGATGACGCTCGGTAAAAGACTCCCGCTAAGGGCGTAGGAATTGTTTGAGCGGAGGATGGGGTTGCAACGGGCTCTGCGGCCTTCACGGTTTGAGCGGGTTGAGAGGGATGATGAACAGCTATAGGCGCCGAAGAAGTGGCGGCAAACCGCCGCGTCAGTTTGACGCGCGAGTCTTCATCCTTCAGCTCCACAGCATCCAACCCCTTCTCCAGCATCAGATCATAAAGCTCCTTGATCGGCTGAAGCTCGGGGTTCTCAGGCTTTTCGGCTTTTTCTTCCTTAGGCACGGTTCCTGTTAGAAATTTCCGCGTCGCGGGGGTCTGGAATCCCGTCCGCCGGATCGGCTGCCTCCGCGAGGTCCGCCGACCGCATCACGCCCGACGTTTTCGGATCCTGGATGAGTCACCGCTTTACGCGAGAGATTAATTCGTCCCTGCTGATCGACTTCAAGAACTTTCACTTCCATCTCTTCGCCTTCTTTGCAGACATCTTCGGCCTTCTCCACGAAATGATCGGAGAGTTGATTCATTCGGATCAACCCTTCTTTACCGGGGAGGATCTCAACAAACACACCAATCCCCATGATTCGAGTCACCTTTCCCTTGTAGATCTTACCGACTTCCGCTTCGACGGTGAGCCCAGACACCTGTTCCTTGGCCCGTTCAACAGCAAGAGAATCCAGAGACGAGATGTACACCGAGCCGTCGTCTTCGACTTCCACTTCGGCGCCGGTTTCTTCAATGATGCGGCGGATATTCTTACCGCCAGGGCCAATGAGGGCACCGATCTTGTCGATCGGGATTTGAACCATGATCATGCGAGGTGCATACACGGACAACTCAGTCTTCGGCGCCGGCAATGTGCCCATCATGTGTTCCAACAGCTTCAAGCGGGCTTGGCGAGCCTGTTCTAGAGCCTCGGTCAGAATCTGGACGGAAATACCAGCGATCTTGATGTCCATTTGGATGCCCGTTACTCCTTCTGGAGTGCCAGAGACCTTAAAGTCCATATCGCCCAGATGGTCTTCCAGACCTTGAATATCAGTCAGGACGGCGTATTTCTCGCCTTCCTTCACGAGACCCATGGCAATACCGGCCACCGGCTTTTTCATCGGGACTCCAGCGTCGTAGAGAGCCAGAGTTCCGCCACAGACTGAAGCCATTGAACTGGATCCGTTGGATTCTAAAATATCGGACACCACTCGGATGGTGTACGGAAAGTCATCGGCTGTCGGCAACATCGGATAAAGAGAACGCTTCGCCAGCGCTCCGTGTCCGATTTCCCGGCGTCCAGGTCCGCGATCCGGCTTAGGTTCCCCGGTTGAAAATCCTGGGAAGTTGTAATGGAGAAGGAATCGTTCCTTCCATTCCCCCTGGAGTTCATCCATGATCTGCATATCAGACGGTGTCCCCAACGTTACGGTCACGAGCGCCTGTGTCTGTCCTCGTGTAAATAAGGCTGACCCATGTGTGCGCGGGAGAACGCTGGTGCGCGAAGCCAAGGGGCGAATATCCGTAAATCCACGGCCATCGGTACGCTTGCGTTCATCTAAGATCAATTTCCGGGCTTCTTCATACATCACGCCTTCCAGAACCTGGTTGATGGCGGATTTGGATTCCGGATGTTTTTCTTTGAGTGCGGTTTGGACTTTATCTTTGATTTCTGACACTTTGACGTCGCGCGCAGATTTCTCGTTGATGCGAACGGCCTCTTTGAATCCGGCGCGGCTCATCTCTTCGGCAGATTTCTTCAATTCATCGGCAACAGCTAAAGGGGCCCATTTCATATGACCGGTCTTTAATCCCTGAGCCAACTGATCTAGTTGATCACAAACGCGGGCGTTTTCTTTCTGCGCCAATGTGAGAGCCGCCACAAGCTCGGCTTCCGGAATTTCATTGGCTCCGCCTTCGACCATCAGGAGGGCATCTCGGGATCCTGCAACGATTAAGTCGAGATCGCTTGTTTCTTCGTCCGGAAGGCTGGGATTCACAACCAACTGACCTTCCACGCGGCCAATGCGAACCGCGCTGATGGGTCCATTAAAGGGTAAATCCGATACGCGGAGCGCCGCAGAAGCCCCGATCATGCACAGGATATCGGGATTGTTAACGCTGTCACTGGAAAGGACCATCGCTGAGATTTGAACCTCATGCGTGAAGCCTTCCGGAAAAAGCGGTCGAATCGATCGGTCGATGAGCCGCGACGTCAGGATTTCTTTATCGCGGGACTTTCCCTCACGCTTAAAAAATCCTCCTGGAATCCGTCCGGCGGCATAGGTCCGCTCTTTATAATCAACGGTGAGTGGAAAGAAATCGGCATTTTCTTTGGGTTTGGCGGAGGCCACGGCGGTGACGAGGACCACCGTTTCACCGGCAGTCACGAGGACGGCGCCGTTTGCTTGTTTGGCCAGAGCGCCTGTTTCAATTTTGATTGTTTCTTTGCCTAGCAGAAATTCAACTTTACGAATTGTGTCTGACATGGATGTGTTCTCCTTTTAGTGAATGCCCTCCCGCCAGAAGTCTGGCGGGCCAACGAGAAACGCCCATCGACAATAGTAAAAGGGGCATCTTAAACACCCGTTCAACTACTGACGATGGGCAACAGAACCTTAGCGACGCAGCTTCAACTCGTCAATCAACTCGCGATATTTCGTGCGGTCAATCGTACGCAAATAATTCAGAAGCCGGCGGCGGCTACCGACCAGCTTCAAGAGTCCCTGGCGCGAACCGTAGTCCTTGCCATGGAGCTTGAAATGGGTGGTCAGCTGATTAATTCTTTCGGTGATGAGAGCGATCTGAACCGCCGGGCCACCGGTATCGGTGGTGTGCAGTTTGAATCGTTCTATGGTGGTTTTTTTGACTTCTTTGGTTAAGGGCATTTTTTTTATTTTCTTCTTTCTTTGAAGGTGATGAATTATATCGAAAAATGGCCTTTTTTGTAAAGGCGAGACAGGGTCTTTCCGGCTTCCACATCCTTAGTAATCTGGCGCTTGAGGGCTTCCGGAGACGCAAAGCGCTTTTCGGCACGTATTCTTTGCAGGAAAACGGCACGCAGTGTTCGTCCATACAGCGGTCTACTACCTTTTAGAAGGAACACCTCGCAATGCATGACATGGGCTTTAGGAGTGAAGGTCGGTCTTATTCCGACATTACATAGGCCGTCTAGCCCTTTTCGGAGGTCATGAGCAGTCACCGGCATCTGAGACGCGGGGAACACTTTGGCCCAGTAAACACCTCTCGGCATAATTTTCCCCGGTTGGACATCGATATTGGCCGTAGGAAATCCAAGGTGCCGCCCACGACGATCCCCATGAACCACGCGGCCGGAAACCGAATAAGGATAACCGAGAAGCGTATTCGCCTTCTCAATGTTTCCTCGCATAATGAGCGCCCGGATGCGCCGGGACGAAATAGCGGCTTTTGCGCCGGCAACACTCGAAACGACGTGGATGCGAACCCCATTGACCTGGCCCAATCGTCGCAAGAGTGGCAATTTTCCGGATCGGTTGCGGCCAAAGGCGGCCCGAGGACCCACCACCATTTCAACCGTTTTGTACCTTTCTAGAATTGTTCGCTTGAAGAAATCCTCTGGCTTGGTGGAGGCCGTCTTCCGGTCGAAAATCAAAACCTGCACATGATCAATTCCGGCACGCTTCAGGAGAAGCAACTTCTCGTCAAGCGTTGTAAGGAGCACGGGCTTTGCCGGAGGCTCTCCGGCATGGCGCGGAGGCATATCAAAAGAGAGGACGACACTCTTGGCTTTGAGCGCTCGAGCGCGCTGGACAACTTTTTGAATGAGCGCCTGATGTCCCCGATGCACCCCGTCAAACGTTCCTAGCGTAAGAACGGACTTATGCATGAGCGATTACAGGGGCAGCGTTAGCCGGTTCAAGATAGGTCAGGAGTTGATCACGTCCGGCTTGACGCAGACTTTCCAGGGAATGTGCATTCTCCTGTCGATAAGGCCCAATGCGCTCGCGCACCAATTCCGTTAGAGTTCCACAGGTTCCCAGGCGCTCCGCCACATCTTCAGCCAAGGTTCGGATATAAGTCCCACGTGAACAAACCACACGCGCCTCCCAGAAAGGTGAGGCAAAAGACAAAAGCGTGAAAGATGAAATCGTCACGGCACGAGGCAGGAGAGGAACGGTCTGACCTTTTCGCGCATAGCGATAATAGGGTTTCCCTTTATATTTTAGGGCGGAATAAAGTGGCGGTATCTGTTGAATCTCTCCCACAAAATTCTCCAGAGCTTTTTCCAGCTGCTCTTTACTCACGTGGTCAAAAGGTTTGGTCTGGCAGACTTCCCCCTCGCGATCCCCTGTCGAAGTTTTGCGCCCTAGTTCCCCCCGAAACCAATATTCCTTTTCAAGTCCGAGAAAGGAATCCTGCGTCTTGGTGGCTGAGCCGATCAAAATGAGAAGCAATCCTCGCGCGGTGGGGTCTAGCGTGCCACAATGCCCGACACGTTTAACACCTAATTGCCGGCGCACCACTGCAACGCAATCAAAAGAGGTTACACCGGAAGGCTTATTCAGAAGAAGCAGACCGGATGGTGAAAGAGTGGGTAGAGGTTGCTCGGCAGTCATCACAAGAATCTAGGCCTGTGCGTCGTCCTTCGGATCTTCCGGTAGATTTTCAGGTGGATTTTCCAAGCGCTCTTTTTCCAGTTGCGAGAGAACGTTTAGAACACGTTGGGCTTCTTCGGCGCTATGATCCTGAACAAACAAAAGATCAGGAGCATCTTTGAGGTTTTCGAGCGAACGTAGGTGGCCCCGAATGACCCCTTTCGCGCGTTCCAGAGCTTCTTGGGTTCGGCGTTGCTCATCTTGCGTGCCGAGCACCGAATAGTAAACTTTCGCCACATTAAAATCGGCACTCAAGCGCACAGCTAGAATCGTAATGAAACCCAGCCCTGGGTCTTTTAAGAGCGGGATCTTTTTAGAAATCTCCTGATGGATTAATTCTGTAACGCGTTCTTGTCTACGAATACTCATGGTTGGAGAAAGCCCCCTAAGCCCTAAGCCTGGGGTTCTAACTTACGGGCTTTGGATTCTTCGGTATAGACTTCGACGATATCTTTGGCTTTGAGGTCCTGGAAATTCCCCAGACCGATGCCACACTCAAATCCTTTTTCGACTTCTTTCACATCATCTTTGAAGCGGCGCAGAGAATCAAGCGTTCCTTCGTTCACAATGACGCCGTCACGGATAAGACGCGCTTTGGCACCGCGGACAAGTTTGCCTTCCAGCACAAAGCTGCCACCGATGGTCCCGCCTTTGGATAGCTTATAGACCGTGCGGATTTCGGCGCGCCCAAGACGGATTTCGCTGATCTCCGGCTTCAGAAGTCCTTCCATTGCCGCGCGCACATCGGCAATGGCCTCGTAAATAATACGATAGGTTTTAATTTCGACTTCCGCTTTGCGTGCGGCCTCTTCCGATTTGGCATCAGCCCGGACGCTAAATCCGATGATCACGGCCTCCGACGCGGATGCCAGCGCCACGTCGGTCTCGTTGATCCCGCCGACTCCAGAATGAATAACGTTCAAACGAATTTCGTTCGTGGACATCCGCTCGAGCGAATCGCGCAAAGCTTGCACCGAACCTTGAACGTCAGCTTTCAAAATGATTTTGAGGTCCCGAATTTTCCCCTCGGCCACACGTTCATGCAGATTTTCGAGTGTCACGCCACGTCGCTTTTGCGATTCCTCGCTGATCACCATCTGTCGCCGTTCCACTAGGGTTCGAGCCTCTCGCTCATCCGACAAGACACTGAACCGGTCTCCGGCCTGCGGAACAGAATTGAGACCCAGCACTTCCACTGGGGTAGAAGGACCAGCTGTTTCAATGCGATTGCCCCGGTCGTCAAGTACGGCTCGGATTCGCCCATAAGACAACCCAGCCACAACAATATCCGTGGGCTTGAGCGTGCCCTTCTGCACGAGAAGCGTCGCCGCGACGCCGCGACGTGGATCGATCTTTGCTTCCACTACGACCCCCTGAGCTGAGCGGTCGGGATTGGCCTTCAATTCCATCAATTCGGCTTCCAAGAGAAGCATTTCGAGGAGCTTCTCGATATTCGTTCCCTTTTTGGCCGAAACTTCCACAAAAACGGTCTTGCCGCCCCATTCTTCAGAGAGGAGTTGATGCTGAGAAAGTTCGCGACGGATTTTTTCGGGATCGGCGGTCGGCAAATCAACCTTATTGACGGCAACAACAATAGGCACACCAGCCGCGCGGGCGTGATCTATGGCTTCGATGGTCTGCGGCATGACACCATCATCGGCGGCCACCACCAGAACTACAATATCGGTAACCTTGGCTCCCCGTGCGCGCATGGCGGTAAAAGCTTCGTGGCCGGGAGTGTCCAGAAAGACCACATCTCCTTTGGCGGTCGGAACGCGATAGGCGCCAATGTGCTGAGTGATTCCCCCCGCTTCTTTTTCAGCCACCCTCGTTTTGCGGATAGTGTCCAAGAGACTCGTCTTCCCATGATCGACGTGCCCCATGATCGTAACAACGGGGGGTCGCGGTTTAAGCTTGGCCGGATCTTCTTTTTCTTCTACGGCGTCTGTCTCCCGCAAAATAGGAATGATTTCGATGTCAAAGCCCAGCGCATCAGCGGCCAGAGTGGCGATATCCGAATCAATTTGTTGATTGATGGTCACCATCGTTCCAAGAGCAAGAAGTTTTCGGATCACATCGATGGGTTTTACATTCAATTTCTCGGCCAAATCTTTAACAGTGACTACTTCCGGCACGCGGACTTTAGGACGAGCCGCTGCAGGGGTTTCCACCGCTGACTTCTGCTCGCTGGTTGCGACCGCATGAGATGGAGCAGAAGACGGTGCGTGCGCCGGCTTCGTCGTCATAGGTCGCGGTGTCGGCGTTTTCAAAGGCGTCGGAGGTGGCATCTTATAGGTAGCCGTCGGTTCGCTTTTCGGATGCTCTTTCTTTACTTCAGCGGGCACGGGCTTCTTAACATCCTTGGTTGCGGATGCTCCGGCAGGCGCCGCCGCTTTTGGCGCCACGGGAACCGCTTTAGCTACCGGAGCCGCGGCGACAGGCTTCTGTTCAACGGGAGCCACAGGCGTTTTAACTTCCGGCTTAGGAATCGGAGGAGGAGGCGGTGGCGGCGGTACAGGTTTCGGCGGAGGTGCTTTCGGAAGCACGCGACGAGTCATGACACCTGTCACGCGGTGCAAAGTCGGCGAAGCAGGCGGTGCCGCCGCGGCGCGCTTGATTGTTTTTAAGACCATCCTCTTCTTCGGCTCAGCGGCCGGAGAAGCGGTCTCGGTCTTCGACGCTTTCTCTTTCGTCGATTTTTCTTCAGGTTCTGTTTTCTTCTTTGTTGTCATCTTACTCCGCTGGTTTTTCTTCGGGTGCCGCAGGTTGTTCTGTGGCTTCCGCTTCTGCTGCTGGCTCTGGCGTTTCTACTGCTGCAGCCGTTGCCTTTTCGGTCGGAGGTTTCGCCAGAACTTCTTTGGCAGCCTCAATAATTTTTATCGCGGTCTTCTCGCCCACACCGCGTAAACCGGTTAAGTCATCGGGTTTGGCGCCGGCGAGTCTCTCAATGCTTCCCCAACCGCCCTTAATCAAGATGTCCGTCGTTTTCGGACCGACACCTTCCAGCTGGGCGAGCTCCTGGGTACTGTGCGCAAAGCGTTCTTGCACTGCTTCTTTGCGCTGGCTTTCTGACTTGATGTCGATGTGCCAACCGGTCAGCCGGGCGGCCAGGCGGGCGTTTTGTCCAGATTTTCCGATGGCCAGAGAAAGCATATCATCCGAAACAATGATTTCGGCTTGTTTTTCAGACTCATTGGCAATGTTCACCGAAATCACTTTGGCGGGCGAAAGGCTCGCCGCGATATATTTGGCGGAATCGGCCGACCAAGCAATAAGATCGATGCGTTCACCGCGCAACTCATCAATAATCGGTCGGACACGAGATCCCTTTACTCCAACGCAAGCACCCACGGGATCAATCTTGGGGTTGTTGCTTTTCACCGCCACTTTGGCGCGGAAGCCGGGCTCACGCACGACCTCGATGACTTCTACCATCTTTTCGTAGACTTCCGGGACTTCCTGTTCAAAGAGGCGCTGCACCACCAAAGGATGCGATCGGCTAAGAAGAATCTTTGGGCCCCGCGTGCCACGTTCCACCTTCAGTACGAGCACCTTCACCCGCTCACTGATGGTAAAGCGTTCACGGCGCACTTGCTCACGGACAGGAAGGATTCCTTCCGTTTTTCCGAGGTCGATAATAATGTTGTGATCAACAAAACGATGCACCGTCCCGCCGACCAGAGTGCCTTCTTTGGTCTGATACTCTTCAAGAATACTCTGGCGCTCGTTTTCGCGAATCTTCTGAATGATGACCTGTTTGGCCGTCTGCGCGGCAATACGCGAGAAATCTTCTGTAATGACTGAAATCCGAACATCCTCACCTAGATTGATCTTGGGGTCTACACGGCGGGCTGACTCCAGATCGATTTCGATATTATCGTTGGTAACTGGGTCGACCACTTTCTTGATCAAAAACGCCTGAACCTGGGCAGTGTCCGGATCAATCTTGGCTTCCAGATTAACCATTTTGCCGGAATGCTTTTTATAGGCAGAGACGAGCGCCTGCTCGATCATCTTTAAGATGTCGTCTTTTTTGATGCCTTTGTCCCGTTCAATCTGCTCTAGAACAGGAAGAAGTTCGCTTTTTTCAACCACGACGTCCTCCTAGATGTGTATCTCTGGATCGAGTTTTGCCTTGGCGACATCCGCCAGGGGTAAGGCGAAAACCTGCTGCGGGGCCTCTTCGACCACGACGACGCCCGCGTTCACGGATTGAAGCGTACCTTTAAAATGCCGACGGCCGTTCAGGGGAGCATACATCGTCACATCCACGCGCTCGCCTAAAAAACGTTGATAGTCCGATTCCTTCTTGAGCGGCCGGTTGATTCCCGGCGAAGAAACCTCTAACGAATAGCGCTGTTTAATGATGTCCGCCGCATCGAGAGTCTGTCCAATGTGGCTGGAAAGCACAGCGCAATCATCCAGGGTGATGCCTCCGGTTTTATCCAGGAAAAACCTCAAGACCCAGTTTCCGTACTCATGGACAAACTGGACATCCACCTGTTCCGCGTCATGTTCCTGAAGCACGGGAGCAATTAATTGCTCAATCTGCTCAATTAATAGACTTTTTGCGTTCGCCATGGTCCACCCAACAAAAAAGAGTGGCCGCCTTCGCCACTCTTAACAGGGTCTATAGTACCAAAAATGCCACTTTCCCGCAATCTGATTGAGAAATGGGAGATTAGTTTAGGCAGCTTCCTGTTGTAATCGAGTGTGGATTCGGTTAGCCCTGAGCAGACGTATCGAAAGAATTTCTACTTCTTCTGTTTGTGATAATTCGGCGGTTCGCATATTCATTGCCATACCGGTTTGCAGCACGATTAATGGCATATTAGCCAGAGACAGTAACCAATTTAACGATCCGAGCAATCGCTGCAACTCTCGAATTAGCTCAGCTTCCGAGAGAGTAAGCGGCCTAGAGTGCATGAAATATTCCCATTCGCGCACAACATTCATCGACTTCGATTCAAATCTTCGCTCAAGTCCCCTTACGATTTCATCGACAGTTGCCTGCTCTGTATATTTGGTGGAGAGGGCTGCTCTACCTTCAGGTGTCACCACTGCGGCGGCCGATCCGAAAGGTTCGGGATTATACATACCCGCCGGTACTTCATTATGTGGATCTTCCCAGCGATGTAAATTCCAATTTCGTAGCGCGGCAATGGCTCCGTCGCGACCAGCTTTTAGTAGGTCTCTCTCCAACCGTGCAAACCGATCTTTGAAGTTGAGCTCACTTCTCGAGACAAACCAGCCAGGGGCGGCGATCAAATTTTTTTCAAGTCGCAAGGTCGCTTTAACCGCATCCTGAGCACTAATGAGTATATCGTCATGAAGAATACCATGAATGTCATAATGCTTATCGACGTCATATAAAACTGGCGCATGTTTGACTATTGCTGTGCCACCCCGTACGTGCAGGTTAAGGAATTCATCGCGACTGGCCCTTGCATTGAAATTTGTTGCACGCTCTGCCAACCACATAAGATCCTTGGCTTCAGCTGTTAGAGGCTCGAAAGCGCGCAAGAGATTTTCGTTGACCACACTGATCAGGAAGTCATCGAAAAAGCGCGTATCTTTTCCCGAGGCTAGTTCCTCCGGCGCAGCTTTATCAACCATTGCATTTCGCATCTTCTCTCTTGCGGCCTTTATCTTCTCTTTGTCATTCCCTGCCTGTTCAAGCTCTCGGTAAGCCGTAATGTAGTCGCTCCATGCACGGATGCCTGGCCGCATCCCGGCGGGGGTCTCCAGTTCCGATGATTTCGGAGCGGTGGCAGTTTGGCCGATGAAGTCGATCCAGAACTTAACCAAAAGAGGGTCATACAGAGTTCCGGCTCCCTTGAGCAATCCCGCAATCGCTTCGTCTTTAGTGAACGCTTCACTACTCGGCCGATCATGAGTCATTCGTTTATGCATCATCGCATCCCAGGAATCAACAATCCGAATCAACCGCGCGCCGAAAGGAATGGCGTCGCCTACTAGCCCATCGGGGTAACCGCTCCCATCATAATTCTCATGATGATGTCTGATCAGCAACGCTTCTTTCGGAAATCCTCTCAAGTTCAACATTTCATAACCCTTCATGGCATGTTCTTGTATCAACCCAAGCTCCTGATCGGTCAGATTGCTTTTTTGCAGCAAAGTGAGCGCTTCCTTTCGGCGAGAAACCATGTCTTGGCTCACACCTATATTCATCTTGCCTATGTCATGCAAATAGGCTGCTCGAATAATCGTGGCAGCTTCCTCATCCGGGATGGCTTGACCATTTTTTCTCAGATAGTCAATAAAGATAGACGACATATCACCTACCCGTTGTGAATGATGCAGCGTATCGGCTTCATCAAACGTCCTCAGCTCGGC
>Ga0206903_10009_pt1 | contig 21414 bp, 24 predicted proteins | sample Alteio_BWOrgHeat_45_FD_152959 | JGI IMG/M metagenome (GOLD analysis project Ga0206903, IMG submission 152959) | Enriched cells from forest soil in Barre Woods Harvard Forest LTER site, Petersham, Massachusetts, United States -... | ecosystem: Environmental > Terrestrial > Soil > Temperate forest >... | reverse complement strand
AACTTGAATGCGCTCCACCGGTTAATATTTGAGTTACATGATTCCAATACGGATCATCAGGATTCATTTGACTGTTTAAGGAAGCAGTTTTTTTTCCGTTATCGCAATTAAGCAAAAGAAGATTGGAATTAGTTAAAGGATTGCCTTGGGTTTTAGCCTTTAAATTCCTCATATTATGGCCTCCTGTACTTCCCCCCAAAGAAATAAAAACTATTTTTCCGCCTTTTGAAGGATTGCCAAAAGAATCAATTGGAATAATACTCTGGCTGATTGCAAGCAAATCATCAGCATAAGTTCCCGGAGACGGTGTGTTTATCCCCCCGGGATATAACCCTCCTGTATAACCATTAAATGTGCCCGTTCCGAGATCATTAAGAGGGATTTTAGCAGTATCCAGGGAATTTTTTGCTTTACTGATTTCTGATGCCTGTAAATTTTGTTGGTTGTTTATGTTTTCTTTTGAACAGGTAATAAATAAAATAACAATGAAAGCGCTGATGGTTTTAAGTTTCATTATGCAGTTTTTGGTTTAAAACGGATTAAGAAAGCAATAATAAGAATTAATGCGAATTTTTTCTAAGAAAATCCAGGATTAAAAAAATTTTTAATGTTGAACGAACCAACGTTTGTATGGATTTGATGAATCAGCTCTATAAGCCAAGTTTTGCGATCGCTTCCTGCGCAGCAATTTGACTTGCATCCTTTTTATTATACCCCTTGCCCTGGGATAAAATTTCTCCATCCAAAACAACCGCAATTGTAAAAACACGCCTGTTGCCTTCCAGTTTTTCATTAACAGTTTCAAATTCCAGTTTTTTGCCGTTCTTACTGGCCCAACCAATAAGCTTGTTTTTAAGATTTATGTCTATCTGTTCAAGGTCATCAACAAACACATAGGGAATGATAATTTGTTTTACAACCCATTGCTGGGTCTTTTTGTATCCCTTATCCAAATAAACGGCCCCTACCAATGCTTCGAGTGTATTACCAAATATCTGGCTGCCTTTAAGAAAGCTGTCAAACTTGTTATAGAGTGTCAGTTTTTTTACACCCATCTTCAAAGCGATTTCATTTAATTGCTGGCGGTTAACCATTTTGCTGCGCATTTCTGTAAGAAACCCTTCACCTTTATATGGATATCTTTTAAATAAATAATCAGCAATTACAGTACTAAGAACGGCATCGCCTAAATATTCAAGGCGTTCATTATTCTCATCAGCATTTTCTTTAACAGACCTATGGCTTAGGGCAGTAAAGTATAATGAATAATTGCCTGGCTTTATTCCAAGTACATTTTGTAGTTGTTGCTCCAACTGCTTTTCTTTCGAAGATTTAAGCCATTGTTTTATCAATCCTTCCTTTATTAAGGTATGTATTCTTTAAAAATAACACAGGCATTATGGCCACCGAAACCAAAGTTATTGCTCATAGCTGCTTTTACAGTTCTGTACTGCATTGTGTTAAAGGTAAAATTTAAATCAGGATTAAAAACAGGATCATCTGTAAAGTGGTTTATAGTTGGTGGTATAATACCATGCATTATACTTTTGATGCAGGCTATTGCTTCAATTGCCCCTGCCGCCCCAAGACAATGGCCCGTCATTGATTTTGTAGAACTGATATTGACATTTTTAACATGTTCACCAAACACATCAGTTACTGCTTTTATTTCAGCCATATCACCTAAAGGTGTTGAGGTTCCGTGTGTATTTATATAATCAATATCGGTTATACCCATGTCTGCGTCGTCAAAAGTAGCTAACATTACTCTCTTGGCGCCCAATCCTTCAGGGTGAGGCGCAGTTAAATGATATGCATCAGCCGAAGCACCACCTCCTGCAAACTCTGCATAAATACGGGCATTTCTTTTTAGAGCGTGATCCAATCGCTCAAGTATCAATACCCCTGCACCTTCGCCCATAACAAAACCATCGCGGTCTTTATCATAAGGCCTGCTTGCAGCTTTAGGGTCCTCATTACGTTCGCTTAATGCTTTCATAGAGCTAAATCCCCCTAAGCACGCTTCGCACACTCCCATTTCGCTACCGCCACAAAGAATTACATCCGCTTTATTCAACCTTAAATGATATAAAGCTTCAATCATAGAATTATTTGCAGAAGCACAAGCGCTTACAACAGAAAAATTCGGTCCCCGAAGATTATAGCGGATGGATAAATGACCTGCGCCGATATCGCAGAGTATTTTTGGAAGAAAGAAAGGGGAAAAGCGGGGTGTTCTATTGTTCAACGCATAGCTTATGCATTCTTCCTGAAAGCTTTCGAACCCGCCAACACCACTTCCAAAAATAACCCCGAACCTGTCAGGATCATAATTGCCGTTTACAAATCCCGCGTCATTCATTGCTTCATCTGCGGCGGCAATAGCCAGCCGCACATAGGGATCCATTTTGCGCACATCTTTTTTATCAATGTACTGCAATGGATCGAAACCTTTTATCTCACAGGCAAAGCGGGTCTTAAATTTTGAAGTATCAAAATTTTTAATAAGCTCGGCACCAGACACTCCATTTATCAGCGATTGCCAATAATCGTTAACATTATTGCCGATAGACGTTAAAGCACCTAAACCTGTTACAACAATCCTGTCATATTTTGACATATTCGAAAGGGGTTAATGCAAAAAATCCGCCCAAAGCATTAAGAAAAGGCGGATTTAGAAATCTAAAAGACCTCGTTATTTTGCGTGCTCTTCAAGATAAGTTATCGCCTGACCAACAGTTGTAATTGTTTCGGCCTGCTCATCAGGAATAGAAATATTGAATTCTTTTTCAAATTCCATAATTAATTCAACCGTATCTAATGAATCTGCCCCAAGATCATTTGTAAAAGAGGCTTCGTTGGTTACTTCTGCTTCTTCGACACCTAGTTTATCAACAATGATTTTTTTAACTCTTGTAGCTATGTCTGACATTTTTAAAAAGTTTTGTTACGCGGCAAAAATATAATTTTTACTTAAAGAGTAAATTTTTTAAATAATTTTTGTTTCACATTTATTCTGGCAAAGTTTTTTAGCCAACTATTATTTGATTGAGCAATTTTATGTAATTTTCTCGCGGTTAAAAAATAATCCCTTATGGCGGTAAAATTAATTGACTATGGCAGCAAGGATTATGATCAAATGATTGCTTTGAGATATGCTCTTTTACGAAAACCCTTAGGATTAAATTTTATTGACGACGAACTGGAAAAAGAAGCGAAGGATATATTAATCGGCTGCTTTGATGAAGATAAACTGGAAGGTTGTTGCCTGCTTACAGAAACAGAACCCGGTTTGGTACGCCTTAGACAAATGGCAGTGCTTTCAGGCCTGCAAGGCAAAGGCATTGGAAAAGTTTTATTGCAGTTTGCAGAAAACATTGCACGGGACAGGGGGTTCAAAAAAATTTCTATGCATGCAAGAAAAACAGCAATTGGTTTTTATGAAAAATCTGGTTATAAGGTAGTAAGTAAAGAATTCCAGGAAATAAGCATTCCCCACTACTTAATGGAAAAACCACTCTGATTATTTTTTAGCCAAATGACTGCTGATCAACCCTCTTAATTGCAACTGTTCATCAGTATTCAAAGTATCTTTTGGTACGAGGAAAAATGATTTGGGCGAAAAGTATAAATGAAAAAAATTCGGGCTTTCAAAATAATTTACAAACCTGTTCCACTCCCAATCAACTCTGCCTTTAGCATTTTCAAGTGCAACATAAGCCGGCTGAAAATAAATAACGAACTGTTGCTTAAACGTAACCGAGCGCCTATACACGATGCCCGGCATTAAGAACCAAAAAGAGATCAGGAAAAAGAACCAGATAAAAGCGCCAAGCAAAAACGGCTCAGGTCTTATTTTGCCGGCATAATAAAATCCACCTGAAACAAGGTCAAAAACTATAATAACAATAAATAAGATCCTTATTTCTCTTTGCGCAATAAAGTGATACCGCAATGCCTGCAGCACTTTTTTTTTGTTGTAAGAAAATGTAAAATGCATGTGGCTGAAACAGCTTGGTTAAAAATCGTGGTAAAGATTATTAAGACTTGTTTTAATGCCAAAATTAAAATAGAACTCAGATTGATCAACAATGCTTGAGTTTCTGCTTCTATATACAATAGTCGCTTCCACTCCCAACCTGTTTGCAGTATTGAAAAGATATCCAGCCGTTAAGCTGTTATAAAAATACTTTGTTTTAATACCCTGCATTGTTTTACTCCCAAACGGAGGAAGACCTTGTTCTCCACCCCATAGATCTTCGCCGTTATTATAAGGCACACCAGGATTTTCACCGCGGATAGTATAAAGATTTTCAAGCACACCATACCATCTTTTATTCGAATAATTAAACATGGAGATGAACTCATTGAAGTTGGCGCCGAATGGTTCTGTGAGCGATTGATAATAATTCGTATAATTTAAACTGATGTTATTACCAACCCCGTGGCCATACACATAAGGCCTTACGCCATTCCATTCTAACCTGTATGATAACCCGGCAACATTAAAAATATCCTTGTTCCATATTCCTAATTGCAATGCATATTTGTTACCATAAAACTGCGAATGTGCATCCAAAGATTTTTTCAGATAGATATCATCTAATGCAAGCTGGCCATAAATAAATCCTTTCTTATAAATTTTATATTTAAGATTAAAACCGATCATCGCATTGTCAGGAGACCCTATTCCGAACTCCTGCGGCCTGATGAATATCAATGGATTCAGGTATTCCAAATCAAACCCTCTTGTGAAGTTGGTGTCTTTTGCAAGCCACAATACTTCATCAAACAAACCAACCTGGAATTTTTTTGTATTAAATCCTAAATAATGAATGGTACTGAACTTTGGCTGCGGATTGCCGTCAACTTCGTACCAGGAATTGTTTGTGTAACGATTATACAATACGTTATAAGTAAGTTTCCAAATCCTTGCCTGCAATCGTAAATATGGATAGTTATTACTATTATCAGAAAGCAACAAACTTCTGTATCCATCACCTAAAAAATTCTTACCATATCCTGCAGATACTAAAAAATGCTCGTCCGGCGCGTAAGTAAAATTAAAATTGAAGTTGGTATAACTAAACCTGTTATTGCCGCTAAGCTTTGCTGCATTTTCACCTGGTATAATATATTTATTAGACGAAGAATCGAACCTGTTATATTTAGAAAGTATAACGCTATCAAGATAACCCGGGTACTGATTTACATTGGTAATTACACCAAGATTAAATGAAAATTTATTATTGAATGCACCTTGCATATTTAAGCCTGCAGCAAAATTTGTAAGCACATTGCTTTTCTCACTTGACTTTCCTAATCCTGCATCTACATATGGATCGATTGTAAAAACATTATTTCCACTAACACTTCTTATAAAATTTGTATTGCGGATATTGTTTACTGCAGACTTGCTTAATCCAAAAACACTGTCTTGTTCTTTTGTTTTATGAATGATATTAAGCGGCTCAAGTTCAAGCCAGTTCTGCGCCCTGAATCCTGTAAATACTGATGAGTCTGCATCCAGCAACAATTCACTCAACCTGTTCTGCACAACCTGGTTCATAGGAATTTGTTGTGCATGTAACAAGGTTGTTACAAACAATAATGCAGCGAATAAAAAAAACTGTATGAAATAAACTCTTCTCAAAATGTTTTATTTAGAAATCGTAAATAAGCTTTCTGAATGTAAACCGAACTCCTACATAAAAGTATACATCTGTATAATTGCTGAATTTGTTCTTTTCATTTCTGAAAGTTGCACCGGTTTCCAGGCGCAGGTTTGTTTTCCTGTTAAGTATATAAGCAATTCTTGCATCACCATAGTACATCTTTGTAAGCAAACCCTGATCTGTAGATACATTATCCTCCTGCGAATGCGTATACAATGGTTTAAAAATGTCGTGACCGAAATTAACATTGGAAGAAGAATCAATTCCATAATGCGCAACAAGTGCTTCAACTCTAAACCACCATCTCTTATAACTATAATCTGCTATAAGCAAAGCTTCTTTAAAATTTGCACCAAGCGGATGTGCCAGTGGCATATCATTATGAGCATATGCGGTTGTAATTGTATCGGACGCATAGCTGTAAGGCCGCACTGAATTAATTTCGGCCTGCGCATTCAGTCCCTTTACATTAAACAGATCTCCTGCACGAACGCCAACCTGGTAACCGTACCTGTTCTGCCATGCTGCACTTCCTGTATTGTCTAACATAAACTGACCGTAAGCATCAATTGTTGGAGTGATGGTGTATTTTACATTCAACCCATAAACGTCATTATTATCTAAGCCTGAAGGCGCTTTTGAACCATGAAGAAAAATGATCGGGCTAAAATGCGTAAACCCAAAATCTTTGTTGTGATTACCATCTTCAATAGAAGATACTACTGCATCAAAAACACCGATGTTTAAATTTTTAGTAGCATGCCAGTCGAGTAAATAAGTTTGCCCCCATTTTCTTGGGTATCCTTCAGCATAGGTGTAAGCAACATTATCGGTGATGTATTCAGAATACATAACAGAGTATTGAAAATTGCCGAGCGTAATTGCCGTGCGGAAATAAGGATAATTGGTGGTATAATCATCGAGCAATAAGGAACGATAGCCATCACCAATAAAATTTGTGCCGTAACCGAGATCAAATAATAAATGCCTGTTGGGTATATAAACAAGTTTTGCCGATGAGTAACTGAAATCAAAGCCTTTTTCTTTTAAACCTTTATAACGGCTTTGATAAGGTATAACTCCCGTTTTTCTTACCAGGCTGTCCAGGTAACCGGGAAAGCTGCCCTGGTTTTCATAAAAATCAGTTTGAAAATAAAATTTTGTACCGATATTTCCATTCAGGTCATATCCCCGTGTGTTAAGGTACATAAAATTTGTTTTATCTGAACTGTTGCCTGTAGGTATAGAACGCCTGGACCACCCTGCATCTTCATCAAATAAAACGTCGCCGAAAATGTTGAAGCCAGGCTGCTGTACCTGTAACAAATGTTCTTCAAAAAATTTTCGGTATAGCCACGAGCGATCGCTTTTCTGATAGGTTGAATCAGTATATAAAACAGGTTTCCATGCAGTGTGTGCAAACGTATCACTGTTGTACAAAATTGATTGTTGGTTAAAGTTATTGGTTACCCGCAAAACCGGAGACTGTGCATGCAAACAATAAGGTAAAAAAAGAATTAAAATAACAAAGGCAGGTAGAGCAAATAATTTATTAGTCTTCTTAAAACAATTCATTCAATTGCATGTTTGTCTGAAAAAAGTAAAAACGGTGTAAATATATTCTATCAAATCAAAAGAGACGATCTGTAATTTTCTAAACCAAAATGCCCGTTTTAATGATTATGCCAATATTTAATGGGGGTAATAAAACTTAGGATTGTGCGTAAACAGTTGAATTGTAGCTTTTATTACAATGGTATAATAGTCGTCTTTTCTTGAAGGGTTACCGCGATATCCATAAAACTTATATGGAGTATTAGGAATTTCATCGGCACGGTATGATAAGGACGCAGACTCGGGCCCGTACTTTTGTAACAATACAGCCGAATCAGCATAATGGTGTTGACTTACATCATCAAGATAATCTGTAAATGTCTTCCGCAAATTAAATTCAGCGCTTATTCTAAAGTTATTTGTTACAGAATATTTTGCGCCTATGCCAAATGGTAAACAAACCTGCCATAATGAATAGGCTTTATTTTGATCCTCTGTATGAAGTGGCTGCAGGTACACCTGTTTGCCGGACTGGTCATAAGTGTATGGATTGAAGTGAAATAATCCTATGCCTGCAAACAGATAAGGTGTAAACTGGCGGGGATTTTCATTTATCAAATTGCCGTCATCGGCCTCTTCAATATTAATAAGATCAAACTCACCTGTTACAGCGGTTTCAAACAACATGCTTTCAAAACTAAGATTCCGATATACCCATTTTGGTCCGTTTTTAGAATCTGAGGCACCAATTTTTAAAAGAGAAAATGATAAATTGGTAGAGAAATGAGGTGTAAACTGGTAAGTTGCCCCAACAGAACCGTTTAATTTCATTCCGCGGAAAGCAAGCTGTTTATCCTGCAAATCACCTACATAATTCGAGGGTCCTAAGGAGCCATTTATAAACCATTTATTTTGGGAATACGTTAGGGTTACCGCAAAAAAATATAAGCAACAAAAACTTAATAGTTGTTTCAAATAGTATACAGATTAAATGTCAAATATCACACAAATAAATGATTTCGGCTGAGTCATACAATTGATTTTCTAATTTCTTACCTGTACTTTAAACGAATAAAGAATAGTTAAAATTATAAACAGGCCAAAAAATAAGAATAAAGCAGGCGTTTTTGAAGCTTTTATTGAAATCTGCCTGTAAATAATTGAAGCGAGGCCCTTATTATAAATGAATAGTAGCCATCCTTTTTGCCGGGATTTCCCCTGTATCCATAAAACTTATATGGACTGTTGGGTATTTCATCAGCTCTGTAAGACAGAGACGCGGCTTCAGGTCCGCGTGTGATGAGCAATTGGGTTGTATCAGCATATTGATGCTGGCTTACATCATCCAGGTAATCTGTAAAAAGTTTTCTTATATTAAATTCAGCGCTGAGTCTGACTGTACTTGAAACTGCATACTTTGCACCAACACCAAAAGGTATACAAAACTGCCATAAAGAATACGGTGTGGTTTCGCCTTCTGTACCAAGTGGCTGCAGGTATACTTTATTACCTGAAGCATCGTACGTATACGGGTTAAAATGAAACACCCCAACGCCGGCAAATATATAAGGTGTAAACTTGTTTCTTTTACCTGGAGTTTCCATATTCAGTATATCATATTCTGCAGTTAAGGCTGTTTCAAATATGTAACTTTGAAAGCTAAGATTTCTGTATTTCCATTTCTCGCCATTTTTGCTATCGGATGCCCCAACGCTACCTAAAGTAAGATATAAATTAGTTGAGAGATGGGGTATTACCTGGTAAGAAAGGCCTCCTGATACTGCAAAATGCATTTCATTAGTCGTAATGATTTTATCCTGCAAATCACCAAAATAATTCATGCCTTCAAAGCCGCCACTTACAAACCACTTGTCCCGCCTGTCCTTCGAGAATTGCGCGTAACAACCGGTTATAAAAAAAATATGTAGCAATATTAAGTTTACTAAGTGTTTCAAAATGGTTAGATTAATGGTTAGTACTTAATTTTAATCGAATCATGATTTGTGGAAAACATTGATCATACTCATTGCTTTGAAATCAATACAACCACAACCAACTTTCATCAGGCAGGATTAATCGAAGACAACACTTCCAGATCTTTCTTCAACGGTTACCAAGCTGCTTAAACATTAAACACCACTTGTTTGCATTTCAAATATAACAGAAAATTTATTGCCTAAACCGTTCGCGGAGTTTTTTTTATAAGAGATACTACAGAAAGACGTTTGGCTATTATCTTATTCCGGCTTTTCTTCACCTTGTAAAGCTTAAGAGATAAGGATAAGACAGAAAGCTTATTACCTCGATATAACTTCGATATTTCTTCGATCTATTGGATCGAAGAAACATCGACTTCATTTCGATTATTTTTCGATGAAATAAGCTACCGGGTAAACAGGAGACAGGCAATTAATGAATAAAATATAACACAACAACTTGCCGTCATACCCGGCTTGACCGGGCATCTCATTATCAAAAGCATTCAAGAAACATGTAATTCATGAGACTTCTGCTCCAGTCGACGCGGACTATCAATACTTCGTGTTTAACCACTAAGAATGTCGCATTTACACTGCATCACTGCAATCTTTGTTGGCGAGATTTGCATCGTATAAAATCAATTTTGAATGAGGATTTAAAATGACAATTGATAACTTAGAAAAATTATTGGCAGCTTTATCGCAAAAATGATCCTGGTTTTCAAAACGTCTGTCAAAACTAACAGATGAATTAGCAAAAGGAAAGTGTTTGAATAAAATTTTATTGCCAGCCCCTCACAAACGCTTCAACGTTAGTCAGAACCCTGTGGTGGCAATGCTAACTTGAAACTGACGGATAAAAATAAAGCGGGATTTGAAAAGGCGAAGTAAACAACCATTAATTTTATATGAACGTACAAGAACAAATCAAAAAATATATTACCAGCCAACCTGAACCAAAACGCAGTGACATGCAAGCGTTGCACCTGCTCATACTTCAAATGTTACCAGAATGTAAATTATGGTTCCTGGATGGTAAAAACAGTGAAAATAAAACTGTTTCTAATCCTAATATAGGATATGGACTTCAAACTATAAAATATGCTGATGGAAAAACCAGGGAGTTTTATCAAATTGGTATGTGTGCAAACAAAACAGGAATCTCTGTCTATATCCTTGGTATTAAAGATAAGAAATACTTAGCCCAGACATATGGAAAAAAACTCGGCAAGGCGAGCGTGACCGGGTATTGCATTAAGTTCAAAACGCTGAAAGATATAAACATTGATATTCTTCAAGCGGCAATACGATATAGGGTTGAGCAAGAACTGTAATTTCGGAGCAAACTTTAAACGGTTGGGCTTCATTGCGGGAAGTAAACCAGCCCGCCAACATCGGTTTGCGATAGGCGGCTGTGCAATGCTCAACGGCAGTTCTTCGATTGAATATTAGTGATAAAATTCAGCTTTTGTGCTTCGATTTCCCGCCCGAACGCAAAGTTCCAGGACATTAGCGGTAATTTAGAGCAACACTCCATACCGACCAAACTCATAGACTTTTTTCCATGACAAAATATTTTTGAAAATAAGTTTGCGAAACCGAAAGGTTGCATATATATTTGCAACCGATTGGCTTCTCAATAAAAATTAAAACAACATGAGACGAGACATTTTTCAGGCAATAGCGGACCCGACAAGGCGGGCAATTATTACCTTAATTGCATTGCAGTCAATGACACCGAACGCCATTGCTGACAACTTCCACACTACCCGGCAATCTGTTTCTAAACACCTTCGCATACTTACAGAATGCCAACTGGTGAAACAGGAACAACAAGGCAGGGAAATTTACTATTCACTTGAAATAAAAAAAATGAAAGAAATAGATAAGTGGTTAGAACAATTAAGAAAGATATGGGAAACACGATATAACCAATTAGACAAAGTATTATTAACAATGAAAAAACAGAAAAAATGAAAAACAATTTGCAATTTGATTTTACCGTTGACAAAGCAGCAAAAACAGTATTCATAACCAGAGAATTTGCTGCTCCCCTTTCGCTGGTATGGGATGCATTTACCAAAGCTGAAATACTCGACCAATGGATTGCACCTAAACCATTGATATCCAAAACAAAATATCAGAATTTTAAAGTTGGTGGAAAAAGATTTTATGCGATGGTAAGCCCCGGGGGGCAAGAGCGTTGGGCGATTCAGGAATATACTTCCATCACTCCAAAAACCAATTTTAAAATGTATAATGCTTTTGCAGACAAAGATGAAAATCCTGAATTGCCGGGTTCTGATTGGGATCATAATTTCAGCGAAGAAAACGGCATAACAAAAGTGCATATTACCATTTACAATGAATCCCTTGAACGCTTAGAGAAAATAATTGATGGCTTTAGACAAGGATTTACTATGTCAATGAAAAACCTGGAAGAATTATTGGCATCCCAACCGCTATCTGCATCATCCCAAAAATGATTATAGTCTGCAAAGACTTTGAATTAATATTAAGAAGTAACCAATTTAACAATCTAAAAAATAAACATTATGGCACTTATCAATCCCCACATTAACTTCAACGGAAATGCCGAAGAAGCATTTACATTTTACAAATCAGTATTTGGCGGAGAGTTCGAAAAGATTATACGTTTCAAAGATATCTCAAGCGCTGAATTCCCGGTAGCAGAAAAGGAAGCAAATAAGGTCATGCACATTGCTTTGCCAATTGGCCCAAACACTTTAATGGCCAATGACGTTCCGGAAATTATGGGACGAACAAATGAAAACGAAAACAGATCTAAAATATTTGTTAGCACAGAAAGCCGTGAAGAAGCCGATAAAATATTCAACGGACTTTCAGCAGGTGGAAATGTTGAAATGCCTATTGGCGACAGTCCCTGGGGTTCCTATTTTGCGATGTTCAGAGATAAATACGGTATTGAATGGATGGTAGAATTCGCCTCAAAAAACAACGGGTAATGTAGCTGAAGAAAAAACCTGAGAATGATTTGGCGGACGATCATTCCGGCGCAGATATGCCGTAGAGTCTTTGATACAAAGCGTACTCACGCCATTAGAATAACATTAACGTAAGTTCGGTTTAAGAAATTTAAGTTTATAATAAAGCTTCTTGCTTTCCGAACACTACTAAAAAGTTGAGCCGTCACCTCAACGTTAGGAAAGGTCTCTTAAATTTCTTACTGATTGAATTTCGGGAGATATTTCCTAACGTCGATATGATGTAGTCAACCGCCTTATCCCAGAACGAACGTTAGCATTACTTAAAAGCCTTCGTTACGAAGGCTTTTGTTTTATTGTTCAAGCAATTTATAAATCTCATCAAGCTTTGGCGAAAGAATAATTTCTGTACGGCGGTTGCGTGCGCGGCCTTCAGGCGTTGCATTGGTATCAACGGCATCGAACCATGCGTGGCCGGAAGCAATCACCCGCGTTGGATCAACTTTATAATCATTCACCAATATTCTTACAACACTTGTTGCACGTGCAGTGCTTAAAGCCCAGTTATCTTCAAACTTCCCGCGGATAGGAATGGAATCGGTATGCCCTTCAATATTTACGGCAATATCAGGATTTGCGATCAATACATTTGCCAGTTTACTTAATGCTTCTTTACCTGTTGGATTAACCACAGCACTACCGGAAGGGAATAAAAATTTTTCACTCAGGCTAACATACACCTTACCGTTCTTTTGTGTTATGGTAAGATCGCTGTCATTATATCCAACCAAAGCGTTTATCATTTTATTTTTCAGATCATCTGTTTTTTTGCGTTGTTGATCAAGCAGGGTTTGCAGGTCCTGTAATCTTTTTTGCTGCGCATGGAGATTTTGCTGCAGTGAGTTTACTGTGTCCGATGCAGCATTACTTAATTGTGCGTTCTGCTGATTGAGTACATTAACATCTGATTGTAATTTATTGATTGATGCCTGCTGATCGGCAATTTTAGAAGCCATTAATGCACTATCGCTTTGCAGCGTACGGTATTGCAATTGCGCATCAACCAATTTTCTTTTTGACACACAGGAAGAGGCAATTATTATGAAAACGAGGAAACAAAACAGGATGCCTTTATTCATAAATTTTTTTTATTGTCATTAAAAACTGTGCCATCGGGGTTTACAACATTTATTCTTTTTATAATTATAACGCTATTTAAAGAAAAATAAAAATTGTTTGATACAGCTTTATTAAAAACAATGAAACAAGAACAAACAAAAACCCCACACTCATTACTGAATATGGGGCTTAACTTAACCTTCCTTTGTAGCCGGTACGGGAATCGAACCCGTCTTTCCTCCGTGAAAGGGAGATGTCCTAGCCGATAGACGAACCGGCCGTTTTCTACACAGGAGCGCAAAGATAATCGTCAGGAATGAATGAACAAAGTTTAAATTGCCCTGTACCTGGTCATTTTGTCTTTTTTAAGAATGGTGTATAAGTCTGAAGTCTTTATACTGATTCAGCATTTCATCACACAAAAGAAAGCGTTAAATATTCGTTCTTGCCTGTTACATCATCAGGCTTACATCTATTCATACTGATTATTATTAAATGTAATTTTGCGGCCTAAATTTTATATTATGCCAGGCACTGAACTATATGGCGCTGCAGAAAAAAAAGAGATCGAAGAGGTGTTGCAGACAGGAATTTTTTTCAGGTATAACCATGAAAACGTACGCAATGATATCTGGAAAGCAAAGGAGTTTGAAGAAGAAGTAAAGAAAATAACAGGAGCAAAATATGCGCATGCTGTTTCAAGCGGTTCTGCTGCTGTTATTGCTGCTTTAACAAGCGCCGGCATTGGCACCGGAGATGAAGTTATAGTTCCACCTTTTACTTATGTTGCAACAATCGAGGCTGTTCTGCTTGTTGGCGCATTACCCGTGTTCGCGGAGATCGATGAAACATTATGCATAAGTGCTGAAGGCATAAGAAAAGTGCTTACTCCAAAAACAAAAGGTATTTGCCTGGTGCATATGTGCGGCGGCATGGCTAATATGGATGAGATAATGCCGATTGTAAAAGAGTATAATTTAATTTTAGTGGAAGATGCAGGCCAGGCTTTCGGTGCTTCTCACAAAGGCACTGCGGTTGGATTGTTTGGCAAAGCGGGTTGTTATTCTTTTGATTTCTTTAAAATAGCAACTGCAGGTGAAGGCGGCGTTCTGGTAACTAACGATGAAGCCACATATAAGCTTGCTGATTCTTATACAGATCACGGTCACGATCACATCGGCACAAATCGTGGGATGGAACAACATCCTATCATCGGTTTCAATTATCGCATCAGCGAATTACACGCTGCAATCGGAAAAGTGCAAACTGCACGGGTTCCGGATATTATCGAAAGCAATAACAGGAATAAAAAACTGCTGACTGAATTACTTTCAAAAACAGAAGGCATTTCTTTCGCAACATTAGTTGATCCTTCAGGTGATTCTGCTACTTTCTTAAATATGTTACTGCCTGACACCACAACTGCAAAAGCTGTAGTGGATGAATTTAATAAAGCAGGTGTTGGCGGATTCAATTATTGGTTCATCAATATGTATCATTTCATTAATCAATGGGAACATGTTAAGCAATTAAAAGCCGCGTCTAAACTTCCGGCAGAAGTTTTTGGAACACCGCAAGGCTATAACGATCTTCAGTTACCTAAAACGCAGGAAGTGATCGGTCGTTTAATTTCTTTTGGCATTCGTTGTACATGGACGGAAGATGAAGTTAAAACACTGGCAAAAAACATAATCGCCTGTGTTGAAAAAGTTGTTGTAGCTGAGAAAGCATAAATATTCACTACTCACCATTCACTATTCACAATAATGATTCATAAGAATTTTAAAAACATTGACAAGGTTGTTTTCGGTCGCGGCAGCTTTGATAATATGGCCGGCATTCTTGCCGAAAAAAGAAATGAGAACAATAAATTTTTCCTGTTTGTTGTAGATAATTATTTCAAGGATAAAGATCTTTTAAAAAGAATTCCTGCAGAAGCAAATGACATTGTGAAATTGATTGATGTTGATCCGCATGAACCAACAACAGAACAGATAGATGAATTAAGAGATGAAGTATTGAATACAAAAGGATATCCTGCCGGTGTTATAGGCATTGGTGGTGGCAGCATCATGGATATTGCAAAAGCAATTTCATTAATGTTCACAAATGAAGGTTCATCAACTTTATACCAGGGTTTGAATTTGATAAAGAAGCCCGGCATTTATCATTTGGGTGTTCCAACTATTTCAGGAACAGGTGCAGAAGTTTCAATGACCGCAGTGCTTACAGGGCCTGAAAAAAAATTAGGTTTGAAATGCGACTGGACTGTATTTAATCAGGTCATTCTCGATCCTGAATTGATCGCGACTGTGCCAACAGATAAATGGTTGTACACAGGAATGGATACTTACATTCATTGTATAGAAAGCGAGAATGGAATTTTAAACAATGCATACAGTCATGCTTATGCAGAACAATCATTAAAGCTTTGCCGCGAAATTTATTTAGGCGATAAAGCCGGACAAACTCCGGAGAATGATGATAAATTAATGGTAGCAAGTATGATGGGCGGATTAAGCCTTACTTATTCTGAAGTGGGTGTTTGTCATGCATTAAGTTATGGCTTGTCGAAAATTCTGCATGAGAAACATTGCTACGCAAACTGTTTGGCTTTTCAACATTTGGAAGATTTTTATAAAGAAGGCGTTACTGAGTTAAAGCAAATGTTGAAGCAACATAATGTTACTTTACCTCAAGGTTTAAGTAAAAACTGGAGCGATGAAACCATTACTGCAATGGCGCAAGTGGCGTATAACTTACCGCACATGTGGAATCATGCTGTTGGGCCGGACTGGAAAGAAAAAATTACAATTGACTTTATTAAAGATCTTTATAAAAGGTTCTAATTATGAGCAACAAAAAAATAAAAGTTGGAAACATAGATTGTGGCGCAGACCAGTTGTTTTTAATTTCCGGTCCATGCGTTATTGAAGCAGAATCTATCATGATGACTGCTGCTGAAAAATTAAAAGAAATAAGCGAAAAGCTTAACATTCCTGTTATTTATAAATCTTCATTTTTAAAAGATAACAGAAGCAGCTTAAAATATTACAACGGTCCCGGTCTTGAAGAAGGCATGAAAATATTGGCCAAAGTGAAAGAACAGTTTGGCTTCACTTTGTTAACCGATATACATTATCCCGACCAGGCTGCACCTGTTGCCGAAGTGTGTGATGTGTTGCAAATACCTGCTTACTTATGTATGCAAACAGGGTTAATGGTTGCTGCTGCAAAAACAGGTAAAGTAGTAAACATAAAGCATGGCCAGTTTCTTGCACCGGATAATATGAAACATCCGGTTACCAAGTGTGAAGAAGCAGGTAATAATCAGATCATCTTAACTGAAAGAGGTTATACAATGGGTTATAATGACCTGGTAGTTGATCCGAGAAGTTTTTATCACATGAGCAAAATTGGTTATCCGGTTGTGTTTGATATCACACACAGCATTCGCAAATATGGAATTCCAAGTGCTGATGCAAAAGGTGGCGCAAGAGAATTTTTACCGGTATTGAGTCGCGCAGGTGTTGCATCCGGTGTTGATGGAATTTTTATTGAAGTGCATCCTGATCCTGCTTCTGCTTTGTGTGATGCAGCAAGCCAGTTATCTGTATATGCATTGGAAGAATTTTTGAAGCCTTTGCTTGAATTGCATGCTATTGAAGTGAAATACAGAAATGCTTGAGCAATTAAATTTTGTATTAATAATAATGAGTCGTCAGATTGTTGATGGCTCATTTAGTATAAAACAGTTTGTAACTTGCTTTTACTAAACAATAATATGATCGCTGAAGAATATTTTAAAGGTGTTTTTATTACTGATGCTTCCGTCATTCAACAAAAATTAAAAAAGATAAAGGCTTTTATTTTTGATTGGGATGGCGTGTTTAACGATGGTCGCAAAGACATTGATGGTAACAGCAGTTTCAGCGAAGTAGATTCAATGGGCGTGAATATGATGCGCTTCAGTTATTATCTTTTAAATCATCAATTACCAATATCAATCATACTTACAGGAGAAAATAACAAGCTTGCTATTTCTTTCGCACAAAGAGAAAGTTTTCATGCAGCATTTTATAAAACACCGGATAAAAAAAAGGGATTGGATTTTTTGTGCGAAAAATATAACATAACTCCTGGTGAAGTATTATTTGTTTTTGATGATGTGCTTGATCTTGCAGTTGCAGAACTTGCCGGCGTAAGATTCATGGTCGGCCGTTCAGATAATATATTGTTCAGAAAGTTTGCGGTAGATAATAATCTTGTTGATTATATAACGATGAACAATGGTCGTGATCATGCAGTGCGTGAAGTTTCAGAACTGGTAATGATATTGCAGAATAATTTTAATGAAACAATTGAAAACCGCATGCATTTTTCGGACGCCTACAAAACTTATCTTCAATTAAGAAATATAATATTGCCACGATTTTTTATCACAAAAGATTCGCAGATAATCGAAGACATTAATCTATGATAATCGGAATAATACCCGCACGATATGCAAGCACAAGGCTTCCGGGCAAACCGCTTGCAGATATTCTTGGAAAGTCTATGTTGCAACGCGTATATGAACAATCATCTAAAAGTAAATTTTTAAAACGTGTTGTAGTGGCAACTGATGATCAAAGAATTTTTGATCATGTAAAAAGTTTTGGCGGAGATGTGGTGATGACTGCGGAACATCATCCAAGCGGTACAGACCGTTGCTGGGATGCTGCACAACAAATTGATGAAGATTTCAATTATGTACTCAATGTGCAGGGTGATGAACCGTTTATTAACCCGGAACAGATTGATGAACTGGCTTCTGTTTTACAAGGTGCAAGTATTGAGCTGGCAACGCAAATGGTTGCTGTTAACAGCTACGATTTGTTGGTGGATAAAGGTGAAGTAAAGATCGTGCTGAATAAAAATAATGAAGCCATGTATTTCAGCCGCTCCATCATTCCTTTTATAAAAAATGTTGATGAAAAAGATTGGCTCGGTCATCACACGTATTACAGGCATGTAGGCATGTATGCATACAGGAAAGATATATTGGAAAAGATTACGAAACTGCCTGTGTCTTCATTGGAAAAAGCAGAATCGCTGGAACAGTTACGCTGGATTGAAAATGGCTTTAAAATAAAATGTATTGTAACAAACTACGATAGTCATTGTGTTGATACGCCCGAAGACTTAGAGAAAGCAATACGCATGCTGAAAATTATGCAATAAATATGTTTGACAAAATTATCTGCGTCAACAAAAGTTACATCAATCAATAATTTCAATTGTAGCTTTATTTTATAATTAGTGATCATGAAAATAGCATTAGCATCACCGCTTTATCCAAAATCAATAGATGATGCAATTGCCCAATTGCAAAAATTGGTTGAAGATGCAGCACAACAGAATGCATCAATCATTTGCTTCCCTGAAACCTATATTCCGGGTTACCCGCTTGATATAGATAATGCAAAAAGATCAACACCTGAAATGTTAGAGAATGCTTTGACAAAGGCTTGTACAATTGCAAAAGAAAATTCAATTGCTATTATACTACCGATGGATTGGTATGAAGATGAGGTATTCTTAAATGTTGCTTTTGTAATTTCTGCTGGAGGTGAAGTATTGGGTTATCAACCCAAGGTGCAGCTTGATCCTTCAGAAGATAATTTGTGGATTGCAGGCAAAGGCCGCAAGCTTTTTGAAGTGCAGGAATTGAAGTTTGGCATTGCTATTTGTCATGAAGGTTTCCGTTATCCTGAAACAGTGAGATGGGCGGCAAGAGAAGGTGCAGCCATTGTTTTTCATCCTCATTTCGCCGGAAGCGATATTGAAGGCGTTGAATTAAAAGAATGGTGTCATGTAAATAATCCTTATTACGAAAAAGCCATGATGATGCGGGCGCTTGAAAACACTATTTATTTCGCCAGTGTAAATTATGCAACTAAATACCAGGAATCTGCCACTTCATTAATAGCGCCTGATGGAAAATGTATTGCGCACCAACCTTATAGCAAGGCTGGCGTATTGGTGGTTGATATTGATCCCGAATTGGCAACAGCCAGGCTGGCAAAAAGATTTAAAGCTGATGAGTATGTTTAACTATAAACATTAGCCTGATAAATATTTTTTGATGATACAGCTTACACCATTTACAGAGAAAGATTTTGCGCGTTTTATTACATGGGTTGATGATAAAGAACTGCTGATTACAATTGCAGGCAATTATTTTTCTTATCCTTTAAATGCTGAACAATTACATGCTTATTTAAATGATGGCAACAGCCATTCATTTAATATTGTTGATACAGATTTAAACAATATAATCGGGCATGCAGAGCTATATAAAACCGGTAATGATATTTACAAGATTGATAAGCTTATCATCGGTAATGCAGCAAGCCGTGGTAAAGGATTTTGTTTGCCGGTTATGAAGGCGCTTACGGTTTATGCATTTGATCGGTTACATGCAACAACCGTTGAATTGAATGTGTTTGACTGGAATACATCAGCAATAAAATGTTATGAAATATCTGGTTTTGCAATAAATGAAAACAAAACTGCTTTGTATGAGGTTGATGGAAAAAAATGGACCGCATTAAATATGGTAATAGAAAATGCTGCCAATTAAATTTTCAGTTACGCATGTATATTTTGAAAAGAATTTTTTGATGAAGACGAAAAGATGATGAGATGAGCTCAGTCAATAAAAAAGAAATATGGACCATCGGCCACTCAACAAGAACGCTGGAACATTTTGTTGAGATGCTGAAGGCATTCAATGTAGAAATGCTGGTTGATATACGCAGCTTTCCCGGTTCAAAACGTTACCCGCAATTCAATAAAGAAAATCTTGCAACATCAATGCCTGCAAACAATATTGAATACATGCATTTAAAAGCATTGGGTGGCAGAAGGCCGGTGAATAAAGATTCAAAGAACACGGCGTGGAAGCATCCTGCATTTCGCGGGTATGCAGATTATATGGAAACGGATGAATTTAAAAAAGGCATTGAGGAATTAGAATTGATTGCATCAAAACAACACACTGCCTATATGTGTTCCGAAGCGGTTTGGTGGAGTTGTCATCGTTCAATGGTTTCCGATTATTTAAAGTTGCGCGGCTGGTTGGTTTATCATATTATGGAAACCAACAAAGCAACGGAACATACATACACACAACCTGCAAAAATTATAAACGGACAATTATCTTACACTGAAAACACGCTCTTATAATAATTAGCAGCTACTTGCAAAACTTTTTATCTTTCACGCAAAACCAAAACATGAGAAAGCTTGCCTGTTACATTTTAATGCTTGCAATAACCAGTTGTAATAATTCAACAAGTGTAATAAATATGAATGGCGCTTACAGCATGTTAGCGCAAAACTTTAAAGGCAATACAATCGATACAACATCTGCTGAAAACAGGCAACTGAAAATTTATATAGATAGTGTTATGATGTATGTGCTCGTAAATCCTGCGCAAGATGTTTCAGCATTTGCTGTTGGCACATTTTCCAGTGACTCAGGTAAGCTTATAGAAAACATTATGTACAATGCAACAGAGAACCTTCAAAGCACGGATGCATTGTCAGATACGGTGAGCATTACAAAAAATGATACAGGTTACATGCAGGTAACGTCAAAGACCGTGTCTGATAAAGGCGAGATAAAAATTACCGAAACATACAGATCAACCGGTATCAATTCAACTTCATTGCTTGATGGAATATGGAAACAGGTTTCGTCTTATGCATTGCGTGGCAGCGATACCATTACACATAAAGACATTGAATATAAATCTTTTTATGCCGGCAATTTTGCATACGGAGATTACTATACTGATTCATTGCAGCAAAAAAGTACAGGTATCAGCTATGGCACATTTTCCCTTGACAGCAGCAATCATCTTACAGAAACAATAACCGCTTCAACCTGGCCCGAATTAAATGGAAAAACTTTTGTGCTCGATATTGCAATTAATGGCAATGATTCTTTTACGCAAACTGCAGTTAATGCAACCGGCGATAAAGAGATTTCGGTGTATGAAAGATTGAAGAAATAGAAAGAATATTTTTATGTAACAGGCTTTTTGTACGTTGTGCCATCACGGTTGTGTCACT
>Ga0206903_10168_pt1 | contig 21590 bp, 16 predicted proteins | sample Alteio_BWOrgHeat_45_FD_152959 | JGI IMG/M metagenome (GOLD analysis project Ga0206903, IMG submission 152959) | Enriched cells from forest soil in Barre Woods Harvard Forest LTER site, Petersham, Massachusetts, United States -... | ecosystem: Environmental > Terrestrial > Soil > Temperate forest >... | reverse complement strand
GGGCCGAAAACCCTCTGCCAAAACCACTTCCAGCGCCAGCTTAGTTTCTAAACGCCGCACGGCAATGCGATCGGGGACTAGTCCTCGTCCTAAAGGCGGCGTTTCCATTGCCCCAACAGACCCTTTGCTCCAAGCCTACCTGCGTGAAGTCCAGCGATATCCGTTGCTGACCCGTGAACAAGAACAAGATTTAGCCAAGCGCTATTATGAAAAGGGGGATCGTGAGGCACTGCAAAGTCTGGTCACTAGTAATCTGCGGTTCGTGGTTAAAATTGCCTACGAATATGTTCATTACCGCATCAAACTCCTGGATTTGATCCAGGAAGGAAACATGGGGCTAGTGAAAGCAGTCCAGGAATTTAATCCCTACAAGGATGTACGACTGACCACCTATGCGGTGTGGTGGATTCGCAGCTATATTCAAGATTCCATTTTGAAAAACTACTCCTTGGTAAAAATGGGGACGACCCAGGCCCAAAAACGACTTTTTTATCGATTGCGTGCAGAACAGAAAAAGCTAGAGCAGATGGGGATGATTCCGGGACAAAACGTCCCCTTGCTCGCGTCTCGCTTGGATGTGAGGGAAAAAGACATTCGAGAAATGGATCAACGCTTATCCCAGTCCGATCTTTCGCTCAATGCTCCGATGACGCCCGACGAAAAGAAGGAACATATCCAAAGCCTGGCCGATCCTGCGGCCCCCGTGGATCAAACATTGGGTGATGCCGAACAACGGGAGATTTTCGCCAAGATTTTGCACAAGTTCGCAGAGAGCTTAGAAGGCCGAGAGAAAGAGGTCTTTACCGAACGTCTCATCTCTGAAAGCCCATTAACCTTGCAAGAACTGGGTGATAAATACGGAGTCACCAAAGAACGAGCCAGACAAATCGAAGAACAGATCAAAGAAAAACTGCGAGAATATGTGAAACTTCACTATCCCGACTACGATTTGCTCTCCAGTGGGATGTAGGACTCTCGCTCCTCTCTCCCTGCCACTTCCTATTTTCAATCAAGAATTTTTAGCGCATCCTCAGAGCTCAATGGTTTACCCGTAAAGCGCTTTACCAGCTCCAAATAATTAAACTCAGTTCCCTGGCCAAAATAAATCTTGCTCAATTTATCGCCCAGCGCCGTAGAGCGATAACTTGTACCGAAGTCTTTCAACATTGAGGCATAGAGTTGCTCCACCATTAGCAATCCGATGGAATAATTCTGCACATAAATGGGAGCCATGAGGAAATGCTCGACGTCCCAATCCGCATTCGCTAATGGAACGTTGACCCCGTAGTATTCCTGATAGAGGCGAGACCAGATTTCCCGATAGTCAGCGTCTGGATGGGTGTACATTTCAATTTCAAAATCACTGAAAAAGATCTGTCGCACGATCATATACGCCTGCTGAAACTTTCCGGCCGCGGCAGCATGACTTAGTACGGGTTTCAGCTGAGCCGAGCTCGCCCCGGAAAGATGGGATAGGGTATCGCCGAGAAATTCTGAGCTAGCCGCCATTCGTTCCATGGTCATGGCAATCGCTTCCGTGCCCACACTACCAAAATCGCGAAACACCCCAACTGGCTGGCGTACTTGGGAAGCATGCACAGCGTGACCCAGCTCATGAATGACCGTGCTGATGTCAGCCCAATGAACCGGCTGTTTCAAATTGGCCAGAAAACGAATATCGGGTTTGGGCGTAGAGAGTAAGTTCCCCTGATCGTCCACCTGCGGAAAGACCACACCCATCGTAAAGGCATGAGTGTTTTTTCCAGGCCGGGGGTAAAGATCCATCGTAAAGCCGAGCGAATCGATGGAAAATCCCAGACCGGCGTAGAAAAACCGCGCAAAATCCAGCGCAGAATCGGCAGCCAATGGAGCAAGCCATTTGTCTAACTCTCCGGAAGAGGCCTGTTCGGTTAAATAGGCCATATCCCAGGGTTCAATTTGTGCAATTCCATGGGACTTGGCCAATTTCTCCATTTCCGCACGTAGCTTAGGCGCCAGTTTCGTTTTCACCTCACTCACCAGTTGCCGGTATCCATTCAGATCGAGTTGGTTGCGAAAATAGCGATACTCTAAATAGCCGGGATAACCCGCTAACTTTCCTTCTTCATTGCGCGAGTGGATCAGATCGCGAAAGCCCCAGTTCATCCAAGCTTCGGCTCTTAAGGCATTGAATTTCAAATATAGCTGGTGCCGAACATCGCGATCCGCAGTGGCCGCCAATGCCTTCACATAAAGAGCTCGCGAAGCGGGTTCTTTTTCGCCCGGTAGGGTGACCCGAAATCCATTGCTCTCATCCATCAACTTTTGCTGGAGATCTTGATTTTCTTTTTCCTTCTGAATCACCGCGGTATCAGTGAGAATAGCCGTCTCCAAAAGGTATCTCGCCCTGGCTAATTTGCGCTTATCATCGCAGGTCTTAGGATCAATACTCTGAGTGGCGTCATCCATAGCCTGAGTGCGCTTGAGGACACCCGGGTCGTAAACCGCCTTTTGGACCGCGGTAAACAGTTTTGATTGGTTTGACGAAGATGCCTTTGGATCTGCTGTTTCCGCAAGCCAATCTTCAGCTTGATACTCCTGATTAGCCAGATCGACCTGGTCTTGGTAAGTTTTGAGATCCGCGTGGAAAAACTGAGAGATCCCATCACAGGTGGCGGGGAAAGGTAAGGATGCAACGGCGCTTACTGGCGCCGCTAACCCAATTACTGCCAATGCAAACCCCAAACTGCCAATTATCCAATGACTCATCTTAAGTTTCATTTTTCCTCCTGCGAATCCATTCCTCCCTAGTGAATACCCTTCACACCGCGCCGTTGCAATCAGTTCGCGTTTTCTGATTAGCAGCGATGAAATTTATCAGCTGCTGGGGAAGTCAACCCAAGCTACACTAAGGCCTACTTCTATTAGAAAGGGTCTTCTGATGTTTTCCGGTTCTCCCCGCTACGAACGTCACCTAGCCTGGACGATTTCTGAAGTGACCCGGTTGGGAAAACAAGAGGCCCAGTGGACGGCTATCCGACTCTTTCTTTTCGGATTTTTTTTCATCTTGGTCGCGATTTTGGCCGTGCAACATTCTCCTTTGGCTAATTTCACCGCCTTCGCCGGAATTCTCCTTTTTGCGGGATCCGTTTACCGCCATGGTCGAATCGCGCGGCGATGGCGTCGCAACCAGATTCGACTTCGGTTATTGGAGCAGGAAAAAGCGCGGGGGGAGTTGAACTGGAATCAGCTCCCTCCATTGCCCTCTGCTAAACTAAATCCTGCCCCACTGCCCCACTACTTTTCGGATCTGGATATTTTAGGGGAACACTCTTTAAGTCGATTGCTGAACGCCACCATCTCAAGCCTCGGCTGGCAGACCCTTTTGTCTCTTCTCCATAGCAACGGAATCAGCCAATCCGAGGTGGAAGAACGGCGCCAGATCGTAGAGGAATTAGTCCGTCTGCGAGTATTACGACGCAAGTTTCAGCTCACTGCTCAGCTTCACTCTGAGGAAGTCATCGACTCTTATGCTCTAGAGCAAGTAGTTAAGCATCCCATCCACGATAATTGGGCACCCTACGGCGTAGCATTGGTTTTTCTGCTGCAATGCCTGGGATTCGGTTTAATGGCCGGGACGGTGTGCTACCACTGGAAGGCCTACTTTGTTTTGGTCTGGGTCATGATCGCGATTGCCTATAATATCGTCGGAAAACATATCCGCGATGTCTTCAAAGAAGCAGTCGGACTAGAGTCCAGCCTCGGAAAATTCGTCAAGGTCGCAGGCATTCTGGAAAAATACCGAACCAGGACGGATTCGGCCCTTGGACGATTACTCAGTCCATACCAGAACCAAGCCTCTCCCTCGATCTTCTTGAGCCGGGTGGAGTTTTGCATGTCGATGCTCAGTATAAGAGCCAATTGGTTACTCCACTTGCTGCTTAATTTCGCTGTTCCTTGGGATCATTTCTTTACCCTGCGCTTGGAAAAAGTGAGAAGAGATCTGGCCGGACCGCTTTCAACCTGGCTTTTGCACTTAGCCAGATTTGAGGCCTTTATTTCACTCGCTGAATTTTCGGTATCGATGGCAGGTGGCACTTTCCCAGAATTGGAAAAAAACACCGATGGCGTGGCGGTAGGGGCCATCGAACTTAGCCATCCTCTAATCCCTAAAAACGAGCGGGTGAGCAATACCTTGAATCTTTCCACTCAAGACGCCTGCTATCTCATTACCGGTTCTAATATGTCGGGAAAGAGCACTTTCTTACGCACCATCGGAATTAATCTCTGTTTGGCTAAAGCAGGAAGTAAAGTTTCGGCTAAACGCTTTATTTTTCAAAATCGCGACCTTTTTACCTCGTTAAGAATCGCCGATTCCTTAGAGGATCATACGTCTTCATTTTATGCCGAAGTCAAAGAGCTGAAGAAAATTCTAGAAGCGGCCCGAAACCCGCAAGGGCCAAAGCTACTCTATCTCATCGATGAAATTTTCCGAGGTACAAATAATCGAGAACGTCTTGCTGGAAGTCGAGCCTATATTCATGCCTTGATGCAAACGTCAGCCGTGGGTTGTGTGGCCACTCATGATTTGGAATTGGTCCAGCTGGAAACTTTGCATCCGGCCTTGAAGAATTTTCATTTCAAGGAAACCATAGAAGGGGATCGCATGCATTTTACCTATCGCATGGAATCGGGTCCGTGTCCGTCTACCAATGCGCTAAGAATTATGGAAATTGCAGGCCTACCGACGCATTAGTTGGCAATCAACTCGAAGCCAAGCCTCTCGAAAAAAGATGAAAACCGCACAATTTAGCAAATCTCCTATCGTCTTTTTGGCTTATCCTAGATTTGGCGGCTAAGCGAAAAGGAAGCAATGACTAAATTAAGAAAATGGAGTGGCCTCACTCTGATCGGAGTGATGAGTTTGCAATTGGCTTCCTGCGGTCTATCCGCCAATCCGCAAGCCGTCCAATCCCCTCCCCCTGGCCCGGTCCAAACCACTGATCCCGAAGAGGAGTCTTGCATCGCCACTTCAAATCCCCCAACCGCTGTTTTGGTAAATGGCGCTTCTGGAACGCAGGGGCAAGGAGCCGCGAACACCGTCTTGTTTACGGTTTTGCTAGGGGAGGCGGCCACGGACAAAATTTGCGTACACTACGAGACAGTAGACCGCACCGCAGTGGCCGGAGTGAATTACTTATCAACGAAGGGAACCTTAGTATTTACACCAGGGCAAGTCGCGCAAGAGATTAAAGTAAACCTAATTCCAAACCCTTCCGCGCTCAATGATTTAGCCTTCTTTCTTTCTTTGACCAATCCGATCAATGCGAAAATTCTCACGAGCAAAACGGCCGGCATAATCATTAATGGGGCTCTTACTCCTGAAACAATTTCCATTGCCGACGTTGAAGTGCATCGCGGGCTCAGTGGATCTAAGAGCCTCTCATTTACTTTGAAGCTAGCTAAGCCAGATGTTCAAGCCCGTAGTGTGACGCTTGCTACCTCGAACCTGACGGCGATTGCTGGGGTGGACTACGTTGCAAAGGCCCAGACCATCACCTTTAACCCGGGAGAAACCAGCAAAACGTTTTCGGTAACCATTGAAGGAGTCTCAACCCCCACTCCCAGTAAGGTCTTCTTGGTAACGTTGACCAATTCCAATGTTCCGCTCAGCAAAAGTGTCGCGGCCGGAATTTTGGACTACGGGCCATGAAAGCTCTAGAGCGGAATTACTTCGGATCGACACTTTCAGTTTTCACCACCGCATCAAGATTTAGCGGGCCGTAAAGATGGGGAAAGCTCTCTCCTCCGGTGGCAACCTCATATTTCAAGGGAGCTTTGAGTCTTTGAGCCTCAATATGAAGCAGAAGCAGATCCGGAACGTTGCGATAGTAGCGCGCGATGACCCCCGGAACTTGAGATGCCGTCGAAAGGTGAATGAAGCCCTCAGTCTTGAGACTTGCCGGTTGGTATAAACCCGCCACTAAAGCCGCCTGCCAAACTGTTTTACTCACGATATGAAAAAGCATGTCTTCTCCGGGGTGTCTCTTTGATCACGTCCGTCTTTCCCCATTCGTGACCTCCAAAAGCCGGGATAATACTGGATTTCAAGAGCAATGTCGGGCCCAAAAAATGTCACTAAAAGCGTTTCGCGGAAGGCACACATTTCCTTCAACATTCCTTGATAACTTAGTCGAACGACAGGGTGGGGAACCTCTTTTCTTTCCAAATTTCGCGACCATTAATGGACTGGAGCCTTCATGCCTTTTTCGCTATTGTCTGGCCTCAGGTTTATTTCGGCAATCTCTGTACTCATGCTGCTCAGCAGTTGCTTTGGAGATGTCGGGATCGCGCAGAAAACGACGGCTCACAACACCCCCGAGATTAACGATAGCGGCACAGGAACTACTGGCTCGACCACGGGAACGACTACCGGCTCGACCACGGGAACGACTACCGGCTCGACTACGGGAACGACTACCGGCTCGACTACGGGAACGACTACCGGTTCGACTACGGGAACGACTACCGGTTCGACTACGGGAACGACTACCGGTTCGACTACGGGAACGACTACCGGCTCGACTACGGGAACGACTACCGGCTCGACCACGGGAACGACTACCGGCTCGACCACTAACGGCACGGGAACCGGCGGAGGTGCTACCTTAAGTTCTTACAATGCGGGAACGGGGCCGGTAATCGTAGGACGAAAGACTTCGCTAGATATTGAGATCTGGAACCGAACCACGGGAACAGCCTCCAATATCCAGATACAGGTTCCCACGGCTCCCTTCCTGCTTCAGAGCGAGCAGCCTAGCGATCAATGTGGGGTAGCTCCCTATGATCACTTGTCTCCCAATACGAGCTGTCATCTCTCGCTCTCTGTCGCGACGGATAAAGTCGGAATAGCTACGGGGTTTCTCTATCTCACCTATAACGATGGCTCAATGGTGCAGCCAGCCTACTTGGGATTGACGGCTGTAGTCGCTGATGCGGTTCAAATTACCACCCCCGGAAACACTCAGTATCCCGGAAGCTTTTCCGTGTCAGCGTTGACCCCAGGAACCAACGGGGCCAACGCGGTTCCGTCGAGCCCTCCGCCGGCGCCGATATTTGCGTTCGGTTCGGTTCACGTTCAGACGAGCGCAGAAACGTCTTTAGTTTTGGTTAACCTGAGCACAACCACGGTGACACTGTCCCCTCCAACGTTGGCTGCTCCCCTTAGCTATCAAGGGGGGACTTATCCTGGAACGAATGGAACCTGTGGCACCGAGCTGGCTTTCGAAGCCAGTTGTTCTTTAGACGTCATATTTTCCCCAACCCAGGGAGTCGATTATCAAATGCAGGTTGCAGAGACTTACAGTCTGCAAAACACCAATTTCAAAACCAGTCCTGTTGTTCTCACCGGCCACGGACTCGATTGCGCCGCCGCGGGGTTTGGCCGTCAGGGAATCGCTGATCCCATGACCGCAGCCGCTTACGGAGGACCTAGTTCTTTACCTGGCACCTCGGTCAGCTTTAGCACCAATCATCTTGGAAGAGGACTCGCCTTAGGCACTGATGGTTCCATCACTTTGGGAAATCGTCTGCTGGCGCGCTTTACTTGCGATGGATTGATCGACCGCAGCTTCGGAACGGGCGGAGCCGTGGCTGACGACTATGAGGTGACTGATGTCGCCTTGGCCGGAAACAAAATCGTCGCGGTCGGACTGACCCGTGAACCGCTTCCTAGAGCAGTGATTGCGCGCTATCTTTCCAATGGAAGCCTGGATCCCGACTTTGGCGAAAAGGGGAAGGTGATCGATGCCTTTAATTACACGGGTGGCACCGTGCTTACCTCGGTGACTTACGACGGCAGCAAGATCTGGTTTGCGGGTTGGGGAGTGAATGACAGTCAATCGTCGGAATTTATCATCGGTTCTACGGATGGCGCCTCCGCAAAGCTAAGCAGTACTTACTTTAACGTTCCCATGTCGGCCCCAACGTTCCAGTTCAAAGCCTTTTCCGTCGCGTATTCCGCGAAATTGGCCGGGGTCATTGCCTCTGGCGTTGCGAATGGCAAACCAGCCCTGGCCTATGCCACCTCCAAGGCCTTTGTTCCTCATGGCACTATCATCCCCAATCTCGACGCGGAAATTAGGGACGCCATCGAAGGACCTGATGGAAATGTTTGGGCTGCGGTAAATATGTTGGCTGGTCTTTCCACCCCCGAACTGATTGAAGTGGATCAGAATTGGGTCTCTGGCTCAGCATCTGCGGTGGCTACTGTCCCCGCATCTCTGGCCACTGACTCAAGGGGTCGACTCTTAGGGCTTTTCAACGGGGCCTCAACCCTCTTTGGAGTGGGAACCTATTACCCCCAAGCCTCCACCACAATTAGCGGATTTGGTGGCGCCGTAGCGTACTCCGCACCCGGAACTCATCCCGTGAGTACGAACTCACCCTTTGGAACTAACCCATCCGAAGGTGCTCGAGGAATCGCTCAACCCGATGGGCGTCTTCTCATTCTGGGAACGGTTGCCGGCATGCCCGTAATCGCCCGACTCAAGACTGACGGTAGCCTCGATCTTCCCTAAACTCGTCCCTGGATTGAGACCACGTTTGCGATGTCACCTGCATTCGGGGTGGTTGCTCCGTCCCCGCCCCATTCTTCTAAGGCTCTAACATCGTTAAAGAAATAAATCCTCTAAGCCTCATTCCAGGGCTCATGCTTTACCCACTGTCCCCTGCGTAACCCGCCGAAAAAATTTGCGAAGGGGGGGATTAAAATGCTAAACACCTAACGCGGCGCAACGCTCCCATAGCCTGATCAGACAAGTGGCTTCGCCGTTTACCGCAATATTTTAATAAATGAATCTAATGGGTTAATGCAAAAGCAGCTTCTGGAGGTCTAGACTTGAAAACGGGATTTCGTACGGTGTTACTTGTATGCCTAAGCCTATGCCTATGCGTAGCCAACGGCGCCATCGACCCACCGAAAAAAAAGCAAAACTTCGGTGCGTTTAAAGCCGCCCACGCGGCTACGTTTAAAGCCGCCCACGCGGCTAATGTCCAAGCGCCAGCCGTTCCTGTCGATGAGAGTCTGGTCACCCAATACATCACGCAGGCCTTGGGCCATCCCGATCCCAATTCCGTTCTGCTCACCGCCAGCTTGAGAGCTCGACTAAAGCAATTTGATCCCAACTGGGAAACTTCCGATGAATTAAAACAAAAAGCGATGCACTCGCTTTTTTCAGTCGAGTCGTATGAGGCGCTGGCCGATGTGGTGAGTGCTATTCAAAGATCTGAATACAATAACTCGGTGGTTTTGGGCGATGCCGGAGTAGGGAAAACCCATCTTACCGACGCACTGGTGGCGATGCTTTCCTTTGGCCTCTTACCCGAAGAACTGAAACAGAAAATTGGCTACAATGCCGATCCGTCGACGCCCCGAGGGAAGACGTTCCAGCTGATTCTGGGCAATACCGACGTTGTCTTAGTTAATAATACCGTCCTGACCCTTTCCAATACCGAGAGTAAACAACCCTGGAGCGACACGGATACGCGCATGAAGGTTACTCTGGCTGAGCTCTTTACCGCCGCTAAACAAGAATATGCACGGCAAGATGAAAACGGAAAGAAGGTTGGCCGCCGAACCGTCTTTATCTTCGAAGAAATCGCAACTCTTCCCCCTCTGGTGAATGACTCTTTGAAAACCCTGGAGGACAGTACTGGATTTCACGATCCGGATCGCACCGAGCTCCTCAAAGCGGATCCAGGGTATTCTGTCCTCGCCTTCACCACTCCAGATGAATGGCGAAAGATGGTGGGAGGCGATTCTGCGATCGAACGTCGCTACAAGAAGACGCAGATTTACCAACCGCCTGAGGAAAAGACGTTCGAAATCGTTCGAAAGAAAGCAAACCAGGAATGGGAAAGTCAGCACGGGATGTTGATTGACGACCAAGCCATTCGGTTTCTTATCGCTAATCGCAAATTCCTCACTAGTCCGCCGCTGGCCATGCCAGCCTCAGTTCTGGCCGCTACCAACGATCTTTTCATTTGGAAGACCATGAATCCTGGCGGAGATCCCGATGTCATCTCAACCCAAGATGCGCAAACCTTTCTGATGGATAAAGTGGGAATCACGGATATTTGGTTTGAGGGCCCGAACGGAGAACCTCCCTTCCACGATTTTGAAAAGGAAGTCCAGGCTCGGGTCATCGGCCACGACGAACAAATACGCGCCATTGGTCAGATTATTAAAACCTGGGCGAAATTCGGCATGGGAGGAGAACCTCCGTTGATTATTCTAGGAGGCCCATCTGGCAGCGGAAAAGACACCATCGTTGCCGCAATCAACCAGGTCCTTTTCGGGCACGACGGTAAGAAGTTGAATTTTAGCTTAGCCGGGGCAAAAGGCTTTGGCGTAGATGCATTTCTCGAAGGCCCTCCCATCGGAAACCATTCTGATCATTCCATTGGGGTTTTAGCTGAAGCTTTAGATAAACAGAAAATGGGAATCGTTGCTTTGAACGAAGGCTATGATCTGCCAAGCGGCGAATACGAAAAATTCAAGGTGATGATTGAAGCCGGGGAAATCCGTCCCAAAGGTAACGATTCTCGCGCCCGCCCCCTTCTCTTTCCGATGTTTCTGATGGGGCAATGGGGCGAGGACCTCTTTGAAGGCAAAACGGACGCCGAAATCGAAGCAATTCAAAACGGAATGAATCAAGATCAAGTGGAAGCGCTCTTCTTGAAAGGAAAAAAGAACGGGTTGGAAGGGGCTTTGCCGTACGCACTTCTTCAGCGGGCCAAGAAATCCGGCGGTGTTTTCCTAATCCGTCCGGTGCCCAAGGCCGACTATGGAAAGATCGTTGAGCTCAATGTTCCCTCCGTGGTCGAGCGGGCCAAGAAATCGAGGAGTAACGTCGAAGCATCGATTGATCCGTCAGTGGTGAAATTCACCGCAGCGTTTTCTAAGGCCACTTCGGCGTCAACCCGCGGCTTAGGTGCCAATTTCACCGACTTCACCCTCGGTGCGCTTTCAGAGGCCAATGATCGAGGATTGAAATTGCAGGATGCTAAAGTCTCTATCCGTCATGAACGCGACCCCAATCCCGTGGTGGATAATATTGTGGTCGACTGGCTGAATCCGCCCGATCAAAAACCGATGAGTTTCCGTCTTCCGGCTAAAGACTTGTACCGGCACGGCGCTCGATGCGCCCAGACCTTCATCGACTTGGCAAAAGACAGCGAGCCTTCCGCCAATCCAGTGAACTAAGAAATACTTCTCTGGGGAAAATTCCCCAGAGAAGTATAGTTACTGAAACCACGCCTGCGATATCCAGAGCCGCGCGATTTCTGGTTGTCTTTCTATATTTTCAACGATATCTGAACCAAATAGTCTCCTCAAACCAACGGAGTTCCTCATGGCCATGATCATCAGAATTGCACTTTTCTGTTCCGTACTTTCGTTCGCTCAATCGGCCCTTGCGGTCGAAACCGTACAAGTTTTTCGACAGGTAAAGGTTGCTCAATTGACCTGTGCGACCGGGACGTCAAAAATTAATTTCAACTCACCGGCTAAGGGTCGAGCTTTTGAATTCTCTATTCCGCTTGATCTCTGCCATCAGATTCAGGTTTCACAACAATTTCCGGTGGAGTTCTTTGTTAAAGAGGCACGCGTTATTGGAGTGGCGTTCAATAATGAATATCTGGCGGGATTGCCTGCAGGAACAATCTCCTTTAGTACCGAAACGAATTGAAAACAGCTTGAGGCAGCGGTCATTCCAATAGCCAAGGCCGTTTCGGATCTTCAGTGTCCACCGGCCAGGTTTTCCATTCCGGTTTTGGCGAATCAATGGCCGCCATTAAATTATTTGCGATGATCCCAAGATCAGATAATTGCCAAAAATCCGATTGAAACGCATCCTGCTTGGTTTGAAGCGCGAGATGGGTTGCCAGAGAGTAAACTAAACCGCTCATAGGAGGTAGCAGTAGCCCCAGAGTGGAAAGGACGCCCTGCAATCGAGATAGGACCTCCTTACCTCCCACGGAATGCATGGTTACGATCACTGCAGCTGGTTTCCCCAACCAAAATTGGGTGGCTTCAAATTCCGTCGCCTCTTCCAAGAATTTCTGAAGTGGGCTGCCCCAGGAATCCCAGTAGGTTCCCGTACCAAAGATAAAACCAGCCGACTGCTCAATAACTTCCGCGAAGGAGCTCGCTGGCGTGGCCTCTACCAGATGAAGTGACCGCAAGCTGGCCCGAGAGGTTAGCTGACTAGACAGTTGCCGTAAGAGAACACCGGTATTTCCGTTTTCTCCGCCCAAACTTCCATTGATCACTGTGATCTGGGGTTTCATGTTTTCTACTTAGCCGCAATCCCTCGGCGCTTGAAGCCAGCACTCACTTCATAAATGGATACTCATAATGCGTCGGAGGAGCAAAAGTCTCCGATAGAGTGCGAACCGAGACCCAGCGCAAGAGATTGAAAAGGCTCCCTGCCTTATCGTTGGTGCCCGATCCCCTGGCTCCCCCAAAGGGCTGTTGTCCAACCACCGCTCCAGTCGGTTTATTATTGATATAGAAATTCCCGGCCGCATTTCGTAGCTTGTGACTCGCCTCTTCAATAGCAGCCCGATCTTGAGCAAAAATGGCCCCGGTAAGTGCATAAGGAGAAGTCCGATCGCAAAACGCCATAGTTTCTTCAAACCGATTATCTTCGTAAACGTAGACACTCAAAACCGGCCCGAAAATTTCTTCGCACATGGTGCGGTAGGCGGGATTTTTCACTTCAATAATCGTGGGCTCTACAAAATATCCAACCTCATCCTTGCATCCCCCTCCGACAATAATTTGCGCCTCCGGACTTTTACGAGCCTCCTCAATATAGCCCCGAATATTCTGGAAGGAATTGCGATCGATCACTGCGCCCATGAAACAGCGGAAATCAGAGATATCACCCATGCGAATCTGCTTTATTTCGCCGACCAGTCTTTCCTTAAGCTCGGGCCAAAGGCTCTTGGGAATATACGCCCTAGAAGCAGCCGAGCATTTCTGCCCTTGGTATTCAAAGGCACCTCGGATCATCGCCGTGGCTAATGCCGCGGAATCGGCTGACGGATGGGCGAAAATAAAATCCTTTCCCCCGGTTTCTCCGACAATTCGGGGATAGCTACGAAAGCCGTGAATGTTTTCTCCCACCGTTTTCCACATCCCTTGAAAGACCCCGGTAGAGCCGGTGAAATGGATCCCAGCTAAATTTCGATCTTTGAGCGCTAACTCTCCAATCATAGCCCCACTGCCAGGAATAAATTGAATGACTCCCGGAGGAAGTCCAGCCTCCTGGAAAAGTCTCGCAATGAAATAATTGGAAAAGATCGAGGTGGACGCTGGCTTCCACAACACCACGTTTCCCATTAAAGCGGCCGAAGAAGGCAAATTTCCGCCAATCGACGTAAAATTGAAGGGAGTCACAGCGAAAACAAAGCCTTCCAGCGCGCGATATTCCAGACGATTCCAAAGTCCGGGAGGCGACAACGGTTGCATCGCATAGAGCTCACGTTGAAAGTGAACGTTGAATCGAAAAAAATCAATGAGCTCGGCCGCAGAGTCAATCTCGGCTTGGTGACAGGTCTTGCTCTGACCCAACATAGTTGCCGCATTCAGAATGGGACGATAACGGGTAGCCAACAACTCACCCGCTTTGAGGAAAATCGCAGCCCTCGCGGAACTCTCCATCGTAGACCATTCTTGCCAGGCATCGAGTGCGCCTTGAATGGCGGCCTTCACTTCTTCGGGTCCGGCCTTATGGTAATGGGCCAATCGGTGCTGATGATGATGGGGCATCACAACCGCTTCCGTCTTTCCCGTGCGAACTTCTTTCCCATTGATCAGAAGCGGAATTTCAATTTCCGATCCAGAAAACACTTTGAGCTGATCTTTCAGAGCTTGAGTTTCCGGTGCATTTGGTAAGTAGTTCAATACCGGTTCATTATGGGGAATAGGGACCTGAGGAACAGAATTGCCGCTCATTGGGAGCTCCTTGTCAGTAACCTTAGACCGAAACAGCTAGGTCGATTTGACTATCATTATATACACCAATTCTCAACCGGCGACAGTAGACGCAGAGCCCCAGCTCCAAGATGTGATCTTTTCGTTCTTTCACGAAATAAATGAGCCATGGATAAGCTAATGCTGCATAGCAGGCCAAGCATCTCCGGTGAAACATCGTACACCGCAAAAAAAAAGCTCCGACGAACTGAGCCGTCGAAGCCTTTTTAAACTGCTTGAGGAAACGATTTCGAAAGACTAAGTGTCTACTTTCGCTTCTTCGAGGCCTTGCTGGCCTTGGTGGTTTTCTTCCGACCACGACGGGACATTTTTGCCATCGAAAGATCGCCATTTTTATCGACGAAATACAGATGACCTGGCTCACGCTTAACTCCAACTTTTTCCACGACCTGAGGCTTCACTTTCGACGCCTTACGCCCTCGCCCCATCTTCGCTCGAGAGATATTCCCCTTTTTATCGAGATAATACAGCCAGCCCTCTTCCTTCTTAATACCAAGCTTCGCTACTTTAGTTGCCATGGTTCCTCCTCAAAATAGTCAACCAAACAAACCTGATTCTAACATATCCTGACCGGGCTTTTCGCCGATTTCAATTAGAATGACATTCTTTTTTTCTCATGTCACGAGTAGAAATCGTCCATAAATGAGCAAAGACATCAGATTTACAGACGAGAGTTTGACTTGCGAGAATCAAAATAGACAGACACTTCCGTCGATACCTAAGGGGAAGGAAGCGGTTTTGACGCGGAGTCCTCGGATTTTCGAATTGGCCATTGGGGTAAATTCCAGGGATCGGTATTACGCTCTACTATTCCTTCTCCCGTCGTCATCAGGGCCCGGATTCCCAACTCACGCAGAGATGCTATGGCTAATTCTTGTCCGCCTAACGAACGAGTAGTGAACGCCAATTGTGGTCGGACTTTGGTTTGCATACCGATAAAATCGACGGCGGCTCTGGTTGATTCTAGGTTTAACGGGCTGTTCGCTAGATGAATGCCGAGCTCAATTTGGGGTGGAGGAATTTCCAAGATTTTTCCCCATGTCACAGAAAACAACGTGGGGTCTAAATGGTTTACGGGTAAAGGACCTATCTCTCGGCGACAATTCCGAAGAAAGGTTTCCACGGTTTCGGGCTCGAGCCAGCTCTGCTCCAACAAGTTAGCAAAAGTCTCGTCGGAAAATTTATCCGGATAGTATTCCCGGTAGGCCCGTAATTCTTCTTCCGCGGGCAAACGGTTCAGCCCGATGCATTCCGGTTGAAAGAAAAGCGTAAAAGGAATCCCGGATCCCCGAAGAAACGGCACGGCTTTCAAGAAAACGCTTTTTCGGGCATGAGCAAAAACCACCGCAGCCATGCCCGAGGCATTGGGCGCCAAAGGCCGACGCACTATCTCGGATAATTTACCAAACGTATAGTAACGGCCAATCTCTTCAATTTTTTCCTGAAATTCAAAGGCGGCCTCACCAGCTAGATGATCAAAAAGTAGAAGTAAGGATTGCGAAGGACCTACCAATTTTCGCCATATTTGCTTCACTTGAAATTATACCGTCTTTGAATAGGTAGCCGCTTTCGGCTGTTGCAAATAGGCATCAAACACCATGGCCACGTTGCGAACAAAAAGTCTTCCTAAAGGGGTCACTCGAATCATGCGCGGGGTTAGCTCTAAGATACCGTCGGAGGCAAACCCTGGCAAAGCAGGAAGCTCTCTGGCGAAATACGATTCAAATCGATCGCCGAATTCCGTCTCAAACGTCGAATAGCTCAATTCGAAACGACACATCAACTCTTGGATGACCCATTTTCGGCGTTGATCGTCGCCACTCAAAAGACAACCACGAAATGCGGCTAACTGCCCGGATTCTACTGCGGCTTGATAATCCTGGGGTTTGCGTAAATTTTGAAAGTAAGACGGCCCAATTTCACCGATAGCCGAGGCGCCCAAGCCAATCATATGCTTGCCTCGCTTGACCGTATACCCCATAAAATTTCGATATAGGGTTCCGCGTTTGATGGCCTGATAAAGTTCATCTTCAGCCAGAGCAAAATGATCCATCCCAATAGCATGATAGCCCACTGCGGTTAGCCGATCATAGGCCATGGTAAAAATGTCCACCCGTTCCTCCGGGCTGGGCATCGGATACTCCTCCAAGATCCCTTGGTGTTTTAGCAGCGAAGGCAAACGAGCATAATTATATAATGCAATCCGATCCGGACGTATCTCTACCACCGCGTCCACCGTCTGCTCAAAGGACCCTAGGGATTGATGAGGGAGCCCATAGATCAAATCAAAATTGATTCCGGTATAGCCCAGACTGCGGCAGCGCTGAAGCATCGCCTGCGTGAGCTCGCGTGATTGCTCCCGGTTAATTGCTTTCTGCACTTTGGGATCAAAATCCTGCACTCCCATGCTAACCCGATTGAATCCTAAGTCCCGTAGGCACTGCAGCTGTTCATCTGAAGTCACTCGCGGATCGACTTCAATACTAACTTCCGCTTCGGCGGCCACCCCAAAGCAGTCCACGATCCCCTGATGCAAACGTCGAATTTCGTCGCAGGAAAGAAAAGTGGGGGTTCCCCCACCCCAACTGATCTGGCTCAATTCTCGCTTACCCAGAAAACCGACCACTGAGCGAGCTTCGCTTAACAGGGCATCGACATAGCTGGGACTGCGATCATGATCTTTGGTAATTTGGATATTGCATCCGCAGTAATAGCAGAGCTTTTCGCAAAACGGGATGTGGATGTAAAGGGCAACCGGCTCGTTTTCGCCCATAACTTTCGCATGCAACTGCGCCTGATAAGCGTCGCGACCGTGAGCTTCATTCCACTGAGGCGCAGTGGGGTAAGAAGTGTAACGAGGGCCCGCGATGGAATATTTTCGAATCAGCTCTCGTAATTTCGGCTCATCCAACATCAGTGACTCCATGACCAGAAGATAAGGGCAGAACAACGGCTAGAGCCATAAAGCCCTTGCCTCATCCACAAATGCCTTTACGTTTTCCACCGGAGTGCCAGGTAAAATCCCATGCCCCAGGTTCAATATGGCCGGGCGAGAAAGTTTACGGGCTTCGGCCACCAATTTTCGGGTCTCCATTCGTACCACCCCGATATCACCAAATAACATCACCGGATCCAAATTTCCCTGAAGACTAAATTTCTTCTGCGTGCGGGCTTCCACTTCGCCTAGCTTTAAAAGTTCATCAGTACTTAGTACATCCATGCGCAGTTGAGCCAGGTCATCCAAGAGATGGTGTGCATGTTTAGTGAAATAAATGGTCGGAATGCCTTCCGCCCGCAGAGCATCAAAAATCCGATTGAGCAGCGGAAGATAGTACTCCACAAAAAACTGACGAGGCATTTCAGACAACCAGGTATCAAAGAGTTGGACGGCTTCGGCCCCGTGCGCATGCTGATCCTTGAGATAGCTCAAGGTCGCTTCTCCCAAGGCAGCCAAAGCCACAATCAGGTCAGCCGGATCACGATGCATCCAATTTTTGATCTGTCCAAATTGTCGATTGGCTCTTCCCTCCACCAAATAACAACCAACGGTCCAGGGCGCTCCGGCAAAACCCAACAGAGCCTTTTCGGGATCCAGGGTCGAGCGGATTAGAGAAAGCGCTTGCCCCACAAAAGCGGTGTGAGATTCCGGACGAAAGCGGGTGAAGACTTCAAAGGCTTCTCGGGTGAGAAGGGGCTGTGAAACCACTGGGCCCACCGATTCCTTCATTTCTACCGGAACCCCCAAGCCATAAGGCAGAGTGAGAATATCGGAGAAAAAAATCACCGCATCAACCTCCAAAACTTCAAGGGGCAGCAAGCTAACCTGGGCCGCAAGTTCCGGAGTCGTAGCCATTTCCCAGAAGCTGTGCTTTTCGCGCAGCTTGCGATAATTCGGCAGATAGCGGCCAGCTTGCCGCATCAACCAGACTGGGAATCGTCCTTGCGGAGAGCCGTCCAAATGTCGCAAAAGCCATGGTTTCATCGTTTCTACCGTCCTTCACTTTGACACAAATTTATAGCCCATCCCTCGCACCGAATGAATGTACTTAGGCTGGCCGGGGACTTTCTCAAAATACTTTCGCAACCGAAGAATGAAGTTATCGACGGTGCGAGAAGAAGGATAGACGTCGTATCCCCAAACCTGATCCAGAATCACATCGCGGCTCACTACCTGGCCTTCTCGCTCAATCAGAAGTTTCATTAACATACATTCCTTTTGACTCATGGCAAAACGCTGACGCCCTCGTTTGCCTTCCATCCGAATAAAATCAACCGCGTTATCTCCGTTCTCTCCCCAAGCATAGATCGAATTGTCCTCGGGAAGCTTTCCGTACCAGGAGCGACGCTTCAACATTCCGTCGATGCGAAGAAACAACTCTTCCATTTCAAACGGTTTGGTGAGGTAATCGTCGGCGCCTTGCTTAAGGCCCTCAATCCGGTCTAAGGGATCGGATAACGCAGAAAGAATTAAAATAGGAAGGGTGGGAGAAATCCCGCGCAGTACCTGACAAAGCATCAGTCCGTTGGTTTTTCCCCGTAACATGATATCAACGATATATAAGTCCCACCGGGTGACTTCAGGTGGATTGGCGACTAAGGCGTCCGCGCTATCAAACGCATCAACCTCGTACCCCTTCTGACGTAACCGTTCCGCCACCAGTTCCTGAATCGTAGGATCATCTTCCAACAGGCAAAGTTTGGCTATCGGGGTTCCCATCATTCTCTTCCCTCGGGTAGCTCCATTTCAAATCGGGCACCCGATTGCCCGCAATCGACTAAGCGCAACGTACCTTGATGGGCCTCTGCGACACTTTTCGCAATATAGAGTCCTAAGCCGGTGCCCGGAACTTGCGGAGAATTCGCTCGACGCGCTCGATAGAAACGCTCAAAGACATGGCCCTGGTCCTGGGGATCAATCCCCGGGCCATTATCCGAAATCATCAACAAGACTTTGGGCGAATTCACTTTAATCTCTACCCTCACTTGTTTATCGGAGCGATGATTATACAGCACTGCATTTTCCAACAAACTTTGAACGAGGCTCTGCAACCCGTGGGGGTCGCCAGAAATCACCGCATCGGCATCCAATTCAAGGGTCAATGCGACGGCGTTTGCTCTGAGAAAAGGATCGAGCCGATGCACTACCGCTCGCACCACATCGGCCAGGCGCAACGGTTCAAAACGAAAAACCTGGCGCTCCACTCGGTTAAGACTTAATGCTTTTTCCAAAATCGAAGCTAACCGTCCGACTTCTTCCAACGCTAAGCTGATTTCTTTCTCCACTGCGGCTTCCGACCGATTTTCCCGCTGGCTTAATTTCAAACCGGCTGATTCCAATCGCAATTTTAGCGCAGTCAGCGGCGTCTTCGATTCATGGGTAACCACCTCAATGAAGTTCCGCTGAATTTCTCGAGATCGCTCTTCCACCTTCAGCGCTCGATATAATAGGTAAAGCCCCAAGCAAGCCATCAAAGCAAAAAAGGTCGACTCAGAAAGAAACATGATTTGGTGTCGAATCGACTCATGCTGAATGCGACGAAGGCTCGCCTCAAACGTATCATCGCGCACCAAACTTGAGAGTTCCAGATTCTGGGTTTGAAGACTGGCAATAAGACGAACATCCTTCACGAAGATCATCGCCCACCAAGTCACCTGAGCAATGAGCAAGACTGCGACCGTGGTAAAAGTACGCAGCCATCTTCTATGCTTTACCTCTTCCATGCCACCAAACTATCCAAAACCCCCTGCAGGACACTTGCGGTATGCATCGTGGAAATAAACCCGACTTCATAGGGAGAGGGAGGAAGGTAGATTCCCTCTGCCAGCCCAAACTTAAATAAGCTGGCATACAATTCCCGACTCGACTCAGAGACTACTGGAGGAAACGCGCCTTGCTCTGTTCCAAAATGAATCCAAAATATCGATCCCAAAGAGGCCACTTCAAACGGAAACCCTTGCCGTTCCAAGATGGGACAGAGCGCATCGGCAAAGCGATCGGTGACCGAAGCCAAATGCTCGTAAGGAGGGTTTTCGAAAAGCTGATTGAGTACGGCGCATCCGGCAGCCGTAGCGAGCGGATTCCCGGACAAGGTTCCCGCTTGGTAAACTTCTCCTTGAGGGGCCAGGGTCTGCATAATCGCTTTACGACCCGCCACGGCAGCGAGGGGCAATCCTCCCCCGATAATTTTTCCCAAAGTCACTAAGTCAGGTTTAATCCCCAGCATTCCGCTAGCACCAGACAAACCGAGACGAAAACCGGTGATCACTTCATCGAAAAACACCAAAGCATCGTGTTTACGAGCTAAAAAAACGATCTCTTCCAAAATCTCCTGTGGTGGTAACCATAAACCATAATTTGCGGGGACCGGCTCCAACAATACCGCCGCAATGTCTCTGCCGTACGTTTCAAACACTTTGCGCACCGTCGTAATATCGTCGAAGCGGGCCACCAAAGTGTCGGCTACTACGGAACCAGGGACGCCTTGAGAAGAAGATTCACTTAGAAACGCGACTCCGCTTCCCGATTGTGCGAGCAATCCATCGCTATGCCCATGATAGCCGCCTTCGAATTTTAGAATCTTAGTTCGGCGGGTATAGCCCCGGGCAATTCTGATTCCGGTCATTACGGCTTCTGTGCCGCTATTCACTAATCGCACTTGATCTAAGAAAGAGTAGCCCTTCAAGATTAGCTGGGCCAATTCAATTTCTTGAGGATGACAGGCGCCAAAGGAAGTGGCCCTGGCTGCCTGTTCCTGAATCGCCTTCACCACCGTCGGCGGAGAGTGACCGAAAATATGCGGGCCAAAAGAGGAACAAAAATCGACGTACCGATTACCGTCGACATCGAAAAGATAGGGGCCCTCCGCGTGACTGAAATAAATCGGTGGTATTCCCACATGCTTAAAGGAACGCACCGGAGAGTTCACCCCTCCAGGAATCAATTTTCGAGCTTCTTCAAAAAGCTGGTGCGAGCGGTCATTTTTCATTTCAGCCACCCTTTTTCTGCAATCTCTGAAGCGAAATAGGTCACAATCAATTGAGCCCCGGCTCGTCTAATAGCAGTCAAATTCTCTAAAGCCACTGCTCTTTCGTCGACCAATTCCTTTGCCGCCAAGCTCTTCACCATTTCGTATTCCCCACTCACACTATAGGCCGCGACTGGCACATCGGACTCTTCGCGAAACCGGGCGATGATATCTAAATAAGCTAACGCCGGTTTCACCATCACCAAATCAGCACCCTCTTGTAAATCCAATCTCAGCTCGCGCAATGCTTCCGCTTGATTACGAAAATCCATTTGATAACTTGCCCTGTCTCCCTTGGGCGCCGAGCCCATCGCCTCTCGAAACGGGCCATAATAGTTCGAGGCATATTTGGCGGTGTAGGCCAGAATTCCGACTTGGGAAAATCGACGCCGATCTAGAGCCTCTCTCAGGTATCCGATTCGTCCATCCATCATATCGGAAGGGGCCACAAAATCTGCCCCCGCTTCTGCGTGAACCAACGCCATTTTTGCTAAGGGCTCAAGCGAGGCATCGTTATCGATCTC
>Ga0206903_10167_pt1 | contig 21597 bp, 12 predicted proteins | sample Alteio_BWOrgHeat_45_FD_152959 | JGI IMG/M metagenome (GOLD analysis project Ga0206903, IMG submission 152959) | Enriched cells from forest soil in Barre Woods Harvard Forest LTER site, Petersham, Massachusetts, United States -... | ecosystem: Environmental > Terrestrial > Soil > Temperate forest >... | reverse complement strand
ATAAACATGTTGAAGGATAAAATATCTATGTCGTTCGATTATTTCAATGAATTCAGGTACGATCAGTTGTTTTATCCGGGATCAATTCCTAATATAATCGGTGTTGGTTTGGCGAGACAAAATTTGGCAAGCGTACGCAATCATGGTTTTGAAGGACAGGTGAAATTTCAAAGCACCGTTGGCAAAGTAGGTTACGATATCACAGGTGTTTTTTCTTATGCAAAAAACAAGATCGTGTATGAAGATGAACCTGCGCAGGCTTATCCATGGCTGGCAAGAACAGGCCATCCTATAAATCAACCTTTTGGTTATACTTGTATTGGTTTTTATACAAGCGAAGATGACATTGAAAAAAGCGCCAAGCCAAATATCGATCCCGGCACTATTAAACCCGGTGATCTTAAATACAAAGATTTAAACAATGATGGTGTAATTGATGAACGCGATCAGGGCCCGATTGGTAAACCTAATATTCCAAATCTGAATGCAGGCATAACTTTAGGTGTGCATTATAAAGGACTGGATCTAAGCATATTATTCCAGGGTGCATTTGATTATAGTTTCCAGGTTACAGGCATCGGTATTCAACCTTTTCAAGGCCAGTGGCAGCCTGTACATGAGTTGAGATGGACACCTGATAATGCGGCCGATGCAAAGTTCCCGAGACTGAGTACAGACGCATCTTATGAAAGCAGTCCTACTGCATATCCTTCAGATTTCTGGTTGGTGAATGCAATGTATGTGCGTATGAAAACAGTTGAGTTAGGATACCAGTTTCCAAAGAAATGGTTGCCGCTTAAAATTAATAATGCAAGGTTTTATTTCAGCGGATATAACCTGTTAACATGGACAAACTTTAAATTGTATCAACAGGATCCTGAAGTTGCAAGTAATACAGTTGGTGACGCTTACTTAAACCAAAGAGTACTTAATGTTGGTTTGCAGGTGGGATTATAAAAGCTTTTGAGAGTTTGCAATTATTTACATGAAACAATTTCTGCCGGTCATATTCTTTTTTTGCTTTCATTTTTTAATGCAACCTGTTAAAGCGCAGCCTTTAGATTCATTGCGCCCATGGAATGCAAAATGGATCGCTGCACCTAATGATAATGGTACAGATTATGGCGTTTACTATTTCCGTAAAACAATAAACTTTACTGCAAAGCCTTCTTCTTTTATTATTCATCTCTCTGCTGATAACAGGTACAAATTATACGTGAATGATTCATTGGTTTCAATAGGTCCTGCCCGTGGCGATCTGCATTATTGGAATTACGAAACCGTTGATCTCGCTCCTTATCTTGTTCAGGGAAAAAATACAGTAGCTGCAATGGTTTGGAACGAAGCAGATCATAGGCCTGAAGCGCAGGTAAGTTTGCGTACTGCTTTTATTGTACAGGGTAACAGCGCTTCTGAAGAAATGTTGAATACTAACAACTCATGGAAGTGCACCAGGGATAAATCATTCATGCCGATACCGATGTTTTATTTCGCTGCCACCACAGGACAATTGATTGATATGAATGAAGCAATCGGCGACTGGTATAAAACTGATTTTGATGACAGTAGCTGGCCACAGGCTACTGATTTATTTGATGGAAAATTGAAAGGTATGTCTGATGGTTTTGGATGGATGCTCGTGCCTTCCATATTGCCACCAAGAGAATTAACTTATCAACGCATTCCTTTATTGCGCAAAGAAGATGGCATGAAAGCGCCGGAAGGTTTTCCTTCAAGTAACGCGCCGGTAACTATTTCTGCCAATACAACTGTTACATTGCTGCTCGATCAAACTTATCTTACCAATGCGTATGTGACGCTTAAATTCAGCAAAGGAAAAGGCGCGGGTGTTTCATTAAGTTATGCAGAGTCGTTGTTTGATAACATTGCCAAGTATGGCATGCGGAAAAGCAATCGTAATGAAATTGAAGGCAAAGATTTTTCCGGCAGAAAAGACAGTATCATTTCAAACGGAAAAGATGATCAGTCTTTTACCACGCTTAATTTTCGCACCTATCGCTACATACAAATGATTATTCATACACAAGATGATCCATTAACGATAGATGATCTGTATGGAACTTTTACCGGTTACCCTTTTAAACAAACAGCTGTCTTCAACACAGACAATACCGAAATAAAAAACATACTTGATATAGGTTGGCGCACAGCAAGATTAAATGCTTTTGAAACATATACTGACTGTCCTTATTATGAACAGTTGCAATACATTGGTGATACGCGCATCCAGGCTATGGTTTCTTATTATTACAGCGGCGACGACAGGCTTGCACGCAATGCGCTTAACCTCATGGATCATTCGCGGTTGCCGGAAGGTGTTACATTAAGCCGTTATCCAACGCACAGTACACAAATCATCTCTACATTTTCCTTGTGGTATATCGGTATGTTATATGACTACTGGATGTACAGAGATGACAGCAGCTTTATAAAAGATAAACTTGAGGGTGAACGTGATATACTTAATTTTTTCAGTAAGTACCAACAGGCAGATGGGTCATTAAAAAATACACCTTACTGGACGTTTGTTGACTGGGCAAATGGCAAAGACTGGTTTGTTGGTTCGCCACCCAAAAGCACTGATGGTGCGTCTGCTATTATTGATCTTCAGTTATTATGGGCGTATGAATGGGCTGCAAAAATGGAAGCCAATATGGGCTCAACAACATATGCAAATCTCTATAATCAAAAGATAGCACAATTAAAAGCAACGATACAGCGCAAATATTGGGACCCGCTAAAAATGTTATATGCAGATACAGAAGATAAAACATTGTTTTCGCAACATGCAAATGCACTGGCCATATTAACCGGCGTAGCAAATGAAAAAGACAGCAGGAAAATTTGCCATACATTATTAACTGATGGCTCACTTACGCAGTGCACTATCTATTTTAAATATTACCTGCACATGGCGCTTGTAAAAGGCGGTTATGGCGATGATTATATGAACTGGCTGGATGTATGGAAAAATAATATAAAGATGGGCCTTACCACATGGGCAGAAATTTCAGACGTAGAAAATACCCGTTCAGATTGCCATGCCTGGGGCTGCAGTCCCAACATAGAATTTTTTAGAACAGTATTGGGAATAGACAGTGATGCGCCGGGATTTAAGAAGATTAAGATTGAACCACATTTGGGTAGTTTAACGAATGTAGGCGGTGAGATACCACATCCTGCCGGAACAGTACGTGTTGCATATATGCTCGATAAAAATAAATGGCATATTCAAATAAATCTGCCGCCACATACAACAGGTTCTTTTGTGTGGAAGACAAAACAATACGCGTTAAAAGCCGGTCAAAATGTGTTTGTACAGGATGAAATTAAAGATTAGACTTTTGAGAGTTTAACTTATTTGCATTTAGTCCTGGCGCGATACAATGCAAAAACACACCGCAACAAAAACAAAATACAGAAAGTATCTCTGCCTGTGTTGGATGAAGACCTAAAAAATTATAACGCACATCAACACGTATCTTCTCAATAAAAAAACGTTCAATTCCCATCAGCATAAGACAGTATGCAGATACATGTCCTGCAACTTTTTCACGTCTTAGTGCAAATAATAAAATGAGCACGATTATTAATCCGAGTATCAATTCATACAAAGGTGTTGGATATACCGGCACAGCAAGTTTATAACAGTAATCATCCCATGCGCAGTTTTGCATGTAAATGCCTTTGCGTAAAACATTGTGCGGATAATCATAACTCCATAACCAATCAGGCAACCATGAAAATGGATTAGGTTTTGGATTGTTAATTCCCCAATCGCCATCACCTGCAACCTGGCATCCAATTCTTCCCAATGCATAACACAACATTAATGATGGCGCCAATGCATCAGCCATGCGCATGCGTTGCACACTGAATTTGTAATGATAAAACCACATGGCAAATGTGCCAACAATAAAACCACCGAGAAATGCAAAACCTTCAGATGAAAATAAATTGCCGATAGGATCTTCAACAAATGCTTTCCAGTTTTCCAGCACACCAAAAATTTTTGCGCCAATAATGCCTGCAATGGCACTGACGATCACACCCCTCATTACATATTCATGCGGGTAAACATGCGTAATTGCTGTGTATGGTTGTTCTTGTTTTGTTTTATGGCCTTCATAAAAGGTAAATACTGACCAAATGATTGCGCAAATAAAAGCGCCTGCATAACTTCCCTGTAATGAAAAAAGATAGTTGTTGGTAATTGTTGATTGATGCATCACCAAACCGATCAGCTTAAAACCAGCAATAAATCCAAGTATAAAGTGAAGAATAATAAGTCCGGCATTAATGCCCTTACCAACCGTTATCGTTTTTATTATGTAAGTGAGCTCGCCTTTTTTTTCTTTGTGTTTTAATTCATGATTCCATAACCATGCGCCGGGAATAAAACCCAACGCCATAAAAAAACCGATAGAACCAATCGCTTTTAAAAAAGGAAGATTGATTCCAAACAGGTCCTTGAATAAGTAATAGAGGTTGGGATACATGCTTACTACATCAGTAAAGATAACATGGCCTTATAGTATGTGTTATTGTTTTATAAAGGATAAAATACTATTTAATATTATTTGCTGTTGTTGCGCTCTTGAAATAGTTGCTTTATTATCGCCAAGCTGCGAACCGTAATAACCAAACTGTGCATGATTACCACCCTGGATTAAAACATATTTTGTTCCTGATGGTAACTTGCTTTTATTTTCATTCACACTGGTTGTATCCGCAACACCATCATTCGATCCATATATTTTCATTATTGAAATTTTTGATGTTGAAAGATCAAAGTCTCTTGGTTGTGATGTGCCTAATAAAATTAATTTATTAATAAGCGAAGGATTTTCATAAACAAATTGAGCTGCCATCATTGCGCCTTTTGAATGGCCTGCCAAAATATATTGCCTGGAAGTATCTTTTAATAAACCCATTTCTTTTGGTTTGTTATAGCCGTAAGATGCAAGCCGCCACGGCATTTTAATGATCATACTTTGATAGCCGTTATCTGCAATCTTTCGGCAAAGGGGGCATAAGCTTTAGGATCAACCAAGGCGCCGGGATAAAAAATGAATATTTTTTTATAAGGTTTAGTTGGAGTGAAGGAAATAAAATCACTTGTATCTTTTACCGTTACTAAAAATGTACTCCTGAAAATATTTTCATCAAATCCTTTTGCCTGGTAATTACAGGTAATCCAAACCAAAAATCCTATGCCAAGTGTTATCCATAAAAAACCAAAGATTTTTTTAAAAGATCGCTTCATATTTAAACATGTACAAAATAAAAGGCAAACACCAGGGTTGTATTCTATTCCTCAAACGAAAACTTTTTTCCTGCTGTTGTTAATTTAAAATCATCCGTTCTGAAAGGCGCAGCAGGCAAGCTATTTTTATTATACAAATCAATATCGCCGGGATTGTTGCTCCATAAGTATCTTACTGCAACAGGCGATTTTATGTTTGAATTATATATAACAACAGAGTTTTCATTTTTTACATAAGCTTTTGCCCAATGAAAAACATTGTCACTGCCTGCAATTGCAAAGCCACGCACATAACCATATTTATCTTTACAAACAATAGCATCATCAAAAGTTATGATAATACTATCACCAACACCCTGCATGCTTTTATAACGCGGATTAACATGAATACTATCTATTCCATAAGCAACATGCAAAGCTGTTCTTGCAAGCCTGTTGCCTACGGCCAATTTATTATGCGGATGTAAATTATCTGCTTCACCAACATCAATCGTTACAGTCACACCTGTGTTAGACAACGATAATGCAGATGCCTGCGCTTCACGCAATTCAGCCCAGTCGCTGTTTTCTGGTTGTGTTGGATCTTTACCCAAATTTGGTAACTGCACAATTAAAAAAGGAAGATCATTTTGATTGAATTGTTTGCGCCAGTCTGTTATCATTGCCGGTAATAATTGTTTGTATTCTTCTGCTCTGCCTGTGTTGGCTTCGCCCTGGTACCAAATAAAACCTTTAATGCTTAACTGTGTTAATGGTGCAATATTGGCGTTGTATAAGATAGTTGGCGTACCAAAAATGTATGCGTTTGCAACCAACGGTTTTTTAAATTTTGATGCATCGATCTGCATACCTTTTTTATACATCCATTCACCTGCCCAATATGGGCTCCAGAACATATTGTACATACCACCTTTGCCACCTGCATCAAACACGCGCACTACAACAATATTATTTTTTGGTTTGATAATACTATCAGGAATTCGATAATTATACATATTCATGTTGCCATAACCTTCGCCCACTTTTACTCCATTTACCCAACACATGTTGTAATCATCAACCTGGCCTAAACTGATGTTTGTATTGCCAAGAAAATCTTTTGGAAATGAATCATAACTTTTCCTGAACCACACAGAGCCATCATAATCTTTCAACTCATTATCTTCCCAATGCGATGGTTGATTCATGCTCTTCCAATCGCTGGTATCTGTTTCCGGTTTATACCATTGTTGATCTAAACCCCGATCATCTTTTAAATAATATTCTTTATTCCATGATGATTTCATCTTTTCAAAATCATCAGTCATTTCCTTCATGCTTTTATGCGGGGCGAGATACGTGTTATAAAAATTATCGAACTGCGGAAACTGATGAATGGCTTCATTACTCATCCATTCTTCAATGGCTGTTGCTCCAAGATTGTCACTGATCAAACCTATCGGAACATTCAAATGTTGTTGCAAATAACTCCCGAAGAAAAAACCAACAGCTGTAAAACCATTTACATCTTTTGCATTAGCAATTTTCCATGAACCATTTTTTACTGTATCCTGCGGAACGAAATCTGTTCCAATACCAACTGTAAACAATCGAATGTTGTTGTTATTGAAAGTTGCTGTATCAGGTTTGGGTGAAGCTTCTCTCACACTGAATTGCATGTTGCTTTGTCCGCCGCAGATCCAGATATCACCAAACAAAACATTATCTAATTCAATTGTATTTTTTCCTTTGATGATGATCTGATAAGGGCCACCTGCAACTTGTGCCGGCAACATGATTTTCCATTTGCCATTTATTGCAGTTGTATTGTAGCTTGAATTATTAAATGATATACTGATTGCTTCGCCATTATCTGCAGTGCCCCAGATGTTGCAAGGTTTATCGCGTTGCAAAACCATATTGCTTTGAAACAAAACAGGCAACTTAACATCAGCCTTTGCTGTAACGAAAGAAAAAAGAAAAAGTATTATGAATGCATGCTTTAACTTCATCTCAAAACTTTTAATTAATCAACCTTTGTAATGGTAATTGTATGTGCAACAGGTTGTGCAAGTTTATACATTTCAACTTCCATATCATTCATTTGTTGTTGAATCGCATCACGCTGACTTTTTTCATGCGTTTCCATGTATGCATCTTTCTTGCCATTGATAAAAGGATTCTTTTTCGCTTCCGTCGTTATTGAATCTGTGATGGCTTGCGAATCTTGCAGGAACCAACCTTTATCATATAAATAATCATAATTGATCCAGTAATAAGCACGCATTTTATCTTCCAGGTCTTTACGTTGCAATTGTAATTCCATTACTTTTTTTGCCTGTTGATATTGCGGCGTATTTCCTAATACTGCAAGATTAACACCATCACTTAATTCAGCGCCGGTAAAGCTGCTGATAATATTATCATCTATTGCAAGATTATATTTTACTGAAGCATCTAAATTTTTAATCGTCAACATTTCTTCGTCAAACTCTTTTATAAATGGAATTACATTCAACGCTTCATATTGTTTCTGCGGATTCATGAAAACTCTTGCGTTCGAATCTATTGGGAATGGTAACGACTTTGCTAAATACTTAAATGAAACAGCATTATCTTTTTTATTTACTGATGAAATAATAGCATTATCTGCTTTAATAACCTTGCTGGATTTTACATCAACCACAACATCAGCAATTGGTTTGTTTGCTAAGCCTTGCGCTTTTAAAAATAAATATGCCATTACAAAATGGCCTGCATTGCCCGGGTGAATTCTGTCAGGACCCGTTAATGTGAAAGCGGTATCCGTTTGTTGTCCTTTCTGATCCATTTCAGTCATCGGGTAAAAGAAATCAACATAACTCCAGTTGTTTTTTATTGCTTCATCTTTTTGAAAAGCAACGATGCCTTCCATTGTTTTAAACTTTCCCCGGAAAGGATCTTTGCCATTCTTAACGGTTTCATCATAAGGCGAAGAAGCTATCATAATCTTTTTGATACCAGGATAAGCATTTACTTTATCGCGCATCTTTTCAAACCATTTGTACGATGTATCAATAGCACTTTGACGCACACTATCTGTTTTATCTTTATGCATCCAGTATTCAAAATAACGGCTGTCATTCATGCCAAAGTCAATCGTTAGAACAGTTGGTTTTTTGGTGAGCAGATCACTATCTAAACGTATATAAACTTGTCTTGCCACATCGCCACCAATGCCACCATTGAACACTGTAATTTTTCTTTCCGGAAAATGTGTGATATAATACAACCAGATATATGTTTCATAAAAGCCATGTTCGGTAATACTATTTCCAGCAAACACAACGCGATCCCCGTTTACAAATGGTGCAGGAGATTTTTGTGCGAAAGAAGCGATGATTATACTGCAGGCAAAAACAAAAAGAATAAAATGTTTCATCAGCAATTTTTTTGTGAAAAGCTCTTCATACAAGTACATCAACAGCCGCTTTACCGCTATTGATATATTGATAAAAAAAACGAAAACTTTCAGTTATTTTTTCGGCAATACATTATTTTTCATTGCCCAATCATTCCACATGCTTTCAAGCTCTTTTACTTTATCAGGATATTGCGCAGCAAGATCATGCAACTCAGTTGCATCTTCATCTATATGATATAAATGCCATGCTTCATCTCTTCGCACAACCAGCTTCCAGCCATTGTAGCGAATGTATCGCGCACCATAATGTTCATTGCATAATTCTTCATGACCTTTACCTGCTTTGCCTTCTAATACCGGGACAAGACTTAAACCTTGTTCAGGTTTTATTGTACGGCCATTGTACGTTGAAGGATATTTTGTTTGGGCAAGTTCAATACAGGTTGGCATTAGATCCATAATATGACAAACAGGTTGCACAATACTGCCTTTTGGCTGTTTGATACCATTTGGCCAGAAAGCAATAAATGGCGTATGAATACCACCTTCAAATGATTCTTCTTTCCAGTATTGAAAAGGTGTGTTCGCAACGTTTGCCCAGCGCGGGCCAATAGACGAATAAGTTGTTTCAGGTCCGGGCATTATGTCTTTTTTTGTGGCGTAGTGAATAGTGTTGCCATCGCGTGTTTCTGCCGGCCTGTCGAAACCTGGTCCGTACGCTGCAGCATTTTCAGCGCTGGCACCATTATCACTTAAAAAAACAATTAATGTGTTATCTAACCGGCCACATTCTTTTAATGCGGCAATGATGCGGCCAATACCTTCATCCATTCGTGTAACCATTGCAGCATGAACAGCCATTGCCATTGCATCCCATGCTGTGTCAGGATTATTTGCCCATTGCAGGCTATCATTCCATCTTGCTGAAAGTTTCGTTTTGTTTGAATCGATCAAACCCAATGCACACATTCTTTTAAAACGCTCTTCCCGTATATAATCCCAACCTTTTGTGTACGTGTTTTTATATTTTTCAATCTCTTCTTCAGGTGCCATCAATGGCCAGTGCGGCGCTGTTTCAGCAACATATAAAAAGAAGGGCTTGTCATCTTTACTCAGTTCTTTTATATAAGCGACGGCAGTATCGTTGATCGCATCTGTGTGATAATAATTCTTTGGAACTTCTTTTATTGCTGTTGTCCCACTTACTAAACTGAATGGGTCAAAATAATCAACCACGCCCCAGATGTTGCCAAAATATTTTTCAAATCCACGATTCACAGGATATTGCTCAACCGGAGAAAATAATGGATGATAAGATTGATGATCCAGCCATTTTAATTGTTCTTCCGGTGTCGATTGAACAACCGTATTGGATACATGCCATTTGCCCGACATTGCTGTATGATAACCTGCAGCTTTCAATACTTCAGCAATGGTTACAACACTGTCTGTTATATGTCCGCGGTAACCCGGCAGATGCCTGTCTTCCGTCATCTCACCAATACCTGCATTATGATTGTACATTCCTGTGAGCAGCGATGCACGGCTGGGGCAACACCTTGAAGTGTTATAAAAATTGCGGAAGCGCATGCCGTTTGCAGCAAGATAATTCAGGTTGGGTGTATTGATCTCACCACCATAACAACCAGGGTCTGAAAAGCCAAGATCATCTGCAAGAATAATGATGATATTAGGCCTTTGATCTTTTCTTTTATTTATGGCGCCTGTTTGCGCTTTTATAAATGAAGTACATGCAAAACACAAACATATCATCACCATATACCCGGTGATTCTTTTTTTCATAGACATTATTTGAGTGATGTGGTTTGCAATATTATTCAATCTGCATCATAGTAAATTGATGTTGAGCCAACCGCTATCAACACAAAAACATTTAACAGCTATTTCTGCACAACGAGCTTTATGGAATAGAGGTAAGCTAATCAACGCGTGTCTTATACAAGTTCGCTTCACTATAAATTTTTGCCGTTGAAAAATTATTTGTCAACCATACTTTTATTTTCGTCAACTATACTGAATGCACAAATTAAACAACCTGCAGATTATGTAAATCCTTTTATCGGCGCGAGCACCAGTGCAGGTAAAGCAGGCATTTATCATGGATTGGGTAAAACATTTCCGGGCGCCACTACGCCGTATGGTTTAGTACAGGTGAGCCCGAATACAATTACCGGCGGCGATAATGGCTCAGGTTACAGTTATGAACACACAAGCATAGAAGGTTTTGCTTTTACACAAATGAGCGGTGTTGGCTGGTATGGTGATCTGGGAAATTTTTTAGTGATGCCAACAACAGGCAAGCTTAAAACGTCGTCAGGAAAATTGGATGATACTCCAGGAACAGGTTATCGTTCGCGTTATGATAAAGCAAATGAAAAAGCATCAGCAGGTTATTACGCTGTACAGTTAACAGATAACAACATCAAAGCTGAAATGACTGCAGCACCGCATAGCGGCATGCTGCGTTTTACTTTTCCATCCAACAAACAATCACGCATACAAATCGATCTGGCAAGAAGGGTTGGCGGCACATCAACATTACAATACGTAAAAGTTATAGATGATAATACGATTGAAGGATGGATGCAATGCACGCCGGATGGCGGCGGTTGGGGTAATGGTGATGGTAAAGCAAATTACACGGTTTATTTCTATGCGCAGTTCAGTAGGCCGTTGAAAAATTTTGGTGTGTGGAGTGCAACTATTCCTGATACAGCAAACAGGAAGCGTGAAGCAATTGAAAGCGATTATTACCAGCGATGGATCGCAAATGCAACCGTTAGATCCCTCTCCTTTGGAAAGGGCAGGAGTGAGGCCGAAGGAAAGCATCTTGGTTTTTACACAGAGTTTGCAACAAAAACAAATGAAGAAGTTTTAATGAAGGCAGGAATTTCTTTTGTAAGCATAGATGGTGCGCAAAAGAATCTTGAAGCAGAAATTAAAGATTGGGATTTTGATAATGTGCATCAAAACGCAATCAGGCTTTGGAATGATGCATTGAATGTTATTACAATCGATGGCGCAACAGAAGAGCAAAAATTTGTTTTTTATACAGCCTTATATCATACGATGATCGATCCGCGCATTGTAACAGATGTGGATGGAAATTATACCGGTGGCGATCATAAAATTCATCACGCAACAACATTCAATAAGCGCAGCATATTCAGTGGTTGGGATGTTTTCCGCAGCCAGTTTCCATTGCAAACCATCATTCACCCAACATTGGTAAGTGATATGATCAATTCACTGGTAACGCTTGCTGATGAAACGGATAGCAATTATTTGGAACGATGGGAAATGATGAATGCATACAGTAGTTGCATGTTAGGAAATCCTGCGGTTGTTATATTGGCTGATGCGTATGTAAAAGGCATTCGCAATTATGATGTGCAGAAAGCTTATCAATATGCAGTAAACACGAATGAAAAATTTGGTAATGGTACATTGGGATATACACCCGGCGGAACATCAATCGCCAAAACATTGGAGTATGCTTTTGACGATTGGTGCTTATCGCAATTGGCAGATAGTTTAGGTAAAAAAGATGATGCAGATAAATATGCAGCGCGTTCACTTGATTATAAAAACATCTTCGATACAACACATCAATGGTTTCGTCCGCGCAATGAAGATGGTTTATGGCAACCCTGGCCAAAAGATGGAAGGTTAACGGATTGGTATGGAACTTTTGAAACCAACCCTTACCAGCAAGGTTGGTTTGTTCCACATGATGTAGATGGCATGGTTGCATTAATGGGTGGCAAAGAAAAAGTGATCGCTGATCTTGAAAATTTCTTTGAACAAACACCCAAAACTTTCATGTGGAATAGTTACTATAATCATGCAAATGAACCGGTGCATCATGTTCCGTTTTTATTTAACCGTTTGGATGTACCATGGCTAACGCAAAAGTGGACAAGAATAATCTGCGACAGCGCTTACAATAATTCTGTTGAAGGTTTGGTAGGGAATGAAGATGTTGGCCAAATGAGCGCCTGGTATGTACTGGCATCAATGGGTATTCATCCTGTTTGCCCGGGTTCAACAAGAATGGAAATAACAAGCCCTTCATTTCAACAATCAATAAATCATTTACAGGATGGCAAAACATTTTCCATCATCACTCATAATAATTCATCATCGAATATTTATATACAAAGTGCATTGTTAAATGGTCAACCTTACAACAAATGTTATATCGATTATAAAGATATTATGCAAGGTGGTAAGCTTGAATTAACCATGGGCGATCAGCCAAATAGAAACTGGGGAATAGTAAATCAGCAACTTGTTTATAAAGACACAACAGCAACCAATTTTTTCAAACGCACTAACGGGGTTGTTTCAATGGATGGCGGTTATATAATTCACCTGAATGATGGCAGGATGCTATGGTTGTTTGGTGACAGTTATATTGATCATTATGACAGCATAACCAAAACAGTTCCTTGTTTATTCCAGTCAAGGAACAGCGCTTTGCTACAACCATCAGCAAATGATTGGAATCAGAGCAATACGATTTCTTTAACTGATAATAAAAGCAATGACAAAACTTTTTTAAAAGATAAAAAGAATCCTGATCATTTCTTCTGGCCGGGTTGCGGTTATCAATGGAATGATACCATTTTTATTTATGGCATGAACATGAAAAATGCCGAAGGTGGTTTAGGTTTTGCGAAAGCAGGCAATGATGTTTGGATAAAACTTTTATATCCTTCTTTAAAGACTATTGGTATACAGGAATTACCGGGTGCGGACAGCACACAATTCGGTAGCGGTCTCATTGAAGATAAGGCAAATGGATATGGTTATATATATGGTACTAAGGCAAAATTTATATCCGCAGATATTTATGTTGCAAGATTTAAATTGAATGCGCCTTCAACTAACTGGTATTATTGGAATGGCTCAACCTGGAGCGCTAACATACATGAAGCAAAGCCCGTTACGGAAGCTTTCTCTAACAGTACTACTGTTTCTAAAGTGAAAGACAAATATTTATTGCTTTCATCAGAATTCAGTGTTGCATGTGATGGCGGTAAAAATATATATGCATCAACGGCTGATAATCCTGAAGGGCCTTTTTCAAAACCTGTAGCCATTTATACGATCAACGATACAATACAAGGCCATTACCCGTTTTTCTATTTGCCCATTGCGCATCCGGATTGCATTAATGAAAGAAATGAGTTGCTTATTCATTATTCTATTAATGGGTATGAGCCATGTCTTGCTAACTGTGTTAACAATAAATTCAATCCTGAATATTATCGTCCCCAGGCAATACGTGTGCCACTGGAATTGTTAGGCTATAAGGAGTAATGAATTTTGTTCATTCCCATACTTATTAATAAGAAAGAGGCTTTTTAGCCGCTTTTTCGCAGACGCATCAATTTTTTTGGTAAAGCCTGAAAATAAACCTTCAAACTCAACAATTTGAAGGCATTGATACTTTTTGATAAGCTTATTCTGCGGTGAGGGAGGGATTAACACCTAATCCCTATCAGTTTGAATATCATTACTTTTATAAAGCTTGTTGTTATTGACTCACGAATTACTCACTATTTCTTGTCAAAATAAAGTTGCTTAATTCTGTTACTACAAAGTAACAAAAACACAATAGACTAATAAATATTCAGCGAAACCTTTTTCTAAGTTTAATTGCTATGCTTACTTCCTTTAGCAGAATGAAACGATGGGATGTATGTGATATAAGCGTATTTATTTAGGTCCTGTTGATACGAAAACATACGGGATAATAAAACGGGTTCCCGTTGTTAGTCCATTTTCTCCAAATATTTTTACAAGCCCTCAGGGTGAATGGGTTGCGATGACGCATAAAGATGTTGGTGCAGTAACGGTGTTTAATACAACAACACAAACTATAGCAAAAGTTATTTATACCGGCGCTGTTACAAACCACGTTACATTCTGTTATAGCAACAATAAATTACTGATGCTGGTAACAGTTGGAGGCGAAAATAAAGTACGAATTTTTGATGTTGCTGATAACTTCAAACAAACAGATACCATTAATGTTGATGCCATGCCGCATGGTATTTGGGTGTCGCCGGATGGTAAACAAGCATACATTGGATTAGAGTTTTCAGATGAAGTGCAGCACATCGATTTACAAACGACGCAAGTTGTCTCAACAATTAAAATTGGTCAAAGCCCCCAGGCATTGATATATGCTGATAATGCCGTTGCTAACCTTAATAGCAACGAAGGCTTAACACCGCTGAATGATACAGCAGAAACACAGGTTGTCGTCATGCAATCAATTGATAAAACGTCATCATCTGCCGGAAAACTGGTTATAAGAACAATTGGTTTAATTGACCTTATCGAACAACAATTTAAAGGCCTTAACCCTAACGCATCATATAGTTTGTTTTTATCAAAATCTAACACAGCACCCTATACAAATGATTTTGGTATCAATAATTTTAAAACAGATGCACAGGGAAAATATGCCGGGCAGTCAACAGGTTTGGTTAAGCATGTAAACGATAACACGAAAAATTCCTACACACATATAGTGTTAATGGAAATGGAAGCCAGGGAACCTGTTTTACTACAATAACTACATAAAAGATCATTCGTTCAGAACATGACTTTATTAGAACAATAGGTCTGGCGAGTACAGCTATTGTAAGCATTCAGCTTCCAAACATTTCATCTTCATTCATAATCAACATAAACTTATGACTTCAGCAACAAAAAGTAAATGGTCTGATGGCTCAAGGTTAGTTATTTCCATTTCCATGCAATTTGAATCAGGTGGTCAACCTGATAATGCAGAAAGCCCGTTCCCGCAGAACATGCAAAAAGGATATCGTGACCTGCCGGCTATAACATGGTATGAGTATGGTTACAAAGGAGGTATTCCAAGAATGCTGGATAATTGGGATAAGCATGGTATAAAAGTTACTTCTCATATGGTTGGAACTGCAGTGTTGAAAAATCCTGCACTTGCAAAAGAAATTGTTGAACGTGGACATGAAGCGGCAGCACATGGCATGAGTTGGAATTCCCAATATGCGATGTCTTACGATGAAGAAAAAAAGTTTATTAGTGATGGCGTTGACGCGATAAAAAACATAACAGGATTTAATCCGGTTGGTTACAATGCAAATTGGTTAAGACGGGGTGAGAATACGTTGAAAATACTGCAAGAATTAGGCTTCACTTATCACATTGATGATATAAGTAGAGATGAACCGTTTATAATCCAGGTTAATAATAAAGGTTTTGCTGTAGTGCCTTACACATTAAGATGCAATGATATTGTATTGATTGAAGGGAAAAATTTTTCTGTTGATCAATTTTTTAACCAGGTGAAAGCTGAGTTTGATCAGTTGTATGCAGAAAGTGAATTTAAACGCAGACAAATGTCGATTAGTTTTCATGATAGAATTGGAGGAACACCTCAAATGGTTAAAGTAACCTCTGATTTATTAGACTATATCAAACAGTATAAAGGTGTAACATTTAAGCGTAAAGATGAAATTGCGAATATGACATTGAATGATGCAACTTCTGTCCGTGATGATGAAACACTGCCGTTAACATTTTTTCAATGCATGCGCTGTTAGAATATCTTCTTATCCAGCGTTATATACTTTAAACCGAACCATATCTATGAACTCATTTAGCTTTTTGGAATTTTCTTTTGCTCCGATGGCTTTTTCGATCCCCATTGTCTTCCTAACTAGATTTCTTTGAATTCCATCTGCTGCAATTCAAAGTAAACCGGCATATTGCCGGTTGTGTATTTCAGCGGCGAGGGAGGGATTCGAACCCTACTTGTATCCAATTGAATATCATTAACTTAATAAATCTATTATAAATCACTCACGAATTACTCACTAATTCTTGTCAAATAAAGCTGCTTAATCTGTTGAAACAAATTTACAAAAGGCTAATAAATTATCAGCCTGATCCAAGACTTTATTTCTGGTTTAAATAATAACCTTCCTTACTTTACTTAGCCACGGAAGTAAAAAATAGGCAGAGCCTGTTGAAGACCATGTAGGCTTTTTGCATAACGAAGGCCGGGATAGCAGGCCTGTGAAAAATGAATCAAACAAATATTTACGAAAACATCCTGTTATTATTCAGCCTATTGCCTTCCTTGTTGGCTGAAGGCGGGTGTTGAACAGAAAGGTGAAGCATAGCAATCATTTGTATAAATTAGTAATGGTAAAAGGTGAGCCCATTTCTGACGCTTCAAAAACATATTTAGTTTGAGCTGTTATGGAAAAGAAAAAGGAACAGGGTAAAGTATACCGCTTTATAAAAGCCAATGGAAAAATTTAAAAACATGAATTTCAAATATAACAATAGGCCGGGCTTATAAGCCGGCATAGTGTACTGTGGGTTAAAAAAAATGTATGATTTGCCCGTCATAAAAATCATTTAATGCGAGTTTTGCAGTCCTTTAATATGAATTTAAAACCAGGCTTTTTTTATATGCTAACGATTATATGCAATGCGTCATCCAAAAAGCAAATAATTAAAATTGTATTAATTATAATCCTCGTTTTAAGCTTCAAAACAGGTTTAAACGCACAAATGCAATCTGCAGACGGCTTATCAAACGTAGATACGGCATTTGTTCCAAAAGAAATACAAGACCCCGAAAATATTGGCATCAATAAAGAGCCTTATCATGCCACACTTATGCCTTACGCTTCTTTAAAAGAAGCGTTGTCTGCTAATCGTCATGCGTCTTCTTTTTGCCGCAGTTTAAACGGAATGTGGAAATTTAACTGGGTTGACTGGCCGCAAAAAAGGCCGGTTGATTTTTATAAAACTTCATACGATGTTTCCTCGTGGAAAGATATTGAAGTGCCTTCCAACTGGCAACTGAAAGATTATGGCACGCCATACTACAGCAACTTTACTTATATTTTTCAAAAAGATTTTCCAAATGTGATGAGCACTCCGCCGGAAAAATATACTGCTTATAAAGAAAGAAATCCTGTAGGAAGCTATCGCCGTGATTTTACATTGCCTTCCGACTGGAATAGCCGCCGCATCTTTGTAACTTTCGATGGTGTTGATGCAGGTTTTTTTATTTGGGTTAATGGCAAGAAAGTCGGTTATAGTGTAAACAGCCGCAATGCAGCGGAGTTTGACATCACTAATTATGTTCAACCAGGCAAAAATATGCTGGCCGTTGAGGTGTATCGTTTTACAACGGGCAGTTATCTGGAAGATCAGGATATGTGGCGCTTAAGCGGGATTTTCAGGAACGTAACTTTATGGAGTTCGCCGCAGGAACATATTCGTGACTATTTTATAAAAACAAATCTTGATAAAGAATATCGTAATGCAGCATTAGTAGTTACATCCAAAATAAAAAATTACAGTACAAAAGAAATGAAAGCCAATGAGCTTGAAGTTACTTTATATGATGGAACGATGATGGTGCCGGATGCTATCGGTAAAAAATCAATCCCTGCATTGAAGCCTGGTGAAGAAGTAACAGTTGAAGTGAAATTCAATGTAAATAATCCGCAAAAATGGACTGCAGAAACGCCTAAGCTTTATACTACTGTAATAACGATAAATGATAGAAACCACAAGCTGGAAACTTTATCTTCCCAAACCGGATTTAGAAGTCTAGAAATAAAAGGCCGCATATTTATGGTGAATGGCGTACCTATAAAACTGAAGGGCGTTAACCGCCACGAAAACTGGCCTGATGATGGTCATGCCATTACAGAAGAGCAGATGATAAGAGATATTATACTGATTAAACAGGCTAACTGCAATCATGTGCGTACCTGCCATTATTCTGATGATCCGCGTTGGTATGAGTTGTGTGATGAATACGGCATTTATCTTGTTGCAGAAGCAAATCTTGAATGCCATGGCGCATGGGATGAGTTTAATGAAGAGCCAAGAATTAAGGCTGCGTTGATAGATCGTAATGTAGCCAATGTTGAAAATTTTAAAAATCATCCGTCCGTTATTATATGGTCGTTGGGCAATGAATGTGGAAGTGGTGGTTCAAACTTCAGAGCTATATTAAAAACCATTAAAAATATAGACTCAACACGGCCAACACATTACCAGGGTTTTGGCATTGGTGATAAAAACCCGGCAGATATTGATAGCGAGATGTACACAGATGTAACCAACCTTGAAAAGAAAGCCAAAGATGCTACGCTGGTGAAACCATTTTATTTATGCGAATATGCGCATGCAATGTTTAATTCTATGGGTTCGGTTGATGTATATAATGAACTTTTTGATAAATATCCGCAATTATTAGGCGGCGCTATCTGGGAATGGCAGGACCAGGGGATTTATAATAACCGCAATCCAAATCATTCCATCACTGCTTTTGGCGGTGGTTTTGGTGAATATCCAAATGACCACTATTTTATTCATAAAGGCGTTGTTTTTTCAGACAGGTCTCCCAAGCCGCATTACCCTGAATTAAAACATGCTTATCAATGGATAAGCGTTAGTGCAAAAGATCTTACAAAAGGAATAGTTACCATTAGAAATCGTTATCAATTTATCAACCTTAATAGTTTCAATGCAAAATGGGATTTAAGTGAAGATGGCAACAGCATATCATCAGGCAAATTAGATATTGGATTGATAAATCCCGGCGAAGAAAAAGATATAACTATACCATTCAAAGTAAATCCAAAACCTGGCGCTGAATATTTTTTAAGAGTTTCATTTGATCTGGCTGATGATAACATGTGGGCTAAAAAAGGCTTTGAAGTTGCTGCACAGCAATTGGAATTACCTGTTAGTTTGCCTGCTGTTGTTGCTGATAACGGAAGCAAACTCATCTTAAATGATTCAGCAAATATGATAAGTATAAAAGGTGCAGATTTTAATCTTGAATTTGATAAAACAAAAGGCACATTTTCAAAAATGGAAGAAGGCAGCAAAGAGCTCTTGCAAAAAGATGGCGGTCCGATGTTGCATTTATGGCGCGCTCCGCATCAGAAAGATGATATGTGGGCTTATGAAGTTTGGGAGAAACAAGGCATTACTGCGCTTACATGGACAATAGATAATATAACCAGCAATCAGCTTTCCGATAACGTTATTGAAATCAACGCGGCCTTAACAGGAACAGGCAAAAATAATTTTACGGTTCATCACGCAGTAGTTTATACCATAAATGGAAATGGATTGATCAATGTTGAAAACAACGTAAACTTCAGCGATTCAAATACGGTGCTTGCAAGAATAGGTGTGCGCATGTTTTTAAATAAAGATCTTGATCACTATGATTACTTTGGCCGTGGACCGATGGAAAATTATTCAGATCGCAAACAAGGTTCTGACGTTGGTCATTACGTTAGCAGTGTTAGTCAGCAACTAACGCCGTATGAAAAACCAATGGAATGCGGCAATCATGAAGATGTGCGCTGGGCAAGCGTAACATCTGAAAAAGGTGTTGGAATAACTATTAAAAAAGACAGTGCTTTAATGCAGGTTTCTGCGCTCCCTTACAGCGATGAGGAACTCGAACCTGTAGAATATAAAATTGATTTACCAAAAAGCAATGGAACAGTTTTATGCATTAGTCATAAAACGCTTGGTGTTGGTTCAAATGGGTGCGGGCCGCGGCCTTTAGAAAGTTGCCGGGTATATTCAATACCAACAAGCTTTAGTTACCAGATAATTCTATCGCATTAACCTAATAAAGAATTTATACAGCAATCGAAAATGAAAAGCAGCGCAAGATGTTTTTACATCTTGCGCTGCTTTTCATTCATTTAGAGTTGAGGATAGTACAAACACTTGTTTCTTTCAACATCATTCCGGTTTCATCTTGCCGGCTAATTCTTTTTCAGCGATTGCATAAACTGCAACGGCGATTTGCCATATTCTCTTTTAAATGCCCTTGAAAAATTAGAGCTGCTTTGCAGGCCAACTCTGTCGGCCACGTCATTCATCGCTATTACTTCATGCGTCATAATCTGGATAGCTTTTTTAAGTCTGATGGTTCTTATAAAATCTCCAACCGATTGACCGGATATACTTTTTATTTTTTGATACAATTTTGTACGGCTTATATATAAACGCTCACATAAAAAATCAGCATCCAGTTTAAGATCATCAATATTTTCTTCTATAATCGCTGTAAGTGTATTAAAGAATTCTTTGTCTTTTTCAGAGTGAACAAGTTCAGCAGCTTCAGCGAGGTAATTATTGGTATAACGCTGCTTAAGCTTTTCGCTTTGCTCAAATATATTGTGAACGGTGAGGCGCAAAAGATCAATACTTAGTGGCTTCGAAAAATAATAATCAGCGCCTGATTCCATCCCTTCAATCTTAGTGCTTAATGCATCTTTAGCAGATAAGATAATGAAAGGAATATGCCTTGTTTCAAATTTTTCTTTAACTGCTTTACAAAATTCAATGCCATTCATTACAGGCATCATAACATCACTTATAATTAAGTCAGGAATTTGTTCCGTCGCAATTTCAACGGCTGATTTTCCGTCATCCGCTTCATAGATATAATAGAAGTTTTCAAAAGTTTGTTTTAAGAAAGAACGCAATTCGTGGTTATCGTCAACAAGAAGGATTGATTTATTAAGCTTTGTTATTGAAGGATGATGATCATTATCGTGCTCCCGCAATGGCAATAAAATTGAAGTGTCTATAGATTCCAATTGTGCATTCTGATCACACGGTGCGGCCAATTCTGATGAATCATAGCTTTGTTCACCCCATGGAATGCCAATGATTATTTCTGTGCCTTTATATCGCTCACTATAAACATAAATATCACCTTTATGTAATTGCGTAAGACTTTTTACCAATGCTAGCCCCACACCTGAACCAAGATGATTTTTACTTACGCGATAATAGCGCTCGAAAATTTTTGGAAGCGACTCTTCTGTTATACCAATGC
>Ga0206903_10165_pt1 | contig 21774 bp, 12 predicted proteins | sample Alteio_BWOrgHeat_45_FD_152959 | JGI IMG/M metagenome (GOLD analysis project Ga0206903, IMG submission 152959) | Enriched cells from forest soil in Barre Woods Harvard Forest LTER site, Petersham, Massachusetts, United States -... | ecosystem: Environmental > Terrestrial > Soil > Temperate forest >... | reverse complement strand
TGATGCTCAATTTTTGCGGTTATAAAATTAGAACTGCAGCTTTTATGAGACAAGATGTTCGATTATTAAACAGGTTAATAATCAGTGAGTTAGTTTAAAATTGGTGAGCGCTTTTTTTAAAGGGAAATAACTCCCGAATTACTCACCTTTTTTTTGAGCCTATATGAACAATTTGATGCATCCGCATCAATAAAAAAGCCCGCAAACATTGAATTTGCAGGCCTTTAGCTTCTTTTGATAATGTACTCTGCGGTGAGGGAGGGATTCGAACCCTCGGTACAGTTTAACCCGTACGGCAGTTTAGCAAACTACTGGTTTGAGCCACTCACCCACCTCACCGGTTCCTTAAAAAAGGACGGCAAAAATAAGTTTTAAAGACAAATAACCAAATTCAATTAATTTCTTCCGGAAATTATAACTAAGCATTTACCAAAGCCCGGTCTAAATGCATATATCCGCCATCCACATGAATTATCTGCCCGGTTGTATGGCTTGATCTTTCCGATAATAAGAATGTCACCATATTGGCAATTTCTTCAGCGGTAGTCATACGACTTTCTAATGGAATTTTTGCAGTGATCTCCTTTAATTTTCCTTGTGGATCAGGCAAAATATTGATCCATTTTTCATATAAAGGTGTCCGGCTTTCTGCAACAACCACTGCGTTTACGCGTATGCCATATTTCAGCAATTCAACAGCCCATTCTCTCGTCAGCGCATTTCTGCCCCCATTGCCTGCAGCATAAGCCGATGCTTCGTCCTGGCCTGTTTCTGAAGTTTTTGAAATTATGTTTACAATGGAGCCTTTCGATATTTTCAATGCAGGCAAAGCATAATGTGCGAGTAAATAATAATGCACAAGATTTTTATGTAATGATGCCATGAATTTTTCATAATCGCCATGCTCTGATCCAATGCCATCATTAACGCCGGCGTTATTTACCAGCCCGTCAATTTTTCCAAATGATCGCATTATCTGATCCATTGCATTTTTACATTCATCCGGATTCGTAAGTTCTGCAACTACCTGGGCACATTGTAAGTTCAGCGCTTTTATTTCATCAACAGTTTTTAGATTGTCTTCTTCACTTCTGCCGATAATGATTGGTATGGCGCCTTCGGCAGCTAATACTTTTACAATACCTTCTCCAATTCCTTTTGCGCCACCTGATACAGGAATGATCTTGTTTTGCAAGCCTACATTCATAACTGCTGATTTTTTGAAATGAAGGAAATAAAGATAATTATGAATGATAGAGTAAGCTTAATTTGTTTTCATAGCATCATAAACTGTTTGAAGCATTTTGCCACGAACATTTAATGAGATAAGTTTTGAGTTATCGCCACCATCAGGATTAACACGGTTGGATAGAAAAATAAATACCAGGTTATATTTAGGATCAACCCAAATACCAATACCGGTAAAACCTGTGTGACCAAATGTTTGCGGAGATGCACTTAAACATGGATAAGGTTCTGCACGTGTTGCGTTATCTTTTTCGGGTTTATCAAAGCCAAGACCTCTCCTGCTTATGTTGCTGTGATAGGCAGTGAAATAATCAATGGTTTCTTTTTTTAGATATTGTTTACCATCCCATGTACCGCCATTTAATAACATGGTATATAAAACAGAAAGATCGTGCGCATTGCTAAACAAACCTGCATGGCCTGCAACATCACCAAACATAGCAGCGCCCGGATCATGCACATAACCTCGTAGTAATTGCAAACGAAATTGTTTTTCGTCTTCTGTCGGTGCAATATTATTAACAGCAATATGCTCATTGGGTTTAAATGTAGTGTTGTACAAATGCATAGGCTTGTAAAACGAATCAGCAACAAATTCATTCAATGGCTGGTTTGTTATCTGTTCTACGATCTTTCCTAAAAAAATAAAGTCATTATCACTGTACACATATTCTTTTTTGCCGGAAACTTTGCTCTGTAATATGCGCGCATACATTGTGTCAACCCAATCGTTGCGCATATACATATTTGCTGCAACATGTACAGTATAACCTGAATCAGCACCTGGCTTAAAAAATCCCGGAAATGGTTTGCCGTATGCATCAATTATTTCTTTATAAAAAGGAATGAATGCAACCATGCCGGCCTGGTGCATCAGCACATCCTGCAATACCAGCGTGCTTTTATTGCTGCCGCGAACCCAGGGCAAATAATAACCAATGGTTTTATTGATATCAAGCCTGCCTTCTTCATATAATTTCATTACCGCTAACATGGTAGCAGAAATTTTTGTTACCGATGCGAGATCATACACTGTTTGAATAGTAACAGGTTGATTGCCGTTGTACGTTAAACTGCCGTATGCTTTATCTACTATTATCTTATTATCTTTTTCAACCAACACAACACAACCGGGTGTTGCATGTTGTAAGATGGCATCGTTTGCAAGACTATCAATGGCTAAAAGTTTTGTACTGTCAATGCCAACAGAATAAGCACTGACATCCGGAATTTTTTTAAGGCCCAGATCAACAATGCCATCGCCATAATGAAAGGCATCACAAACAGTAACCGGTAATTTTCCCGAAGCAACAAACCCGCCATTAAGCCAGTTAAATGCAGCTTCCTGGAAGATGGCATCATCTTCATAACATTCGATCAAATTATCTGCGTCACAAAAATTCTTTAACGCATAAGGATTGCCAAAAACCATTGTGAGTGCATGGGTTGATGATTGCAACTCTTTTATAAGATTAATTGCATTGGCAGGGATGCCGAAATTTTTTGCAGGATATTTATTGAACTGATGCACGCCAATAATCACTGCATCGTAGTTACTGTCAACATGTTTAAAAATTGAATCGGCAACAGCATCACCATCATTATAATCCATCAGGTAAACATCAATACCTTTTTCAATGTTCAAAAAAGTTGATAACAGAGTGGTATCATAAAGACCAATACCAACATAAGCAATTTTCTTATTTTCTTTTAAAGGAAATAATGCTGTGTCTTTTAAACGTAATACGGTAATGGCGTTTCTTGCAACCTTTCTTCTTAACGGCAATACATCTTTATTAAGATCAGTATATAAATTTTGTGTGCTGATGTAACGCACGTTGTTCAATCCCAAATTATACTTAACGAGTAAAACTTTTTTAATACGATTGGCAATGTCTGCAGAGTCAAGAATTTTATTGTCAATAGCTGTTTGAATTTTTGCTATCGCCTGCGGAACATCACCCGGTAAACACAACATATCATTACCGGCCACCAGCGATTGTACAGCAGCATCGCCCTGCGGAAAATATTTTGCAACGCCCTGCATTTCCAAAGCATCCGTAAATGAAATGCCATTAAAGCCGAGTGTATCTCTTAAAAGATCCGTTACATTTTTCTTTGATAATGATGTTGGAAGATGCGGCGTACTATCAATGGCAGGAATGCTTAAATGCGCGATCATTACGCTGCCGATGCCTTCTTTGAATAAAGTTTTGAAAGGATATAATTCCAATGAATCAAGCGCAGCATACGATTTACTGATAACAGGAAGATCAAGATGCGAATCAACGCTCACATCACCATGGCCGGGGAAATGTTTGGCGCAAGCCATCACATTATTTTCCTGTATGCCGCGCATTATTTGTGTGCCGAACAATGCAACTTTATACTTGTCTTCGCCAAACGAGCGAAAGTTGATAACAGGATTATCGGGGTTATTATTCACATCGATCACCGGCGCATAATTAACCTGAATGCCTTCGCGTTTGCATTGCGCACCGATCGCTCTTCCAACTTCATGCGCAATGGCTGCATCCTGTACTGCACCGATGGTAAGCTGATCAGGAAATTTGAAAACACTGTCGGTCATGCGCATGCCCAAACCGGTTTCGCCATCAATACAAACCATCAAAGGTGTTTGTGCGATCTGCTGAAAATAGTTGATAAGATTTGCCTGTTTTACAGGTCCGCCCTGGAACAAACATATCGAACCAATATTGTAATCGCGTACGAGTTGTTCAACTTTATCTGTATAAAAAACAGGCAAGCCTGACGATATGCCACTTTCTCTCACCACCATTAACTGTGCAATGCGTTGTTGCGGTGTTAATGAGTTAAACACGCTGTCAACCCAATGCTGCGATGCATTTGTTTGTTTGTAGAATTGCTGGGCCTGTACCGGTAAAAAATAACAATAGCAGAGTATAACAAAAGCAATATTTTTTAATTTCATTTTAGTATAAATAATTCTTCTACGCGCACAAAATAAAAAGGCTCAAATTATAACAAATGCACAATGTTTGCAGCAACTGCCTGCATACATAGTTTATAACTTTAAAAAAGGTATTCATCAACCCCTTGTACATTAAAAAGGATATGGAAAAGTGAAAAACACAGATAATATCGTATTTGCTATCAATGAAAACATGTGCTGCAAAAGTCGCTTGATATCCTTTTTGTCCTTTGAATTTTAATCATCACCAGGGACTTTAGAGGCCTTAATGACAAGCAACAATAAACGCGGTTTACCCACACTATTGCACAAATACATCCTGCTAGCCAACAGTGTTCGGAAAGGTAGCAAGAAGCTCATTTATTCAAAAAAATAAGGATATAAACCCGTTATTTCTTCGATCCAATGGATCGAAGTTATATCGAAGAAATGAGCTTTCAGTTATTAAGTGTCTTATCTCAAAAAGACCCTGCAGATCAACGGATGTTGCTGAATGAACTTTACAGTTACAGGGATGGCATTCTTTAAGAAGGATTTCATTCCTTTTAGTGCCATTATGTGCCCTTCCATGCCTTTAACCTGCCTTCAGGTAGCCCTTAGATAACCTTTAGCATGGTATCTAATAAGCTATAACTTAGGTATAAGTTGGCTATATATAAGCTTTAGAGAAATGAAATAACCCCCATTTAGCTGAACCTCCATTAAATATAACCGCTGCGCAATGGCAATGTGCAATTGCAGACATGAAAATAATTATATGCTGAAGATTAAAACGAATGGTGAAGTTTGTAAAGGAGTAGGAGGTTGTATAAAATATATAAGCGCTTATATATTTAGAAACGTGGGGTCGCAGGCTATGCGCATTAGCTATTCATGCAGACCCCGCTGCGACAGAAGTAGTTACAAACAGTTTGTGAAAGAATAATTACCTTCAAAGCACCAAACCTTATTACTATGAAACTAACTTTTACAATTGTTGCTTTATTTTTTTACTGTTTCTTACATGCACAAAAAGCCGGAACACCCGATTATAGTTTTGGCGATAGTGGCAGAACCGCAACACGGTTTTACACAGACGTAGTTGCAAATTGTGTGGCAACACAACAAGATGGGAAAATTTTAGCCGCAGGAGGAAGCATGTATGCGCATGGCTGGGATATTGCAAGATATCTTAAGAACGGAAAGCCTGATTCAGGCTTTAATCACGACGGCAAATTAGTGGGCTTTATTCCGGGAAGCAAAAAAAAGGGCGATTCTTATATAACTGGTATTGTTGTGCAGCCTGACGAAAAAATTTTAGTTGTGGGTGTTGCCTGCATTAGTATTAAGCAGGATGATTTTGATTATGATTTTGCTGTAGCAAGGTATTTGCCTGATGGCTCCCGCGATTTGGCTTTTGGAAATGGAGGGTATGTTACCACAGACCTGGGAACAATTAATGATAAATCTTTGGCGATAGCGTTGCAACCTGATAGCAAAATAGTTATTGCCGGAACTTATTCCGGAAGTACATATTCGGGTAATGCAGTAGTGAGATATACTGCGGATGGAAAATTAGACAGCTCTTTTGGCAAAGATGGAATTTTCAAATACAGCCGTATTAATCATGAATATTATTCAGCACCTGTTGCTGTGCAATCATTACCTAATGGCAAAATATTAGTTGCAGGAAGTGCAGATATTGTTGGCCTGTTTGCTTTGCTAAGATTAAAAAATAATGGAAGTTTAGATTCATCATTTGGTATAAACGGTGGTGTAACAACGGGCGCATCAAATATATTTATACAATGCCATGGCATGGCTTTGCAAAAAGATGGAAAAATAATTTTAACAGGTTATACGAATGCTCTTAGTACTGGTATTGGAACAGTTGCGGCAAGATATACAAGAGACGGAATCTTAGATTCTTCTTTTGGAAATGAAGGATTAATTATTGATATAGAAACTAACGTTACTAAATATTTTAATGGAGTTTGCGTACAGCCAGACGATAAAATAATTGCTGCGGGTTCATATTTTAAATCATTAGAAACAAGCGGTGATTTTTATGTGGTGCGCTATACAGCTAATGGAAAAAAGGATTCTGGTTTTGGGACCAACGGAACGGGAACAATTGTAGATTTTAATAAATTGGGTGACGGAGCAAATGCTGTTGCGCTTCTTCCGGATAATAAAATTGTAACAGCCGGAGGCACTTATTTATCTTTTGGTAATTCCTCTTTTGCGGTAGTAATGTATAATAATGATGAAAATAAAAATAAAATTACCGGCGTTGTAAATCGAATTAACTCTCTACATAGAGTGAGCATTTTTCCAAATCCAGTAACTGATAATTTACATATAGAAGGGTTGCCATCATCACAAAACCTGTCTAGCGGCAGGCAGGCAAAACTTACGGTTATTGATTTTAATGGTAATGTAAAGCTGCAGGCTATTGCCAATGCATCTTCTTATAACCTAAATATTGCTGCACTTACAGCAGGTAATTATATGGTCAGGATTGAAACGAATGATGAAGTAGTTGCAAAGCAGTTTGTGAAAGAGTAAAAAGTTAAACCCCGAGGGTTTCAAAAACCCTCTGGGTTTCTGCTTATTCTGCCAACGGATCATCTTATAATTTAAATATTGATTCACTGCATTCAGGCAATTACATACTGAAGATTGAAACAAAAGGCGAAGTGGTTACAAAACAGTTTGTGAAAGAATAAGTATTTATTATGGCTGAGGTGGTGGGCCGCCTGCACCGGGCGGAGGCGGTGGAGGAGCATTGTTGCCGCCAGGCGGAGGCATCATGGGCATATTACCATCACGCCTGTTGAAGTTTGGCAATTGTTTTTGCTGCTGGCCTGAGAAACTACGCAGGTTATATGTAAACGTAAGCATGAAGTAACGCGTTAGAACTTTTGTCTGAACATCCTGTATATAATTTTCAGTAACGTTTCTTGTGATGCTTACATTCTGATTCAATAGGTCAAACACACTAAATCTTAATTCTCCTCTTTTATTTTTAAGAAACTGTTTTGCCAATGCAGCATTCCATAAAGGCACAGCAGTATTGTAACCCTCAGCTCGACCTTCGTAAGCAGTGTAATTAAAATCGCTTTCCAATATCCATCCTGAAACAGAATAATACGTTGCGCTCACACTCAAAACCTGTGAAAAATAGTTTTCATTCTGATCAGGCTGAACAGAGTAACTGGCTATATTGTACGTTGGCGTTGCAGAAAAATTCATGTCGAAATTCTTCTTAAGATTCGTTGTGAGCTTTGCTGTTTCACCAATAGTATAATTCTGCGTGTAATTAACTTCTTTGTTTATCAGGCTTACACTTCTGTTATCAGTAAAGTTTGTTGTGAAGTTTAAGTTTGATTTTGGTTTCTTTAATGGAAATCCGTAATTAAAAAATGCAGAAATATTATATGCGCCGTTAAGATTTACGTATGAAATGGTATCCGCTCCTGTAGTTGCATCTGTTCTTACCGCACTTACAATATTGTTTTGAATAAAGCTTGCATTAACGGTTGCAAAAATGTTCCGGAAATGTGTAACATCAAACATATTGTACAAAGCCCGGAATGAATGTGTGAATGATTGTTTAAGCGTAGGATTACCAATTTGAACATTCAGCGGATCGCTGTTGTCAATAACAGGCTGCAACTGGTAAACGCCTGGCTGGTTGGTTCTGCCTGAATAATTAAAACGCAGGTTAGAATTCTTTGTAAACCTGTATGTAAAATTTGCAGTGGGATATAAGTTTGTGTAGTGTTGTGTTAACGTGAGATCTTTTGTGTTATTGGTGCTGGTAAGATCACCAAACTGTACACCATTGCCTACACTAAAATTAATTTTATCTTTTTGATAGAGATAGTTAAGCGTAACCCTGTTGGATGCATAAGTGTTCTCATAATTATTCGTAAGTAAAGAATCGACGGATGAAAATTTCTGTGTGGCAGAATCAAAGTTGTATGTTATTTTATCTGAGGTGTTTTTATTATAGTTATAATTATAATCAAACTCAAGCTGGGAATGGTGACCAACAGGCTCTGTGTATACAGCAGTGGTAGTTACTCCTAATGCATTTGAGTTTGAAGTATAATGCTGGTTTATTTTATTGATTGAGTCAACACCATCATTTATATAATCAGTTGATGAATAATTATCACCATTGCCATTGTTAGAGTTACCGCTTCCATTTACATCCAGAGAAAATGTTCTTCCCTTTTTGTGAAAGCGGTGGCGAAACAGCATATCGATATTGCCATTGTAGCCTGCATTATAACTGTCTGCGTCTGCATTGGAGTTATTAAGCGGTGTTGATTGTCCCTTTGTTGTGTTCGTAGTTGTATTTGACGAAGCGGTTGTTTGCTGATAAGAAAAGTTTGGACGAATGATCAATGAATTTGATGAATCAAATTGTGTTTCAATGTTCAAATTTACACGTTGATTAACGCTTCTTCTTAATGATGACTGATCCTGGTTATTAAAGATAGAACTGTCATTCGGAATGAAATTTTCTGTGTTTGTTTTTTGATCTTTGGATGTTAAAAGGTTATTGTAAAAATAGCTTCCCGCAACAGTTGTATTCTTTCCCCACACATCACGGTAATTCAAACCTGCGGCACTTGTTGTTACAATACCATTGTTGCTATTGCCATTTGCACCAAGGCTTTGCAATTGCTGCATTTGCGAGCCACCGCCACCGCCCCGAAAGCTGCCGCTGCCACCACTTCTGCTTCCGCTGCCCCGGGAACCGCCGCCGCCTCCACCTGATGAACCGAAAATATCCTGAACTGTAAAATTCTGTTTGTTGGTATTATTCAGCTGGCCAATAAAACTTACCTGCTGATCGCCTTTAAAACTGTTTGCGCTTGCCGCCACATTATATAAATCTTTATCACCTGCTCCTGCTACGAACTTTCCAAAATAGCCCGTATTTTTTTTAGTAATGATGTTGATGGTCTTTACGCGGTTGCCGTCATCAAAACCGGTAAATGCACTTTGATCGCTCTGGTCGTCAAATACCTGTATCTTATCAATTACATCAGATGGTAAATTTTGTGTTGCTGTTTTGGGATCATCGCCAAAAAAACGTTTGCCATTCACCAATACACGCTGCACGGTTTCACCCTGGGCTTTTATATTGCCATTATTGTCAACATCAACACCGGGTAATTTTTTTAGCAGGTCTTCCGCAGTTGCGTTTGGCTTTGTTGCAAACGCATTGGCATTGTATTCAAACGTATCTTTTTTTATGCTTATGGGAGAAGTTTGCACCACAACATCCTGTAATTCATGTGCGCTCATATACATGTAAATAATGCCTGCATTGAGCATATTATTTGAACTGTCAATGGTAAAATTGCTGAAGCGGGTTTCGTAACCTGTATAACCCAGCTTTAAAATATATTTTCCAAATGGTATGTTGATAATATTAAAACTGCCATCGTTGCCTGATATAGATTGAGTGGCAACAGATGAATCGCCGTGTAATATGCCTATAGTTGCCTGCTTAAGCGTTCTATGCTCGCTACTGTCTCTCAGTACCCCTCTTATTGAGCCGGAATTATTTTGCGCGAAGGAATGTGCGAACAGAGAAAGTAAAAAGACAAAAAGTAAAAGTTTATGCCGCATAGTTCACATTTTTATATCAGCAATATTGAAAGCAAACTTTATACTTATGCTGCATGCAAAAAATATAAATTCGATTAAAGTGAAAAATGTTGCGGCGAAAAGCACATCATTTTTTTAAAACATCTTATTTGATAATTTGGTGCATGTCAATTTTTTTGAGATAAAAATGTTTAATAATTTACTGCCTATATTTGCTGCCCGGTTTAAAGTGTACTATATACATTTTTATTTATTACCTCTAAATAATTTACATGGCAAACTCCAAAATAACAGAACTGCTTGGCGATAAAGCCGAATACTATTTAAATTATACAACTACTGCGGTTGAAAAATCTACACTTCATCTTCCCGGACCAGACCATTTGGACAGGATCTGGAAGGAAAGTAACCGCAGCAACCAGGTATTGCGCAGCATGCAGCAATTATTGGGTAGCGGCCGTTTGGCTAATTCTGGCTATTGCAACATTTTTCCCGTTGACCAGGGTATTGAGCATAGCGCAGGTGCTTCATTTGCTATCAATCCCATTTATTTTGATCCGGAAAATATTATCAAGCTTGCAATAGAATCAGGTTGCAACGGCGTGGCATCTACATTTGGTGTTCTGGGGATAATGAGCCGCAAGTATGCACATAAAATTCCATTTATTGTTAAGATAAATCACAACGAATTTTTAAGTTATCCAAATACATACGATCAAACATTATTTGGCACCGTTAAGAGTGCATGGAATATGGGCGCTGTAGGCATTGGCGCTACTATTTATTGGGGAAGTGAAGAAAGCAGGAAGCAATTAAAAGAAATTGCCGAAGCATTTGAGTACGCACACGAGTTGGGTATGATGACCATTTTATGGTGTTATACAAGAAATAATGCTTTTAAAGTTGATGGCGTAGATTATCATACATCAGCTGATCTGACAGGACAGGCGAATCATTTAGGTGTAACCATCCAGGCAGATATTATCAAACAGAAATTACCGACAAACAACGGTGGTTATAACGCTGTAAAGTTTGGTAAAACAAGTCCCTTAGTATATTCAAAATTGACCACAGATCATCCTATCGATCTTTGCCGTTACCAGGTTTTAAATTGCTATTCAGGCAGGGTTGGCTTAATAAATTCCGGTGGTGAAAGTAAAGGCGCATCCGATCTTGCTGATGCTGTTACTACGGCTGTTATAAACAAACGTGCCGGTGGTATGGGCTTAATTCTTGGCCGCAAAGCTTTCCAGCGTCCCATGAATGAAGGCATTGATATGTTGCAGCAAATTATTGATGTTTACCTTGATGAAAGCATTACCATTGCTTAGTTAAAAAACATAAATTGCGTGGCGGACGGCTTATTCTATGTAAGCGGTTCCGCCATTTTTACTCTTATTGATGATTTATGGCAGAACAAGAAGATGAATTAAATGAATCCCTTTCCGGCGATGACTCATCGAAAGAAGGCGCCGGCGGCGGGGAGTCAAAAACAAAATGGTATAAGCGATTACGCAAAGGTATTACTACGTCAACCTCGGAAAAAAGAGAAATGCCTGAAGGCTTGTGGAGCAAATGCCCGGAATGCCACTACATCTGTACTACCAGCGAGCTGAAAGAAAATTTATATGTATGCCCTAAATGCAATTATCATCACCGCATTGGCAGCGAAGATTACTTTGAAATACTGTTTGACAATGATAAGTACACAGAGCTTTTTGATAACATTGAAAGCATAGATTTTCTCGGCTTTACTGATCTTAAACCTTACCAGAAAAGGCTTGATGAAATTCACGCTAAAACAGATCTTAAAGATAGCATGCGCGTTGGAGTAGGGGAGATGAGTGGCACTGAGATCGTTATTGCCTGTATGGATTTTGAATTCATAGGCGGTTCTCTCGGTAGTGTGATGGGCGAAAAATTTAGCCGGGCAGCAGATTATTGCATTCAGCATAAATTGCCCTTTCTTGTAATAAGCAAAAGCGGTGGAGCGCGTATGATGGAAAGCGCCTTCAGCCTTATGCAGCTTGCAAAAACAAGCGGAAAACTTTCCCTGTTGAGCGATGCAGGATTGCCTTATATATCTTTATTAACCGATCCTACATTCGGTGGTATTTCTGCAAGTTTCGGTATGCTCGGCGATTTTAATATTGCAGAGCCCGGCGCATTAATAGGATTTGCCGGCCCACGCGTAATTAAGGAAACCATTAAAAAAGATTTGCCCGAAGGATTTCAGCGCAGCGAATTTTTGCTGGAACATGGTTTTCTCGATTTTATTGTTGACCGTAAAATTTTAAAAGGCAAACTCACAACGCTTATCAAATTATTACAGCAGTGATATAGTTTATGGATCATGGTTTACAGATCATGGCAAGAGGTGCGAAGTATTTAATTGACTTTAGTAATAAGATGCTGTAAATGATAAGCTGTGAACCATTAACTTTCCCCAATGGCCAAAGAAATGAACAACAGGCAGGCTTATTTTCATTACCACATAGAAGATAAATATGTAGCAGGAATTGTATTGCTCGGAACAGAAATAAAATCGATAAGGGAAAGCAAGGTTAGTTTTAATGATGCCTTTTGTTTATTCGATAAAAATGAATTATGGCTGCGGGGATTTTATATAGCTGAGTATAAATTAGGCACTGTAAATAATCATATTGCTGTTCATGACCGCAAGTTGCTGCTTACACAAAGAGAATTGAAACGCCTGCAGACAAAGATGAAGGAGAAAGGTTTTACACTTGTGCCGTTACGTATATTTTTTAATGAGAAAAATTTTGTAAAAGTTGAGATTGGTTTGGCAAGAGGCAAGAAAGTGTATGATAAACGAGAATCAATAAAAGAAAAAGATGTAAAACGCGAGCTAAGCCGTTCGATAAAGTTTTAAGCACTTACTAATGCGGCATTTAATTTTTTTGTAAGGCATGCTGCACCCCGTTTCATCACTACATCATGGTTTAATTTGAATAAAGGTTTTAAGGCAAAAGAGAAGTAATTCATCCAGGCTTTATTGGTTTCTACATTCCAGTTGTATTGCACTTTTGTTATACCATTTCCTCACTAAAATGCCAGGTGCCATCACCTTCCGGTTCGCCAAATGCGCTGCCTTTTAAAAGAATGAGCTCCTGTTTCCCAGTAAACTGCATGTTGAATGATAAGGTGTAGGGTAAAACGCTTTTCCATGTATACCTGCGCACACCATTAATCCCATTTGCATCATTCTTTCTTTATCGTTATTACTTCCTTTACGCCCTTCCACCATGCAGGCCATTCAGCAGATTCATATATGGCGAACCACACATCATTTAAGGATGCTTTAATTTGCCAGTTAGTAATAAATTTGTAATAATTCCTGTGCATAAACCTCAGTTGTAGATATTCGTATTAATTTAGAAGAATGGTTGTGGTTATGTAATATTTTCAGAGCTACGACAACCTTCGTCAAATGTTTGTTAAATGGTTTTTTGTTATGAACTGACGTTTAAACAGGTTTGTTACTTTGCTATCATAAAGGCACGCTTGTTGAGCGTCTTCAGACTTTAATTCAAAAATTTTATAGAGATGAAATTAAAAAATGTTTTCCTGGTTGTTGCCATCAGTATCGCAACTTCCCTCTTGAGCGTTTGGGGTTATGGCACCTGGTTGCGCAAGCAAACCGTAGCTATTCAGAACGATGGAAAATTACCTGTGAATTATGCGGGCTTTTTTGATAAAGACACGCCCTCCGGCATTCAGGATTTTACTGCTGCTGCTACCTCCGCAACCCCGGCAGTTGTTCATATAAAAACTAAAATAAAGGGTTCAACTGTTTCTAATAAAAGCAGGTCTCCTTTTGGAGATTTGTTTGGGGATGACGATCCTTTCTTCCAGTTTTTTGGTGGCCCGAGATCTATGCCTGATCAACAGGCAAGCGGCAGCGGAGTTATTACAACATCTGATGGGTATATCATTACCAATAATCACGTAATAGATGGAGCAAGTGATATAAATGTTACACTTAGTGATCGTAAATCTTATAAAGCAACTGTTGTAGGAGCTGACCCCAACACCGATCTTGCTGTAATTAAAATTGATGCCACTAATCTGCCTTATATGATGTTTGGTAATAGTGACGATGTTAAGCTTGGCCAGTGGGTATTGGCAGTGGGATATCCGCTCAATCTTGATGTTACAGTTACTGCCGGTATTGTAAGTGCTAAATCAAGGAGTATTGGCATAAATAAAAGCGACCGTGCTATTGAATCATTTATTCAAACCGATGCTGCTGTAAATCCCGGTAATAGTGGTGGCGCGTTAATAAATACAGACGGTCAGTTAATAGGCATTAATTCAGCCATTGCTTCACCAACAGGTTCATATGCGGGATATTCTTACGCAATCCCCGTGAATATTGTAAAGAAAGCTGTAAACGATCTTATTAAATTCGGCGCTGTACAAAGAGGTTATATCGGAATTAATTACATACCCGATGGCGCATCTGATGAGCAGAAAAAAGCTATGGGTATTAAAGATGGACCTGGTATATATGTAACCGGTGTTGCAACAGATGGCGCTGCAAAAGCTGCCGGAATAGAAAAAGGCGATTTCATAACTAAAATAAATAATACTGAGATCAACAGCAGTTCAGAATTGCAGGAACAGGTAGCAAGTTATAAACCGGGTGACAAAATTTCTATTACGTATGTAAGAAACGGAAAAGAAAATACAACCAGCCTGACCTTGAAAAATAAAGCCGGCAATTACGAAGTGGTAAAATCTGAAACAGTAGTTGATCAGCTTGGTGGCACTTTGGCTACTATAGATAAAGCCACAGCAAAAAAGAATGATATTACAGGCGGCGTACAGGTTCAGAAACTCGGCAACGGGTTATTGAAAAATACGCGTATACAGGAAGGATTTATTATTACAAGCATTGACGGGCAGGATGTAAATTCAGTAGAAGATCTTAATAGTATTCTTGGCAATTCAAATGGTACTGTAAGGCTTGAAGGTGTTTACCCGGGTTATGATGGAACATACGGATATCCGCTGTCGTTGAATAATGAAAGCAACAATAACGATTCAAATCCATAACCTTAATAAAAGAATAAAAAAAACCGCCAACATTTTCCGGCGGTTTTTTTATTGCATTAAACTCGATTAACTCAAGTAAATTTGCAGTTTCTGAACTTATTTTGATATTTGTTTTTTTGCATGATTGTTTAAACAATTACGATATGCCAGCTTGAAATTGGCAATAAGGGAAAACCCGATTATATTATCAACGATCTTGATAAGCCATAATGAATTCAAATTTCAATTTTCATGAGAAGAGTAGTTATAACAGGCATTGGTGCAGTAACACCGCTTGGTAATTCAATTAAAGAGTCCTGGGAAAATCTGGTTGCTGGTAAAAGTGCTGCAGGACCAATCACAAAGTTTGATCCGTCAAAATTTAAAACAAGATTTGCCTGCGAAGTAAAAAACTTCAGCGGCGAAAAATATTTCGATAAAAAAGATCTTCGCAAATACGATCTCTTTTCTCAATACGCAGTTGCAGCAACGGAAGAAGCAGTAGCAAGCGGACAGATAGATTTTTCTGTATTTTCAGATGAAGAGCGGGCTGATATGGGTGTAATATGGGCATCAGGAAATGGTGGTATCAGTACTTTTGAAGAACAAGCCTCTGAATTTTACCGCGGAGATGGCGTACCAAGGTTTTCACCATTCTTTGTTCCAAAGAAAATAGAAGACATAGCCGCAGGCGTAATTTCTATCCGCTATCAATTGTACGGGCCGAATTATTGCCCGGTATCTGCATGCGCTTCCTCCAACCAGGCAATCATTAATGCATTTGATACTATACGTGCCGGCAAATCGATTATGATGATAGCTGGTGGTTCTGAAGCCGGGATAACGCCTTCAAGCGTGGGCGGTTTTAGTGCTGCGCAGGCTTTATCAAAAAGAAATGATGATCCGCAGGCTGCCTCGCGTCCGTTTGACAAAGAAAGGGATGGCTTTGTTGTAGGTGAAGGTGGGGCTGCATTGATACTGGAAGAATATGAACACGCAATAAACCGAAATGCGATAATTTTTGCAGAGATCGCAGGAACAGGTATGGCTGCCGATGCTTATCACTTAACAGGTACGCCACCCGATGGGCGCGGTGCTTTTTTAGGCATGACAAAGGCGATTAAAGAAGCAGGTTTACAACCTGAAGATATAGATTACATTAATGCACATGCAACTTCCACACCCCAGGGAGACGTTAGTGAAGCCGTTGCTATTGACCGTATCTTCGGCAAAAATAATAAGCTGTTTGTAAGTGGTACAAAATCGATGACAGGTCACTTGCTTGGCGGCGCCGGCGCTGTAGAAGCCGTTATATGCGTAATGAGCCTAAAGGATGGTATTATTCCTCCCACCATTAATACCAGGAATCTTGATGATGCATTTCCAAAACACCTGAAAGTTGTTATGGGCGAAGCAGTAACCGCAAATATTAAATACGCTATTAATAATACTTTTGGTTTTGGAGGCCATGTTGCAACTTCATTGTTCAAAAAGTTTGAAGGTTAGCAGGCTTAACGGATGATCTTTTTAAAGATATTCAGCTTGCCTTTTAACGGAGGATAGCGTAAAGCAGGATCGAACCATGTTGGTGTTTTCATTATTGCTTTGTAATGACTAAAAGTTTCAAAAGAATATTTGCCATGATATTTTCCTGTTCCGCTGAAACCTCTTCCACCAAAAGGCAAATTGTAGTTGGTTAAATGCCAGCTAGAGTTGTTTACACAACCTCCGCCAAACGAAACATTTTCAAGCCAGTAGTTTTCTTTTTTCTTTGAACTTGTATAAACGTAAAATGCAAGCGGGTTGGCATTTCTTTCTATAATCGCTCTTGCTTCTTCAGGTGTTGTAAAACTTAATACAGGTAATATCGGTCCAAAAATTTCATCATTCATTACACTGTCTTCAACAGAAATATTATCAAGAATGGTTGGTTGAATGAAAAGCCTGTTACGATCTGTTCTTCCACCATAAGTGATGTTCCCTTCACCTAAGTATTTTATCAAACGGTTGAATTGTTTTTCGTTTATGATCTTACCATACTCATCATTATTGATAGCGTCCCGGGTGAAAAATTTATCTAAAGTAGAACCAAGGGTCTTTATGAATTCATCTTTAACAGATGCATGCACCAAAATATAATCAGGCGCTACACACATTTGACCTGCATTTGAAAATTTGGTCATCGCAATACGTTTGGCTGCTACTTTTAAATTCGCATCGCTTTCAATAATGCAGGGAGATTTTCCGCCAAGCTCCAATGTTACCGGCGTTAAATTTTCTGCAGCCATTTTATAAATGATCTTTCCTGTTGCCGTGCTTCCCGTAAAAAAAATATGATCGAAGACAAATCCTTTTATCATCTGTGGAATTACAACTGCGCCTTCACCTTCAACATATAAAATATAATTTTTTGGGAAAACATCTTCAATAATTTTTTTCATTACGGCAGAAGTTGCAGGTGCAAATTCGCTCGATTTTAATACTGCACAATTGCCGGCTGCAATGGCGCCGACCAATGGGGAGAATAAAAGCTGAAAAGGATAATTCCACGGCCCGATAATAAGCGCAACGCCCAATGGTTCAGGCATCACAAAACTTGATGAAGGCAGGTTCAATAAATTCGTACCTGCATTCCTGCGCTGCATCCATGCTTTAAGATTTTTTAATGTATGGGTTATCTCAGCAATTACAAAACCTGTTTCTGTTACCCAAACTTCTTCTCTGTTTTTTTTGAGATCAATATTTAAGCACTTATATAAGTCTTCTTCGTGATCTAGAATTGATCTTTTTAAATTGATCAATTGCTGTTTACGGAATTCATATGTTTTCGTAGCACCTGAATTATAGAAGTTTCTCAGTGCTTCAGGTTTGTGTTGTATGCCTGTATCGGCAATCGTTTCAATCATGATTAATTTTAATAAATGCAGACTTATTGAGCAAGTCCATATTGGTCTACAAGGTAAATAAGTGCAGCCATATTAATGGCTCCCAATTTCATTTCACGTATATCAACATTTTCAAAAACGTCTGTTGCGGCATGATGAATATAAAAGTAGCGCTGGGTGTCCGGGCTAAGTCCTGCCTGCGGTGTGTGTGTTGCTTCTTTTAAATAACCAATATCTGCGCCGCCTTCGCCATTTTCAAACCGATCGCCGTAATATGGAGTAAAAAAATGTTTCCATGAATTTATTTTTTCCTGTGAAGCTGAATCCATATCAAAACTAAAACCTCTTGGAGTAAAACCACCGGCATCACTTTCCAAAGCAAAAATGTGCGGCTGATTGTTATGCAATGCTTCCTCAGCGTATTTTTTTGCACCGCGTGTTCCGTTCTCTTCATTAGCAAACAACACAAACTGAATGGTGTGTTTAGGTTGATACCCCAAGGCTTTAAGCACACGCAACACTTCAATAGTCTGCACAACTCCTGTACCGTCATCATTAGCGCCTTCGGCCGGATCCCAGCTATCCAAATGCCCGCCAACGGTTATTATTTGTTCAGGATGTTCAGTGCCTTTTAATTCACCAATTATATTATGAGCAATGGTATCAGGCAACATTTTTCCATAAGTAAATAAACTTGCTGTTACAGCAATATTGTTATCAAATAATGAATCAAGTTTCTTTACATCATCTAAGCCCATAGCTGCAGCAGGAATTTTTTTAAGCGAATCTGTGTAGCGCAAAGAACCTGTATGTGGATAATTGCCTGGAGAGTTGGTCATGCTGCGCATCATCATTCCTATAGCTCCATACTTTGCAGCGCGGCTTGCACCGATTCCTCTATAAATAACATTCTTTGAGTAAGCCGCAAATGTGTTGATCAATGTATCATCAAACGGAACATTATAGAAAACTATTCTTCCTTTCAGATCATCCTTCTTCGCTTCAAGATCATCAAAATTATTTACTCTTATCAAAGGAGCAGAAACACCACTTGCTCCGCTTCCGTTAGAATTACCAAGCGCTAAAACATTCAACCAATATTTTTGTTCTTTCCCGTTTGTATTTTTATAAGTAATGAATGCCTGGTCTTTGCCACCGCGCACCCAATGCGGTACCATGCATTCCTGCAGCATTACATTATCTGCTCCGGCATCTTTTAAAGCCTGAGCACCCCATTGTTCTGCTTTATACATTTGAGATGAACCGGATAATCTTCCGCCAATATTTTTTGTGAGGTAATGAAGATTATTATATGATGCATCACTGCTTAAAATATTCGTTGCGATAGAATGAATGAACAGTGAATCGTTGATATCCTGTGCGGAAACAACAACAGGCAACAATAAAAAAATAAAAGCAAAATTTTTCATGTTGAAAATTTCGGCAAAAATATTGTTTTACAATTCTGAATAAATAAAAGCTAGCCATGAATATTAAGAACCGGCAGATCGCTGTGAAAAGCCAATGCTTTTGAATGGCTGCGTTTGAATATCTGCTCCAGCAAACTATGTTTTTTGGGAATAACAATTATAAGATCTGATTTAGTTCCAATTGCAAATGCATTCACCACATCGGCAAAATTATCTCCTTTAATAAAATGATAGGCAACATCATAATTTGTAAAAAAAGAATCAAACAAATTTTTTTCTTTTTCAAGCGCCTTTTCTGAATCATTATCGTTTGCTTCAACATGCAACACATCGAGGTGTGCTTTTGTCGCATCGAGTATTTTTTTGATCTCTTCCACAGGCGTCGTTTGCTCAACTTTTTTAAAGTCAGCAACCATCAGTATTTTTTTTATACCTGCATATGCAGCACCTTCCGGAACAATAATAACAGGCTTATGACTTAATCTTGAAACATCCACAGCAGTACTGCCAATGAGTGATTCTTCCAGTTTTGTTCCGGCGCCGGAAATACCCATCACTATAAGTTCTGCATTGTATTTTTCACAAGCGTCTATAATTCCCATCTTAGCAATATTATATTCGCTTTCATATTCAACCTGCAATGAAGAAGGAATTCCAGGCGAAAGTTTTTCTTTCATCTTCATGAGCCCAATCCTGCTTAATTCCCTGAATTCGTTTATATCCATCTGCAATGGCGCCATAGAAAGTTCAGGGTCATCCGGAATATAAGGCTGGAACGCATTGTATATAATTAACCTTGTTGCTTTTAAGTCTGCCGCTAATGCGATCGCATATTGCGCGGCATTGTAAGCGTTTGATGAAAAATCAGTAGGAACTATGATCGCCTGCATATTTTTTTGCACTAAAATAATTTTTTTCTTCAACTTGTTTCACGAAAAAAAACCCGACTCCTGATCAGGAGTCGGGTTTTTTATGAACTAAATTTTATTAAAACTTAATGAACTGGCTTGTTTGTTTGCCTGTTGTTGTAATCAGTTGCAAATGATAGACGCCTTTTGCAAGATGTGAAACGTCAATTGTATTTTGCATGCCCTGCTGTACAAAAGTTATTTTTTGACCCAATACAACTTTGCCTGACTGATCAGTTATCTTAACCTGAACATCACTCATTGCATTGGCGGTTACAAAATTCAGTTTGTCTTTAACAGGATTCGGATACAGTGTAAGCACGTTTCCGGATGCGTTTATTTGAACTGAAGCGATCTTTGAATAAGCAGATTTTCCGTCTTTATCGGTCATCATCAAACGATAGTAAATTGTTGATGAACCATTCAATGCAGAAGCATCATTGTAACCATAATCTTTTTTAGTTACACTGTTGCCTGCAGCATTTACCGTTCCGATAGTTTTAAAGTGCACTGCATCATAGCTACGCTGTACTGAGAAGTTCTTTGTGTTTGTTTCTGCAGCTGTTGACCATTTAAGATCTACTGTTTTACCATTAAAGGCCGCAGCAAAATCAAGCAGTGAAACAGGAAGCACTACTTCATCATTAAGTACATAAAGATTTGTTCCGGCTGAAGTACCATCCATTGCAGTTAAGAAAATATGGCTGTTAACATACATGGGCAGGAGCATGGGATTTGAACTGGCGCTTCCGGGGTTAATATCTTCCACCATTGAAGTACCTGCGGTAGTACCATCTGTTTTATATAATTCATTGCCGGTCGATCCATCTGTTGCCGCAAAGTATAAAGCTGTTGAAGTATAGAACCATGATATGTTTCCGCCAATTGAAGAATCTGCACCCGGATTAATATCTTTCACCATTTGAGTGCCGGCATCTGTGCCATCGGTAATCCAGAGCTCAGTTCCGTGTGTGCCGTCATTAGCTATGAAAAATATTTTGCCGTTAAAGAGGCTTGTATGAATATCTCCGGTGCCACCTGAAAGCAAAGCAGACAAATCAGGTAGAATAATTGCGCCTGAACTGGCAGTACCAGGATTGATATCTTTAAATATAGTAGTGCCATTGGTAGTGCCATCAGTAAACCAAAGCTCAAAACCGGTGGCTGCCGCAATATTTGAAAAATAAAGTTTGTTGTTTATTATAACTGAGTTTGCAAGAATAGGAACTGAACCCAAGCCAAAAGATTTTATTAAAACAGTATTTGCTGTAGTGCCATCTGTTGAAAACAAATTGAATTTTCCGGCAGTGTTAGCTACAAAAAATATTTTGCCCTGGAAAGGCACAAATTCCCCCGGTGAGGAACCTCCCCCACCATTCGCAAGATCAGAAACCAACACTGTTCCTGAAGTGCTGCCATCTGTTTTCCAGAGTTCAGTTCCATGTGTGCCATCATTAGCGCTAAACAATACGATCGTGCCATAAGTGATAAATCCTGAGCAATCGGAAGAAGCGGTTCCTGGATTAATATCAGAAACCAAATCTGTACCTGCAGTGCTGCCGTCTGTTTTCCAAAGTTCAGTTCCGTGTGTGCTATCATCAGCATCAAAAAACAGGACATTGTTTGAAGGGAACAGAAAGGTTTGATTACTATTATAGCTGCTGGCAGTACCCGGGTTGATA
>Ga0206903_10160_pt2 | contig 21797 bp, 20 predicted proteins | sample Alteio_BWOrgHeat_45_FD_152959 | JGI IMG/M metagenome (GOLD analysis project Ga0206903, IMG submission 152959) | Enriched cells from forest soil in Barre Woods Harvard Forest LTER site, Petersham, Massachusetts, United States -... | ecosystem: Environmental > Terrestrial > Soil > Temperate forest >... | reverse complement strand
TATATATGGTTACTGAAGATTATGATCACAGTTATTTAAGCGGACCTGAATACCAATTAATAGATGATAAAGGCTTTCCTGAAAAAATACAGGACTGGCAGAAGACGGGCGCCAATTATGCTATGCAGCCACCGTCAGTTAAAGCTGCAAATAAACCCGGCGAATGGAATCATACAAAGATCATTGTAAACAACAGTCAGGTTGAGCATTGGCTGAATGGGAAAAAAGTTGTTGAATATACTCTTTGGAGTGACACATGGAAGCAACAAAAAGCAGCAGGCAAATGGAAAGATGATGTTGGTTATGCTGCTTCAAAAACGGGGCATATTGCTTTGCAGTCTTCGCATAGTAACGTTGAAACAAGTGGTGTGTGTTTCAGGAATATTAAAATAAAAAAGCTTTGATACATCATTTTTTTAAGCACTTTACTTTTTATCAACATCCGTGTATAAAATCCATTTCTTAAAATGAGTTAGTTTTTCTTTGCGGTATTATTAACACTGAATCAATTTATTTCAACATGGTACAGAAAACCTATTACAAAACGAAAGATTATTGCAAAGTGAAATTCGTTACGAATTTTGATAATGCTGAAACAATTGAAATATTGGGATTGAATAGCGACTGGAATAATTCAGTTAGTATGAGTAAGAAAAAAGATGGCAGCTTTACCTGTGATATTAATCTTACAAAAGATAGTCAACACGAATTTAAATACCTGGTAAATGATAATATCTGGCTTGCTGCTTTTTCTTTTTTTGTAAGTTGATTGTTGATAAAAGTATCTATTTGCATCATGGTTGAACTGGCTTTTATGTAATTATAAAAACTGAAGCAACAAAAGAATGGCACTAACATGAATTTGTTCATATAACTTTTGAATTAAGTAATGATAAAATTAAACGTTGAAAATCATTTTGAACGTTTAATAATTGAATGCGGCTCATTTCCACAAAGGCAATATCAATTTGTTGAATAAGTAATCTGATAACTCATTTTTATAATGATAATGTTCGCATTGTTGTATCCATTTTATTCCAATGGCTGCATTGGTAATAAATACTTCGTCTGCATCTTTCAATTCATTTATATTGATCTCTGTTTCACTGCAGGATATATTTTCTTTTTGAAACGACTGCAACAAATAACTTCTCATTACACCTGCAACACAACCTTCTTTTAATGATGGAGTTGTTATAATATTGTCCTTCGCCAAAAAAATATTGGCAATAGTTGCGTCTGCTATGCGGTTATAATTATTGAGAATTATCGCATCATCCAACTTGTTTTCTTTTGCCCATAAAGCACCCATTAAATAAGGCAGGTAATTATTTGTTTTGATGTGTGAAAATGCATCGCAGGCTTTTCTTGCATCTGCATAAATGCCGGTTATTAAACCTTCTTTATTGAACGATAAAAAAGTTTCATCTGCTTTCCATGTTTGAATGATATAGTTAGGAAAATTGTTTGCGACATCATACAAACCTCCATCTCCGCGAAAAATAGTTAAGCGTATTCTTGCAAGTTTTGTGTGTTCATTCTTTGCAGCAGTTTTTTTTATTACTTCAGTCAGATGTTCAATAGTAAAATCATCAGGAGTTTGAAACTTCAATAATTTTAAAGAAGAAAACATTCGTTGAAAATGATTGTCGCTTAAAACAATATTGCCATCAATCATTTTCATAGTTTCAAAAAAGCCATCACCAAAACGAAACGAGCGATTGTCCGCAGTAATAACAGGTTTGCCCGAAGCAATCATTTCACCATTATACAAAAAAAAATTTCCGGCTTCCATCAAACAAAAATAAACAAGCAGTTTTCAAAATTGAAAAGCAGGATATCTTAGCTTTTACATTTCATAATTTGCACAGATCAAATCAACAATATGAAGATTGCAGAAATAATAACAGTGTTTGAAGAACTTGCTCCAATTTCTTTGCAGGAACATTATGATAACGCCGGATTAATCACAGGCAATGACGGCTGGGAATGCACCGGGGTTCTATGCACACTTGATGCTATTGAAGCAGTGGTTAATGAAGCAAAAGCATTAAACTGTAATCTTATTGTTGCCCATCACCCGATTATTTTTAAAGGATTAAAAAAAATAAACGGGAAAAATTATGTTGAAAGAACAATTATCAACGCTATAAAAAGCGACATTGCTATTTATGCAATTCACACAAACCTTGATAACGTAATTGGTGGTGTAAATAATAAGATTGCCGATCAATTGAACCTGCAAAACAGGCGCGTACTGCTACCCAAAGAAAGCATGTTGATGAAGCTCTATACTTTTATTCCCGGTGATCATGCAGAAAAAGTGCGCAATGCAATTTTCAATGCAGGTGCAGGAAACATCGGCAACTATAGCGAATGCAGTTTTAATGCTGAAGGAAAAGGTACATTCAAGGCCGGTGAAAATACCACTCCTTTTGTTGGTGAAAAGAATATTCGCCATGAAGAAAATGAAGTGAAAACAGAAGTGATCTTTCCTTCTTATTTAAAAGAGAGGATACTTAATGCTTTATTTGCTGCACATCCTTATGAAGAAGTTGCATATGATATAGTAGCGCTTTCAAATAGCCATAATAACATTGGAAGTGGCTTAATTGGAGAGTTGTCGCAGCCTGTTTTGGAGATTAAATTTCTCACCTTGCTTAAACAGGCATTCAATTTACGAGTTATCCGGCATACAGAATTATTACAAAAACCTGTTAAAAAAATTGCTGTTTGTGGTGGTACCGGCAGCTTTTTAATTGGAAGCGCGCTGGCTGAAAAAGCAGATATATACGTAACTGCCGACATAAAATACCATGAATTTTTTGACGCGGATAAAAAAATGGTGATCGTCGATATAGGCCATTGGGAGAGCGAGCAGTTTACTATTGATCTTTTACATTCGGTTTTGCAGGCAAAATTCCCTAACTTTGCCGTCCTCAAAACAAAAACGGGAACAAACCCCGTTCAGTATTTTTTATAAAATTCAAATTATATGGCAGCAGTAAAAGAATATTCAGTTGAAGAGAAACTTTCTTCCCTTGTACGCCTGCAAAAAATTGACAGCAAGCTTGACGAAATAAAGATCCTGAAAGGTGAATTACCTATGGAAGTTAGTGATCTTGAAGATGAGATCCAGGGCTTGCATAGCCGCCAAACAAGGATCGAAGAAGAGATCAACGGTATTACTGAGTTCATAGAGCAAAAGAAAAACGCAATAAAAGATGCGGATGCTTTGGTAAAAAAATACCAGAAACAAAGCGATGCTGTAAAAAATAACCGCGAATACGAAGCTATTACCAAAGAAATTGAAATGCAGGAGCTGGAAGGTAAGCTGGCTGAAAAACATATTCGTGATGCAAATGAAGAGCTTGCAGAAAAAGCCAAAGTGCTTGAGCAAACCAAAAAGCTTATTGCAAATAAAGACACTTCATTAAAGCAGAAAAAAGGTGAGCTTGAAAAAATTATTGTTGATACCGAAAAGGAAGAAAAACATTATTCAAAACTTTCATCAGATGCACGCCAGAATATTGATGATCGCCTGCTGTATTCTTATGATCGTATCCGCAAAAATTATCGCAATGGCTTAGCTGTAGTTCCTGTTGAAAGAGATGCCTGTGGTGGTTGCTTCAATGCAATTCCTCCTCAGCGCCAGAGCGAAATTCGCCAGCACAAGAAGATCATCGTTTGTGAAAACTGCGGCCGTATTCTTGTTGATGATGAACTGAATGCCGCTGTCGAAATGAAATAATTACAACATTAACATCTTTATCTTATAAAAAGGACGTTGAAACCAACGTCCTTTTTTATTTTCGGGCCAATGAAATCTTTTGCACAGAGATTAATTTTCTTTTTCCTGTTTAGCTTTTGTTTTTTTATTGCTGCCTATGCGGATAAAGTATATGACTTTGATGCAACCTGCCAACAGGCTTACAAAGAAATCACTAGTCTGCGTTTAGTGAATGGTCAAAAGCTTACAGCACTGGCAAGACAGCAAAATCCCGATAACCTCATACCTGATCTTTTAGATAGTTACGTTGATTTTTTTATATTATTCTTTAATGAAGATCCTGCAGAATTAAAAGTGCGTGAACCGCATTTTGATGATTATCTCGATAAGCTTGATAATGGTCCTGATTCATCTCCGTTTTACAATTACAGTCGCGCTGTTGTGTTGATACAACAGGCTTGTGTTGAAATAAAATTTGGTGAGCGCTGGTCTGCAGGATGGGATTTTCGCAAAGCATTTTCTTTAATAAAAGACAATAAAAAAAAGTTTCCCGCATTTATGCCAAACAATATGCTATATGGACCGATGCAGGTGGTAGCAGGCACTATTCCCGATGGGTATAAATGGCTGGCTGGATTATTTGGTATAAAAGGTTCTATTAGCAATGGCATGGCATTAATGCAACGCGTGATAGACAGTAACGATGTATATGCTAAGTTGTTTGCGAACGAAGCTGCGTTTTATTATTGTTATGTAATGTTCTACATACAAAACCAACCTGCCCAGGTTTTTAAATTTATCAATCAAAGAAGATTCGATCTGGTGAATAATCATTTGCTTGCTTACATGGCTGCTAATCTTGCCATCAATAATAAAATGAATGAATATGCACGCAGCATTATTCAAAACAGGAATAATTCATCTGCATATATGCAAACACCGGTGTGGAATTTTGAACTGGCTTATGTACAAATGCGTCATCTTGAATTAACAGATGCGATAAGAAATTATGAATATTTCTTATCGCATTTTAAAGGCAATTTTTATGTAAAAGATGCCTGCGAAAAATTAAGCTGGTGTTATTATTTGCAAGGAAATATGACTGCTGCGAACAATGCAAAAGAGATGCTTTTAAAGCGCGGCAATACAGATACTGACGCAGATAAAGAAGCATATAAAAACGCAAAATCGGGCAGGTGGCCTAATGTTATTTTATTGAAAGCACGCATTTTAAATGATGGCGGATATAATGACCAGGCAATTGCATTGCTTCAGGATAAAACTGCAAATGATTTTTCAGATCCTGTTGACCAGCTTGAATTTACTTACCGAACCGGAAGAATATATGATGACATGAACCGGGATGATTCAGCCATTAAAGATTACCTCATTGCCATTTCTCTGGGCGAGAGCAGAACAGAATATTATGCTTCGCGCGCTGCTTTGCAAATAGGAATGATCTACGAAAAGCAAGGCAATAAAGCGCTGGCGATTCAATATTATAAAAAATGTCTTGCCATGCAGGATCATGATTACAAAGATTCAATGGACCAAAAAGCAAAATCAGGTATAGCGCGTTGCAGCGGTGGATAGAATTATTATCATCATCACTTCAAACTCCGATATTTGTTTATATGAAAAAAATAGTTTGCTCAGTTTTCTTGGTATTTATCGCTATTACTCTTTTTGCCCAAAACATTCCTTCACCAAAACAATTCTTAGGTTACGAATTAGGTGAACATTTTACGCCAACTTATAAGATTGACGGCTATTTTAATGCAGTTGCACAGGCAGCGCCATCAATGGTTAAAGTGCAGCAATATGGCCAAACAAATGAAGGCAGAGATATGATCGTTGCTTTTATATCATCGCCACAAAACATACAGAATTTAGAAAATATACGGTTGAATAACCTGCGTCTTGCAGGTTTGCAAAAAGATAATTCTGCCCCAGATGTGAATGCACCTGCAATTGTTTGGTTAAGTTATAATGTGCATGGCAATGAGCCATCCGGCAGTGAAGCTGCGATGAAAGTTTTGTATGCATTGGTTGATCCTTCAAACACACAAACAAAACAATGGTTGCAGCATGTTGTGGTAATAATTGATCCTTGCCAGAATCCTGATGGCCGCGACCGTTATGTGAACTGGTATAACAATGCTGTTGGTAAAAACTTCAATGCAGACCCGCAAAGCCGCGAGCACGATGAACCCTGGCCTTATGGAAGAACCAATCATTATAATTTTGATCTGAACAGGGATTGGGCATGGCAAACACAAAGTGAATCTCAACAAAAATTAAAATTATATAATTCATGGTTGCCGCAGGTGCATGTTGATTTGCATGAACAGGAGTATGATGCGCCTTATTATTTTGCTCCTGCTGCACAGCCTTATCATGAAGTGATAACTCAATGGCAAAAAGATTTTCAGGTACAGGTTGGAAAAAACAATGCAAAATATTTTGATGCGGATGGCTGGTTATATTTCACGAAGCAGGTATTCGATTTGTTCTATCCGTCTTACGGCGATACTTATCCAATCTACAGTGGCGCAATTGGAATGACATATGAGCAAGGCGGAATTGGTGCAGGACTTGGTATAAAAACAAGCAGCGGCGATACACTTACGCTTGCTGACAGAGTGTTGCATCATTACACATCAAGTATTTCAACTATTGAAGTTTCAGCTAATAATGCACAACAACTCGTAACGGAATTCAAAAAATATTTCGATAATAATATAAATGGTGTTGGTCTTGAAAACACAATTTATGTGTTAACATCTTCTGATCAAAATAAAATAGAAGCGGTAAAAAAATTATTAGACAATAACAGCATTACTTATGGTGTAACAAGTAATAATTCTTTCAGCGGTTATAATTATTTTGATAATAAAACAGAAGCATTTAAAAACGAAGGTTACCAGATAGCAGTGAGCACATTGCAGCCCAAGGGCAGAATGGTTAAGGTTTTATTTGAACAGCAAAGCAAGCTGGTAGATTCGGCAACTTACGATATAACAGCGTGGAGTGTTCCCTACGCATATGGTGTGAATGCATGGTCTGTAAAAGATAAGTTGTCGCTTGCTGCATATCCCTCAACGCCGGTAATTACAGCAATACAAACTAACTACGGTGTGTTGGTTCCTTACACATCAATCAATGCAGCAAAAGTGCTTGCGAATTTGTTGTCACAAAATATTCATGTGCGTTTTGCAGTGGATCCTTTTACATACACCGGAAGAGTTTTTGATCGCGGAACGCTTATTGTTCTAAAAGGAAATAATAAATCAAACTGGCTTGATGCAGTGAATGCGGCATGCAGTACGTACAATATTCAGCCTTATGCAGTGCAAACAGGGTTTATGGATGCAGGCGCAGATTTTGGTTCGCAGGATGTACACTTTATTAAAGCACCAAAGGTGGCTGTGCTTACCGGCAATAATGTATCGCATACTGCAGCAGGTGAAGTATGGAGCTTTTTTGATAACGAACTCAATTATCCTGTAACGCAATTAATGGAAGAAGATCTTGGTGATATCGATCTCCGGGATTATGATGTATTGATAATGCCTGATGGAAATTATCGTACATTAAATGATAATGATGTTGCATCAAAGCTTGGCAACTTTGTTCAATCAGGAGGAAAGATCGTTGCAACCGAAGGAGGTGCGGCCAAACTTGCTTCATTCGATTGGAGCGGTTTTAAATTGATAAAGGATTCATCAACTTCTTCAGATTCCATCATTCAAAAAACATATGGTAATGCAGAGCGTGATGATCTTACTACATTCATTCCCGGTGCTATTTATAAAGTTCGGTTAGACAGCACGCATCCGATAGCATATGGTTATCCTGATTATTATTACACCTTAAAACAGGATGCAAGAGTATATGCAGCAATAAAGGGCGGATGGAATGTGGGCATATTGTCTTCAAACGCTTATACAGCGGGCTTTGTAGGCAGTAAATTAAAACCGCAGTTAAAGCAGGGTGTTGTGATCGGAGAAAAAAAATACGGCAATGGCGATATAATTATTTTTAATGATGATGTATTGTTCCGCTTGTTCTGGCAAAACGGAAAAATGCTATTTGCAAATGCGGTTTTCCTCGCAGGAAATTAATTTACTCAACGATCATTATCTTACAGCTTTGAGCAATAAACTCAACCGCCTCTAAATGAGAAAAAATACTAACGCTGCGCTTGGATTTATTTTTACTACTGTATTGATTGATGTGATCGGGCTTGGAATTATTGCTCCTGTTATACCTGACCTCATAAAACAACTTACCGGCAAAGGCTTAAGCCGCGCTGCTGAGTTGAATGGCCTGCTCACGCTTGCTTACGCCTTGATGCAATTTGTTTGCGCACCATTAATGGGCAATCTGAGTGATCGTTATGGGCGCAGGCCTGTTTTACTTTTTTCTTTGTTGGGGTTTGGCGTTGATTATCTCTTCCAGGGTTTTGCACCAACACTCGGTTGGTTATTCATTGGAAGGATTATTGCCGGAATGACCGGAGCGAGTTTTACTACAGCCACTGCATATATTGCCGATGTAAGCGAACCTGAAAAGCGCGCACAGAATTTTGGTTTGGTTGGCGCTGCGTTTGGTTTAGGCTTTATAATTGGTCCTGCATTGGGCGGCCAGCTATCAACATTTGGAACACGCGTTCCTTTTTTTGCAGCGGCCGCTTTAAGTTTAGTGAATTGTGCATACGGATATTTTATTTTACCTGAATCACTGCCGCTGAACAGGCGTAGAAAATTTGAATGGAAGCGTGCTAATCCTGTTGGCGCATTGATGCAGTTTAAAAAATATCCAAACCTGTCAGGACTTATCTTTTCCATCATCCTTATTTATCTTTCTGCGCATGCCATACTAAGCACCTGGCTGTATTATAACATGAAGAAATTTAACTGGAATGCACAGTGGGGCGGTTATTCATTAGGCTTTATTGGCATAATGATAGCTTTGGTACAAGGCTTATTAATTCGTGTTATTATTCCAAAGCTTGGACAGGAACGCAGTGTATACGTCGGGTTGATGTTATACAGCATCGGTTTTATTTTATTTGCTTTCGCTACACAAGGCTGGGAAATGTTTGTATTTATGATACCGTATGCCCTGGGCGGCATTGCAGGGCCAGCTTTACAGGGATTAATATCCAGTGAGATACCTGCAAATGAACAAGGTGAATTGCAGGGTGGCCTTACAAGTTTAATGAGTACATGTGCTATATTCGGGCCGGTGCTAATGACAGGCTTGTTTTCTTACTTCACAGGAAAAGACGCACCATTCATATTTCCAGGCGCACCGTTTTTAGTTGGCGCTCTCCTTACTATGCTCAGCGCAATTGTAGCGTATAGAAATTACAGAAAGAATCAAGCAGTTAAAGAAGTTTAAATGTTGTTTCAGAAGTTTTAAAAGTTTACAATTCAATTGTTCACGAGTTTAAAATATAAAGCAAATAAGTTCAATATTTCAGTAGTTCACTGTTCTTTGCTATGATCTACAAGCAATAAACCATGAACTATATTACCTGCTGTTCGCATCATTCATTCTTATTCTTCTGCCTTTGTAATTTTTGCCATCTATCGCACGTACCATTTGTTTGGCTGCTTTACTGTCAACTTCCACCCAGCTATTCATTTCACGCATATCGATCTTACCCAGCACATCTTTACGCAGATCGCTCATATCCAGAATAAATTGTAAAAAACTTGCTTTGTAAAAACCATCTTTACTGCCAAGGTTCACAAACAATTTTGTGTAATCTCCATTGGCATTGTATTCCTGTTGGCGGCTTCTTCCTTTGTCACGTGTATCTTCCCTTCTGTCATTTCTTCCAGATGTTTTTCTATCACGAACATTATCTCTTTCGCGCACATTCAGGTCTTCCGCATTCTCATAATATTTTAAGAAGCGGTCAAACTCCAATGCAGCAACACGTTTTAAAACTTCCTCTTTACTGATGTTTGCAAATTTTTCTGTAAGCATCGGTATATATGTTTCATAGTCGCCATGACTTATATCTGCCTGCAGCAACTTATCCATAAAAAAGAAAAACTGTTTGCGGCAAACATCTTTTCCTGAAGGAATTTCGAAACGATGAAATGGCTGCTGCACCATTTTTTCTATTTGTTTCAACCGGTACATTTCACGCGCGTGTATAATACTCATGCTGATGCCTGTATTACCTGCACGGCCTGTTCTGCCGCTGCGATGTGTGTACACTTCGGTATCATCAGGCAATTCATAATTGATAACATGGGTTATTCCCTGCACATCAATGCCGCGTGCAGCAACATCTGTTGCAATTAATAATTGCAAACTTTTATCACGAAACTGCCCCATCACTTTATCGCGCTGCTGTTGCGTAAGATCGCCGTGCAATGCATCAATATCATAACCTTCACGTGTAAGCTTCTCTGCTATTTCCTGCGCGTCTGCTTTGGTTCGTGTAAATATCAAACCATAAATACCGGGATTAAAATCTATCAGACGTTTTAATGTTTCATAACGGCGTTGCGCAGGTGTAACATAATATTGATGATCTATATTTTTATTGCCGGTGTTTGCTTTACCGACAGTTAATTCAAAAGGTTCTTTCATGTAACGCCTGCTAACTTTACGAATTTCCGGCGGCATCGTTGCACTGAACAACCATGTTGAATCTCGTTTTGGTGTGTTCTGTAAAATAAATTCAATATCATCCTGGAAACCCATGTTCAGCATTTCATCGGCTTCATCCAGTACAACATATTTTATCTGTTCAAGATTAATGGCTTTGCGTTCAATTAAATCGATCAGTCTGCCGGGAGTTGCTGCAACTAACTGCACACCTCTTTTAATATCTTTTATTTGCATGCCAATGCTTGCGCCACCATAAACTGCTACCACACTTATTCCACGCATCTGTTTTTTAAATGACTCTATGTCGTTTACGATCTGGATGCATAACTCTCTTGTTGGACAAACAATTAATGCCTGCGGGTGCTTATCCGTTGTAGAAACCAGTTGCAGCAAAGGCAAACCAAACGCAGCAGTTTTACCGGTGCCTGTTTGAGCAAGGCCGATAAAATCTTTTGTACCGCTTAATAAAACCGGAATAGCTTTTTCCTGAATGGCTGTTGGCGTTTCAAAACCCAACTCCTTTATTGATGCCAGCAATTGCTCATTCAAGCCTAATTCTTCAAAACTCATCATCTTAAATTTGCACAAAGGTAATCTAAATTGTAAGTGGTGAAAGTGAGAATGATGAATAGCTTATTTTTAATGCGATAACAAATAATATGAGTGATCTGAAATTATTTATGGTAATAATAGGTTGCACACCAACAGGAAGATTTACAGAACAGCATGATGTATTCTTTGGAATAGAAAAAACTTTAAAAGAATTGATACCCCAAATGAAGGCTTTCTGGAAAGAAGCTGAGGGCGATATTCATATTGATGCGTGGCGTGAAATAAAATATGTTGATGATCATATTGTGCAGATAACTGAAAAGAAAGATGCAGTGAGCGATGAAAGCAAAACAAAATTGTTCTTTATAAATCTTGGCGGTTATAAAGAAAATGAGTTTGAAGAATATCATTACAAAATTGTGACGGTTGCAAAAGATAAAGGCGAAGCAATACGCAAATCGAAGCAAACAGCATTTTATAAGCACCATGGTTTCAAAGGAGCTGAATCGCATATTGATGATAAGTATGGAATTGATGTAGATGATTTGTATGAGATTGAAGATATCTTGCCTGTTGATGTGAAAGAAAAATATTCCATCAATTTAACCGCATCAAACAACAATATGCCGGATGAATTACATATTGGCTACCTGATGATCAGTAAGCTGCAAAACAGTGATCTCTGAATAATTTCTACCTTCGTTTTATAAAACGGTTGTTATGGCTCATGTTCTCAACGGTGCTGAAGTAAAAGCATTTCACCGCGATGGTTATGTGATTGTAAAAAACTTTTTCTCAAAAGAAGAAATTGATAAGCTGTATAACATTGCCATTGATGATGATGTTGTAAAAAATAATGCGCTTGACCTGAATGATCAAACCGGTAAAAAAACAAAACTCACTTTATGGTTTACGCCAGGCGATGATGTGTACAGTTGTATGTTGCGCAGTGAACGGATGGTATATTCTGCTGCAAAGGTGCTGGACAGCAATTCACCTGTTTGTCATTTTCACACCAAGCTTATGCAGAAAGAACCGCGTGTTGGCGGTGCATGGGAATGGCACCAGGATTATGGGTATTGGTATAAGAACCAGTTTTTATTTCCTGACCAATTGGTGAGTGTAATGATAGCTTTAACCGAAGCCAACAAAGCCAATGGTTGTTTGCAGGTGATTAAAGGTTCGCATAAAATGGGCAGGGTAAATCATGGTTTTGCAGGGGAACAGGTTGGCGCTGATATGACGATGGTAAATCATGCTTTACAAACGATGGAACATATTTATGTTGAATTGGAACCCGGTGATGCATTATTTTTTCACAGCAATATTTTACATCGTTCTGAAGCTAATACAAGTGATAAACCAAGATGGAGTTTAATCTCCTGTTATAACTCTTTATCCAATCCTGCATACAACGATGAAAGCATTTCATGGAAAGAACCTGTAAAAATTTTACCTGATGATGCGTTGATGAATGAAAGTGTTGGCAGCGCATCTGCACAAGGCGATTTTTTGAAAAAAGAAAAAGATCCGGCGTTAAAAGAAACAGGTTGGGAAAAAGAAATAGCTACAACTTAATTTTTTATATGGTAAGCTTTGGTCTTTCAAGAAGTCCGACGCAGCGGATCACTCACTTGTACGGCATAGCTTTTATCAGCTATGATTGTAAATGCATTCGTTCATAAGTTTTCTGCAATAAACTTTTTGCAATAATCTTTTATTTCATCTCTCACTAATGCAAATTGTTTCCTGATCTCATCATCAGTTCCGGTTGCTTTTGCAGGATCAGGAAAATTATGATGAAATTTTTTTGCCGCTGAAGGAAAAAACGGGCAACGCTCTTTTGCGTTATCACAAACAGTAATTACATAATCAAACTTAACACTACGATATTCATTCACATTATTCGAGGTATGATGAGAAATATCAATGCCATCTTCTTTCATTGTTTCAATAGCGCGGGGATTAACTCCATGCGTTTCAACACCGGCACTGTATACTTCAGCTTTGTTGCCTGCAAATTTTTTTAAATAAACTTCTGCTATCTGGCTGCGGCAACTATTACCGGTGCATAATACCAAAATTTTTTTCATGATTACATTATATAAATAACCAAATAATATTTATGAATGTAAATTTTGCATCAAAGCCAAAAATCACATTTAGCACAATTACAGAAATAGTAATGATAATTGGCTTGCGATATTTTTTCCAAAAAAGATTATTTGCAGCAATCTCCATCACAACAAGCTTGTTCTATTGGTTTTTCAGCATATAAAGTAATACTTCTGATTCCTGTATCAGATTGCGTGAATGCACTGAGCTGATTCTCCGATAAATACTTTTGAAGTATGTCATCAGGAATTATAATGGACTTATCTTTTTGAATTGTAATATTCTTAAAACCACTTACTTCTACTAATTCAAGGTATATCTGTTTTTGCACTGCACCTGAAACACAACCTGCATACATTTCTGCTGCTTCTTTAATTTGTTCTGGTAATAAACCTTCCAGAACAATATCAGAAATTGAAAAATGACCACCCGGTTTTAATACCCTGAATATCTCCTGCATAACTGCGTATTTATTTGGAACTAAATTCAGAACACAGTTACTTACAACAACGTCTGCTACATTCGAAGTAACAGGCATTTTTTCAATATCTCCCTGTCTGAATTCTACGTTGTAAAAGCCTCTTGTATCTGCATTAATTCTTGCTCTTTCTATCATTGCAGGCGTAAAATCAATGCCAATTACTTTTCCTGTTTCACCTGTTTCATGCCTTGCGATAAAAGCATCATTACCCGCGCCACTGCCAAGATCAACAACAACATCACCTTTTTTTATTTTTGCAAATTGTGTTGGCAAGCCACAACCTAAGCCAAGATCAGCGTCAGGATTGTAACCTTCTAATTCGGAATAATCATCAGACATGATATTATAAACTTCAGTACTGCAACAACCGGAACCGCAGCAGGAGGATTGATTGGTTTCCTTATCCTGTAAAGCAATCTCACTGTATTTCTGCTTTACCAGTTCTTTTAATTGTTCTGCAGTTTCCATAATCTTAAATATTTAACAACAAGTATTTCTTTTTTCCAATTTTTTTGAAATGGCGGCAAAATAATTTTGCAATTTTTCAATCGTCTTTTCATCTATGCAATAGCAAATAGAATTTCCTTCGATACTGCCTTTTATAAGGCCAGCATTTTTCAATTCCTTTAAATGTTGTGAAACGGTTGGCTGGGCAAGTGGCAATTCATTTACAATATCACCGCAGATGCATTCGTTCATCTTAATAAGATATTCAACAATAGCAATTCTTGCCGGATGGCCCAGGGCTTTTGCCATGGTTGCAATTGAATTTTGTTTATCTGTAAAATGCTCCGTTTTAGTGGCACCCATTTTATTAGTTTAATATTGCAATATTACGATAAACATAAGAATAAAAAATTTTCTTTAAAATTTTATTCATTATAACTCTACATGTTCAGCTTTTACTTCCTCTCCGTAAAATATGCTTGCATGATCATTAAACTCTTCAGCAGAATCGGTTGTATAAAATTGAATGGATTTATTTTTTGAAAGCTGCTGTTCAATTTCTGCATGACGCTTTAAGTAATCTTCCAGGCTTGCTGCAACAATTTCTCCCTGCGCAATTACTATGATATCTTTTGGTAAAAATTTTTCAATCTGTTTTTTTATTAAAGGATAATGTGTGCAGGCAAGTAAAATCGTATCAATTTCATCATCCTGCTTCAATAATTCAGTTATATATTTTTTAATAAAATAATCTGCTGCTTCATTTTCAAATTCATTATTCTCAATCAGCGGAACCAACATCGGGCAAGCCTGTTGTACAACTTTTGTATCAGCGGAAAATTTTTCTATCTCAATTAAATACGATCGCGATTGCACTGTGCCGTTTGTTGCCATTATTCCAACATGGTTTGTTTTTGAATGATCACCGATTATTTCTGTTGTTGGACGTATAACGCCTAATATTTTTTTACCGGGGAATTTTTTATCCAGGTCATTTTGTTGAATAGTACGCAAAGCCTTTGCAGAAGCCGTGTTGCAGGCAAGAATGATCAACGGGCAATTTTGTTTGAACAACCAATCAACACATTGCAATGTATAATGATATACTGTTTCATAAGAACGATTGCCATAAGGCGCTCTTGCATTGTCGCCGAGATAGATATAATCATACTGCGGCAAACGTTTTGTAATTTCTTTCAAAACAGTTAAGCCGCCATAACCCGAATCAAAAACACCAATTGGAGTTTGCATATTTCAAAAATAAACACAGCAGTTAAGTAAAATTTTTTTTTATGATTGCATTTAGGTGAGTTGGGTGAATTAATGCCCCTCTCCACAAGTGGAGAGGGGTTGGTGTGAGGTCAATATTTTAACTGTAACCAATAGTTGCCCTGTGTGTCGCATAGTATGTTCCGCTGCATGAAACAACAACCCGGTCACAGTAGAAGGAATTTGTTTGCGCCCAACACCTCTTGTTTCAGTTAAAATATGTACATCAGTTTGCTGTAATTGTTCAATTGATTTTCCTGTTTGGCGATTTAAATTTTCAACAAGCATCACTGATGTAATGACTGCATCTTCTTTGCCTTCACTTTTTAAGTAATTCAGCTGGTGCTCATTTAATACAATTCCTTTTGCATACGTAAACAGGCGATCCTGCACACCTGCTATATGTTGCAAATGAAAACCAACAGAAGCAAGGCCTGCAGGTTGTTCCCACAACAATACATCATCAAAATTTTTCATCAACTCATTTATTTCTTCTTTTGCCTGCAACAATGCATGTGCTGCAGGTTGCAACAACAAGGGAACAGATGGTAATTTGCCACGCAGCCAGACTTCAGTTAATGGTAGAGTATTCATAACCCGTTATGTGATTAAAATAATTGGAATTCAATAATAAACATTTTTACTATGTGCTTCTAAGTTAATTTGCGTGGTAAATTTTTTGCTCACTACATAAGAAACACAGGCACATAAGTTTTAAACACAGAGCGAAATAAATCAAATCGCACAGCGGGTAAATATATTCCTGTTATACCCAAAAACTTTTTATGCAGCGATGATGGCAGAAAGCTCGTTTTAGGTAGAAGAAACAGCAGCAAAAAAATGATGACAAAGATTTTAACGGGCAGAAAGGAAGGCAAAATCCCTTAACAGGTATTGGATAAATATTATCAATATCAATTTAAAGAATAAAAAAAATCAGGCAAAATATAGAAAGATTATATGTTTTGTCTGTGTTTTGCCTCTCTTTGTCTCTGTTTGTATGTGTTTAACCGGTATTAAATAATATTTGCTCCCTGTTTTACCTGCCTGGCTAGCCGAACAACGGGTTATTGTAGTATGATTGTATAAATGAAATAATAGTTGCGTGTAAAGTTCGTTAACAAAATAAATTCTCCGTTTGCATGACTTGAGTATTGATAATTTATTTTGCGCGCAGTAATTCATTTTAAAAATCAGAACAGTGGTTAAACACAATACTATAAAGCGTATCTACTCCAGATGATGAAATTGTTTTGGTACTTATTCATTTTGCTTTTTTGTAAACTGTCAACGCTCAGCAGTCAACCCAAATACGAATTTCGTGCAGCATGGATTGCTACTGTAAATAATATTGATTGGCCAAGCAGCAAAAATCTCAGCACGTTTCAGCAACAACAGGAATTCATCAACATCATCACAAGATTAAGGCAAATAGGAATGAATGCAGTGATCGTTCAGATACGTCCTGCAGCCGATGCATTTTATCCTTCATCTTACGAACCGTGGAGTGAGTATTTAACCGGCAGGCAAGGCATTGCACCTTCTCCTTATTACGATCCATTACAATTCATGATTGATGAAACGCATAAACGGGGAATGGAATTTCATGCATGGATAAATCCATACAGGGCAATGCAAACTTTAACTACACAGGTTGCATCCAATCATATAACAAGGCAACATCCTGAATGGTTTTTAAATTATGGAGATAAAAAATATTTTAATCCCGGGTTGCCTGAAGTAAGAAATTATTTTATCAATGTTGTGATCGATATTTTAAAGCGATACGATATTGATGGACTGCACATGGATGATTATTTCTATCCTTATCGCATTGCAGGCAAAGAATTTCCGGATGGAAAAACTTTCGCTCAATATGGAAATGGTTTAACCAAAGATGATTGGCGGCGCAGCAACTGCGATAGTATTGTGAAGATGGTTCATAATGCGGTGATTGAATACAAGCCTTACGTAAAATTCGGAATAAGTCCTTTTGGTGTATGGAGAAACAGTTCTGTTGATGCAGGAGGCAGCGATACAAAAGCAGGTCAAACCTGTTACGATGATCTCTATGCTGATGTTTTATTATGGCTGAAAGAAGGCTGGATAGATTATGTAGTGCCTCAAATATATTGGGAGATAAACAGCAGGTCTTGCGATTATGCAACGCTGCTTGATTGGTGGAGCGCGAACAGTTACGGCAAACAATTATATATTGGTCATGGTGTGTATCGTGCGATAGAAAAGCCAACACCTGCATGGCGCAATCCGAATGAAATTCCCAATCAAATTAAATTATTGCGCAACGATGAAAATGTGCAGGGCAGCGTATTTTACAGCAGCAATTTTTTATTGGATAATCCCAATGGTTGGGCTGATAGTTTGCGTTTTAATTATTACAGGACGCCTGCATTGATCGCACCGATGAATTGGGTTGATACTACAACGCCGCAACATCCACATGTAACTAAAGTAGAAGTTGGGCAGCAGAATAACATACAACAATTTACTGTTTCAGGTGATGGCTCCAATAAAAATGAAACCGAGATCATTAAGAATTTTGTGGTGTATATTTCCAGTACACCTGTGGGTTTAACTGACCACCCTTTTATTATTATTCCTGCTGATGCCTCGCTTAATTTTCAATTCCTGTTGCAGTCTTCCTTAATTCCTGCCGGTTGGAATTATTGTTATGTTGCTGTAACAAGTGTTGACAGGCAGAATAATGAAAGTGAAGTATCAAATGTTTTATTGCTTCAAAAAACCAGTGAAGGCTGGGAAGTAAAAAAATAATCCTGCGGAATTTTTATTGCCTGATTGCCTTAATGTAAAAAATTTATGTTTGCAGAAAATAAGCTATGCAACTGCAAAACATTTTTATTCATCACGTATTTTTTTGGTTGGAAGAAAACAATGAAAGCAATCGTCAGCAATTAATCTACGGCCTGCAAAAATTATCTGCTGCAACAACCATCAGGCAATTTCATGTAGGTATTCCTGCAGATACACGCCGCAGTGTTGTTGAAAATACTTATAGTGTGTCATGGATGCTTTTTTTTGATAATGCTGAAGACCAGGAAAGTTACCAGGTTGACCCCATTCATTTAAATTTTGTAAAAGAATGTTCTCATCTCTGGAATAAAGTAACTGTCTTCGATACAATAAATGCTTAATAACTGATATGAAAAAGCTCGTCTCCATTTTATTTATTTTAATTATTGCTATGCAGAATAATTATGCGCAAACCACTATTAATTTATATGATGGCGCAGTGCCTAACAGTAAACCTTATACTACGCATGAATGGTGGGAACCGCAAAGCAACGGCGATACAATTGTTTCGTTTACATCAGTGCCAACATTGACATTGTTTTTGCCTGATAAAAAAATTGCGAACGGAACTGCAGTTGTTATTTGTCCGGGCGGAGGTTATTGGGTTACATCCATTGTAAAAGAAGGCTTTGCTGTTGCAAGAGAATTTAATAAAATGGGTGTTGCAGCTTTTGTGTTGAAGTACCGCATTCCGAATGATTCATCAATGGTTGACAGAAAGATCGGCCCTTTACAAGATGCACAACGTGCAATTCAGTTGGTGCGCATGCATGCAAAAGAATGGAATGTTGATGTAAACAAAGTTGGTATTATGGGTTTTTCTGCAGGCGGACATTTGGCTTCAACAGCTTCAACACATTTCAATCACAGTTACATTGATAACAAAGACAACATAAACCTTCGGCCTGATTTTTCTATTCTAATTTATCCGGTTATTAGTTTCCAGGACAGCATTGGCCACATAGGTTCAAGAGATCAGCTTATCGGGAAAAATCCACCGAAAGATTTAACTGACCTGTTCTCAAATGAACTGCAGGTTACTTCGCAAACATCGCCAACATTTTTAGTACATGCAACCGATGATGATGTTGTACCTGTAATGAACAGCATTGTTTATTATGAGGCGTTACTGCATAATAAAGTTTCTGCAGAGATGCATATTTATAAAGCAGGTGGCCATGGTTTCGGTATGTATAACCCAACAACAAAAGACCTTTGGATGGAACATTGTAAAAACTGGATGCAAAGCATGAACCTGATAAATAAGTAAGAAAATTTTTTGGTTACCTGTAATCGAACTTCGATTGAACTTCGTTGCGTCGCAATACTTCAACTGCATCAACTCTGTTCAGCAAACCTGGTCTCCCATACATTCAAAAAGCATGTTTGAACGACTTGAATATGAATGAGTTTGTATTAAGATTGATGCCATAAAAAATTGTAGTAAAAGGGAGTGACACAACCGTGATGCCACAAAGTACTGCACTTGATATACATAAAAAATGTTGTTGTGAAAGAAGCATAAAACTTGAAAGTATTAAGTACAATCTGTTCGACTATTATTTACCAATCTTATATAAGAAAATAAATATTACATGTGCTATGCCTCTGTATTTTCAATAAATAAAATATCTTAGAAAGAAAATTTTATGAAAAACCTGTTACGCTGTACAATTCCTGCAGCAATTTTTTTTACGATTGCATGTAATAAAACAGAATCTTCAGCTCCTTTACAAAGCAGTTCTGTCGATGACATCTCGGGCTTATCAAATAATTTAGTTGCGTGGTACACATTTAACGGAGACATTTTAGATCACAGCAACTATGGCAACAACATAGACTTTAATAATGCAACGCCAACAGCGGGAAGAAGTGGTGTGGCAAATACCGCTTATTATTTTGATGGGGCAACATCCTACATGACCGTTCCCGGCAGTGCTGAATCATTAAGCCCAAAACATCAAATAACGTTGGCAGCTGTAATTAAGCCAATGGGGTTTTATGAGGGTGAATGTCATGCTAACAGGATTATAGACAAAGGTGATGATGATACACCTGGTGCATATTATCTTTCATTTGATGATGCTGCTTATTATAATTATGACCAGTGCGATAAACCCGTTATAGACACTGCCGAAAATTTTTATGGCGTTTTTGGAAATGCTCCAAACAATGTTTCTGCAAGAGATAAAGATTATTTGAAGGTAAACAAATGGTACACTATTGTTTTTACTGTTGATTCAAATAAAGTTGGAAGACTGTATGTAAATAATGTTTTAAAAGCCACCCAACCTAATACGGCTGCACACTTTTCTTCAAACCCTTTGGATTTATATATTGGCAGAATGATAAGAAGCGATTATCCTTTTTGGTTTCATGGAATTATAGATGAAATAAGAATTTATAATAAAGCGCTCGATGTAAATGGTGTTGCCGGTCTTACACAAGATATGGCCAAATAATATTTAATAAAAATGCGAAGCACTCACTTCGCATTTTTATTTATTTATATTTTGTAAATCTACATGCCTTTAATAATTAAAACTTAAAGGCACATTTAATTTTATACCAAAATTCCTTCCTTCATTGAATACGCCTTGCCTCCCTGTAACATTATTAACCGCAAGATATTTGAAACGGCTCAGGCTGTTTTGATAAGCAACATCGCCCAGGTTTTCAGCAGTTAAACTTAACGTACAAATGGTTTTGCCTTTGCTTACAAAATCTGCAGAAATGTTAGCGCCCACCAACCAATAATCTGGTGTTGCTGTTTCTGTGTTGTAACCGGTGAACGGATGATCCTGCGCAAAATTGTAATCGCTTTCAAGACCCACATGTATGTTGCGGATAACATTGCCTTTGCGTAACACATCTACAGCAAGTGAAGTAATTAAGCGCGCAGAAGGAACAAAGGGAATATTACCTGAGCCATCAATCGCCTGCGAAAATTGTCCGCGTGTATAAGAGAAAGTATTTTTAAAATGCAGCCAATCCAAAGGATGCGGATGTATATCAAGACTGAATTCTGCTCCATACAAATTTGCATTTTGCTGCGCGAATTTATATACGTCTAATTTGTCACCTGTTTCAGGATCTGTTATAGTTGAATCGCCGCCGGCAGTGTTTGATACACGTTCATAAAAAATGAAATTATTAATGTGATTATAAAACAAACTTGCATCAAGCGAAACATGCGCTGTTGTTAATTCGACACCTCCATCACCCTGCAAGCTTACTTCAGATTTAAGATCGATATTGCCGATCTCGTAACGATTGGTTCCTTCATGAGCTCCGTTGCTTGCAAGCTCCGCAAAGTTTGGCGCCCTGAATCCTCTGGCAATGTTTGCTTTCAATGCAAGTGCTTTCGATACTTCATAACTTACACCCGCACTTCCGGAAATGTTTGAAAAGTCTTTTGTGAAAGCACCGAATTTTTGTATGCCGCCGACATACATGCTCATGCCTTCATCATGCCTTGTATCATATCGTACACCACCGCTAACAGTTAATTTATTTTTTGTGTATTGCGTAATGGCAAATCCTCCTATTTCAAACAAATTATAATCTGGAATTAAAACTTCTGCTGCTTTATTCAGATTGGTTTGATACATGCCCGTTATACCAATTACGGTTCGCCAGTTATGAATGTATGGAAAATGCCAGCGCAGCGCGTAATCCAACGTTTGCAGATCAAACCATGCGTTGGGCGATGTTGCTTATCAAAACAGCCTGAGC
>Ga0206903_10164_pt1 | contig 21815 bp, 21 predicted proteins | sample Alteio_BWOrgHeat_45_FD_152959 | JGI IMG/M metagenome (GOLD analysis project Ga0206903, IMG submission 152959) | Enriched cells from forest soil in Barre Woods Harvard Forest LTER site, Petersham, Massachusetts, United States -... | ecosystem: Environmental > Terrestrial > Soil > Temperate forest >... | reverse complement strand
CTCAAATTAACATCAGTAACCTTTTCATCGTTGATGCTGGCGCCGTTGCCCTGTATCAATTTTTTTGCTTCCCCGTTCGAAGTGGCCAGCCCGGCCTCTTTGAATAAGATCGCCACTGCAATTCCTGCATCAAGCGCTGCTTTCTCAACTTCGTGGATCGGCAGGTCACCACCAACGCCACCCTGTTCAAAAACTTTCTTCGCAGTTTCTGCCGCATCAAGCGCAGCTTTTTCGCCGTGCAGCATTTTTGTGGCTTCATTGGCCAGCACTTTTTTGGCTTCGTTTATATTGCCGGCCATGTGGGTTGCGATTTTTTCAAGCGAAAGTTCGGTGAAGAGTTTCAGGAACTTCTCAACATCTGCATCAGATGTATTGCGCCAGTATTGCCAGTAGTCATAAGGCGCCAGCAAATCAGCATCTAGCCAGATGGCACCGGCTGCAGTTTTGCCCATCTTCGCGCCCGAGGAAGTGGTGAGGAGCGGGGTGGTTAGGCCGAAGATTGAGTTATTAGAGTCAAAATCCTTAGGCTTTATAATAGTATTATTTATTTGATCTTTAAAAAGGAAATCCCCATCTTCATTTTTATATACATCTAGATGACCATCTTTCGTAAAGGTTATTCTTCTGTGAAGTTCAGTCCCATTAACAATATTCCCCCACTGGTCAGAGCCACCTATCTGCAAGCGGCAGCCATATTTTTTATTCAGTTCAACGAAATCGTAAGCCTGGAGGATCATGTAGTTGAATTCTAGGAATGATAGATGCTGTTCGCGTTCTATGCGGTTTTTAACGGAATCCATGGAGAGCATTTTGTTTACTGAAAAATGCCTGCCTACATCACGCAGGAATTTAATGTAATTTAGCCCTGCAAGCCATTCATCATTATCCACCAACTGGTAATTGCTCAGGAATTTATCAAAAACTTTTTTAATTCCCGCTTTATTGGTTTCAATCGCCGCATCATCAAGAATTTTGCGGGTTTCATCCTTTCCACTCGGGTCTCCAATTTTGGTGGTGCCGCCGCCGAGGAGGGCGATGGGTTTATGGCCGCATTTTTGTAACCAGCGTAATATTAGTATCTGAGTTAGATTTCCCGCGTGTAGTGAAACAGCGGTGCAGTCGAAGCCGATATAGGCGGTGGCGGGTTTCCCGCTGGTTTCACATTCGCTGAAATATTTATCAAGGCCGGCGAAATCTGTGCAGTCCTGGATGAAGCCGCGTTCTTGCAGGACGGTTAAGAATTTTGATTCAAACTTATGCATTTATATATTCCAATTATCTATCAACCGGGTTTTGCCGACATAGGCGGCGGCGAAAATTCTTGCGGCCTGGTTAAGCTTTTTTTCCATGGGCTCCAAACTAGCCTCACTCCGCGCTTCGATATAGTCAATTTTATCAAACCCGCTATCAAGTAAATATTTTTTTGTGTCGTTCAAGGTTTTTTCAACACTTTCACCTAGAAAGATATTTTGTGCGGCCTGTTTCAGGCCTAAGTTCAAATGAGCTGCTATCTTGCGCTCACGATCTGTCAGATAGAGGTTGCGGCTGCTCATTGCCAGGCCATCGGCCTCACGCATTATGGGCGCACCAACTATATCTACGCTGAAATTGAGGTCACGCGTGACGTTCTTGATTATATACAATTGCTGAAAATCTTTCTCACCAAATACTGCAACATCGGGCTTTATGATATTGAAAAGCTTGCTTACTACCAGCGCAACGCCATCAAAATGGCCGGGGCGGAATTTGCCGCAGAGTATATCAGCTTTTTCTTTTACCTGAATTGTAATTGAGGTTTCAGATGGGTAAATCTCCTCAACATTTGGCAAAAAAGCAGCATTGCACCCGGCGCTTTTTAGCATTTTAATATCGCGTTCTTCATCGCGCGGATATTTTGTGAAATCTTCGTTTGGGCCAAACTGGGTGGGGTTGACAAAAATGCTGGCGACCACAATATCAGCATGTTTTTTAGCCAGTTCTACCAATGATAGATGGCCTTTGTGAAGGGCGCCCATAGTGGGGACAAAAGCAACTTTACCTTGACTTTTGGAGGTGGAGATGAAATTAGAAATCTCTTGTTTGGAGCGTGCAATAAGCATAAGGCAAAGTGGTGGAAAATAATTCAAGTCAAAATCAGACATTAATGTCTTCGGCGCTCATATTAGCCTATCAAAACCTTATCACAAGCAAAAAAATCACCGCAGATGCGGCTCAGCGGGAAGTAGTTACCGCCCTTGGGCAGCTTCAGGCCGGATTCGAGATATACCATAAAACCAGCCGTAATATGCTCAGCAGGATTTTAGGAAAGGGCAAGGCTAAAAAGCCGAAAGGGCTTTATATTTATGGCGGGGTGGGTAGGGGGAAATCTATGTTGATGGACCTGTTCATGCAAACTTTAGATGCAGAAATTCCGGCGCGCAGGGTGCATTTTTATGCGTTCATGAGCGAGGTGCAGACACGCATAAAAGAGTGGAATGATAATGCGGGTGACAAGAATTCTGACGTTATAAAATTCGTGGCAGATGAGATATCAAAGAATATCTCGGTGTTGTGTTTTGATGAGATGCAGATATCTGACATCGCGGATGCGATGATAATTGGCAGGCTGTTCTCGGCATTGTTTGAGAATAATGTTTTGATAGTGGCTACCTCGAACCGCCACCCGGATGAGCTTTATAAGAACGGTTTGCAGCGTGAGAGGTTTTTGCCATTCATTGAAACTTTCAAAAAAGAGATGAATATAATTGAGTTGAAAAGCACGACAGATTACCGTTTGCAGCATATCTCGAACCTTGAGAAGACCTATTTTGTGCCGCTAGGTGATGGGGCGGATGCGTTTTTGGATGCGGCTTTTGCCGAGCTTACCGGCAACACAAAGCCTGTGACAAAAACCATTGACGTGCGGGGGCGGAAAATAACTGCTGCAAAGTCTAGCGGAGATGTGGCGCTCTTCACATTCGGTGAATTATGCGATGCCCCGCTTGGCTCGGAAGATTACATCCAGATAGCCTGCCAGTTCAGTACCATCCTGATGAAAGATATTCCGCAGATGGGTAAGCAGGATTATAATCTGGCGATAAGATTCACTAAACTTGTGGATGAATTGTATGAGCATAAATGTAAGCTGATATGTACCGCACAGGTTGAGCCAATGCAGCTTTATGTTGAGGGTGAGCAATCGTTTGAATTCCAGCGTACGGTTTCCCGTATCATAGAGATGCAATCTCGTCAATATATTGAATCTGAACACAAATCTTAAGCGCTAAATCTAAAAGTTTAATTAAATCTGAATAAAAAAATGTTCTGTGGTTATTTCCCTCCGTTGTCGTTTATAGTATAATAGACATAACTCAATTGGAGGTTGATTTATGGTTATCCAGAAAAAGCCTTATTTCAGGAGTTTTGAAATCAGCCCATATGCAGGTGTTGGTGCTGGTCATTATAAATATAAACTGATACTTGAAGCCACTTTTTCAGATGATAGTGAACTCAATAAATATATAATCCTTTATAAGTTGCGGGAGATGAAGGTCATATCTCCTATGCTTAGTGATGGTGGATTGGCGGAATATTACCTGGTGCTGGACCATAAACTATCAGATGAGCAGATAAAGGAGATCACCTTTTATATTAACGGGCTTTCTATGCCGGAGGTTGGAAAAATCTCCGAGTTGAAGAAGAGGGAGAAAACCATGCTGAATGTGAGTGTTGATAGTGCCGGGAGTTTCAGCGGGTTTTCATATAAAAGCGGCGATTCAGGCATTCAGTCAAAGGCTTTCAGGGCGGAAGGTAATTTATACAGGCTGGAAATATTCAAGGCGGAAAAGAAAATATTCTCGCATGAGGTAGATTCCTCCACTGTTCTGAACACGGTGACGCAGGTTCTTGAAGGTGTGGGGCATTTTTTTGTAAACAGCAAACCGGCAGATTTTCATGAGGTGAACCGACATGTTATAAACGCAGAGCTGATGCGCGGCTTAGCGGTGCCTGCGCTAGACGGGATCAAAGGTGCGGGAAGGGACCTGGAAAGGATGGTCAATGAGATAATCAGCCACGCGATATCACGCCCTGATTATATTAAGCTCGAGGCACTAGCAGAAGAGGCGATGAAACGCACCGGAAGGGCAGGTTCGATACATCTTTAGCTTAATTTTTTGACCGTTAATATTTATTCGTAGAGTGAAAAAATCTTATTTTTCAGTTAATTATACCATGCCAAATAAAAAACCTGTTTTGGTAATAGTTTATTAACCTTTTTATGATAAACTTGATAATAAACAGGGCAAAAGCATGTCAAGAATTAAACCGGAAGATCATGAAAAGGATCTGAAGCAACATCCATTTGTGTGGAGCGACGGTGTATCAGATGTTGAAGGTATTGTTACTCTTAAAGCACAGGCCTAATGTTCCAGGTATAACAGGGAATGAAGGACAATTAAGGCAGTGTGGGAATATTACGTTGATAGTTCCTGACAAAGAATCTGACATTGCGGTTATTAATATTGAAATTGAAGAAACAATAAATTTTCGAAATGACAGGCAGAATATAAATTCTTCTCATATAGGAGTTGTGGCCTATCCTAGAAATCCCGAGTTTTTATCTATTGAGGGTAATGGGAGTTTTAGGAATATTTTGGATAAGGATTTTCCGGAAGCGCCTTATCATAACCATAAGAGAAATGGAAAATATCCAACCACCCCGCTTGCAGATAATTTCAAATTAGTTGAGGAGAGTACGGAGATTAAGGCGGGGGGGGGATATTATGGATTGCCTATAGCTTATATTAAAGATAGAAATCCGGGTGAGGGAGATATTTTAAGATATCTAAAAGATGCGGAATCACTAAGTAAGGATTCTAAAGTTCGCAGTTCTCTATGCACCCTTATTGGAAAAATCTTGAAGGGTAAATCTGCTGAAATAACTGGTGATGGTGCAAAAAATTATATAGGTTAGTTATATTAGCTTGCTAACCGCCTCGCCGATCCTCTCAAGTGCTTTCACCAGAATCTCATCGCTGGTTGCATAGGATATGCGGAAGAAATCCGGGGCGCCGAAGGCAACGCCGGGAACGACCGCTAGAAGGTAATCTTCCAGTAAATAAGCGGCAAAATCATTATCGTTATTTATAACTTTTCCAGCAGGGGTTTTCTTGCCGTAAACGCCTTTGCAGCCTGGGAAAACATAGAACGCACCTTCCGGGTTGTAGCAGGTAAGGCCGGGAATTTTGCGCAGGCCGGCAACCAGTAAATTGCGGCGGCGAACAAAGGCCTCGTTATGTTTCGGGATGAAATCCTGTGGGCCGTTCAGGGCCTCAACCGCAGCGGCCTGGGTTATAGAGCTTGGGTTTGAGGTGCTTTGTGACTGCAATATGCTCATCGCTTTTATCAGCTCAACCGGGCCGGCAGCATAGCCAAGGCGCCAGCCGGTCATGCAATAGGCTTTTGAAACGCCGTTCACGGTAAGGGTGCGGTCTTTCAGTTTTGGTTCAACCTGAACGATAGTGTAGAATTTGAAGCCGTCATAATTCACATGCTCGTAAATATCATCACTCATTATGTAAACATGAGGATTCTCAAGCAGGACATCGCTGAGTGCTTTTAGTTCATCTTTAGTATAAGCCGCGCCGGTAGGGTTGCTTGGGCTATTCAATATCAGCCATTTTGTTTTCGGGGTGATAGCTTTTTTCAGTTGTTCGGCCTTTACTTTGAAACCATTTTCCTCGCCGCACTGGATGAAGACCGGGGTTCCGCCGCCAAGTTCGACCATATCAGGGTATGAAACCCAGTAAGGTGCAGGGATTATAACTTCATCGCCTTTGTTCAGCGTTGCCATAAGTGCGTTGTAAAGCACCTGTTTGCCGCCAGTTCCCGCGGTTACGTTGGCGGTGGTATATTCAATGCCGTTCTCTCTTTTGAATTTATCGACGATGGCTTTTTTAAGCTCGGCAGTGCCATCTACCGCGGTATATCTAGTTTGTCCGCCATCAATGGCTTTTTTTGCGGCAATGCGGATGTTCTCAGGTGTTTCAAAATCAGGTTCGCCTGCGGCAAGGCCGATGATGTTTTTCCCGGCTGCTTTCAGCTCGTTTGCTTTCGCCGTGATAGCAAGTGTTGGTGAAGGTTTTATGTTTTTTAGCAGGTCAGAAATAAATGCCATAATATCCCTATGATTTAATGATTTTGCGGGCTTTATAAACCCTAAATTTCTATTTTTCCAGCATAAATTAACGCTGGTACCATGGCCGGTCTGTGGTGAGGTCGTCAACCGCCAGCAGTTTTTTCTCGTTGATGTATATCAGGTGGGTTCCATGGGCTTTTAGGCGGTCTTTATCGATAACTTCGGTGGTTTTGCAGGTAATTTTATCTTTCCCGAGATTTACCAGATAATCAAAGCCGTCACAATCTCCTGCGGTTAATTCCTTGCCGAAAACGATATTCCGGTAAATGCATTTTTCTTTGTTACATTCATCTGAAGCCTCTTTATATTCAACTTTATCCGAGCCTAGTTTTGAGATGAATTGGTAAAGTGCGAAGCTTTGCCGCTTGGCGCCGAAATATTCATAGTTTCCATCCGGCGCTTTCATCACCACCAAATTGCCGCTTTCGCTTACCACAAAATCTGGCGTGGTGGGCGGCAGGAAAACCATGGCATAGCCTGTGATTATAAGCGGTACGCCGATAAATCTTATCCTGGTTTTAAAAATGAACAGGATCAAAAACCCGCCTATCACCAGCCATAAAAAATAGTTGGGAAGGGAGGCGAAATGTGTAACGCTATCTTTTTTTTCACTCACATAATAACTCACATCGCGCAGAACGATCGCCCCGAGTTCGGCGAGTTTCAGCGGCAGCCATTCCAGCCCGAGCGGCATTGCGATGATGGCTAAAAATGCGAAAGGCAGCAGCAACAGCTCAACGATGGGAACGCATATCATGTTGGCTAAAATAGTATAATTCTGGATAGTGCCGAAATGGAAAACTATCAGCGGTATGGTTGCAAAACTGGCAGCGATCGTGGTTGCCAGCGTGGCGATGAAAACGAAGAATATCTTTTCTATGATACCCCGGTCATAGGTTCTGTCCTTCTTAAAATATTCTTGGTAAAGGCCATAAAAGCCTATAAGCCCGATGACCGCGGCGAATGAAAGTTGCAGGCTGGGGAATAATATCTGTTCCGGCATCACCAGCATTATGGCAAGTGCGGCAACGGCCACTGAGTGGAGCGAGAACGAGAACCTGTCGAAAATAATGGCGAGGAAAAAGAGCAGGGTCATCAGGAATGCGCGCAGGGCTGAAATGGGCATCCCGGTTACCATCAGGTAAATGAAGCCCAGGAATATAGCCACCACGCAGCTTAGTTTTTTTGTGTCATGGGTGAGGGCTATCCCGGGGAAAAAGCTGAATAAACTTCTCACCATGAAAAAACACCAGATGGTAACTGCGGTGATATTCATGCCGGAAATGGCCAATAAATGGCTCAATCCTGCGTTGCGTACCTTTTCCTGTAACTCGTCTGAAACCTCGAAGCGGTCGGCGGTTATCTGCGCGATCACCATGCCTGCAAGGTCTTTATCTTTTATGATGTTGTGAACTTTTTTGTAATAGTAATCTTCAAATTTATTTATCAATCCGGGTTCGGTTCTTTCAAATAACTTCACCGGTGAAATGGCATAGCCCACACCGCCTATCTGCCGGAAATAGGCCACTTTGGCATAATCATAACCACCCGGAAAAACCGGCCGGCTGCTGGGTGGTTGCAGCATCGCCTTGAACGCCACCATGTTCCCCACCCTTATATCGTCATCAATCTTTGTCCTGACCGTAATGCGGATATTTTTTGGTGTATATTCAGCGCTGAATTTTTTAACATCAGGCCGCCATAGATCAAGGTCGCTCAATATCATTTTTGCGGTATTGCCGTTCCTTTCAATATCCTCAAGCCTGCCGCGTACCCAGGTTACTCTATCATCATCCTGCACAAATGGGCTTTTTACCGAGATGGTGCGCACTATGCCAGATGTAAAACCGGCGACGAACAGGGTTATAAAAATTATGGTGAAAAAGAATTTATCGAATTTGAAACTAAGGAAGCTGAGCAAGGTAAGTCCGGCCAGTGAAATTGCCCAATAAGTAAGTTGCGGCTCGGAAGAGAGGTTGAAATAGGTTGTAACCCCCAGCCCAAAAGCTATCGGCGCGAGCAGATACATACTTTGCAGCTCATGCTCGAATATGTATTCGATTATTTTTAACCTGAGGTTTAGCATGCATTGATTCTGCCGTTACTCAGTATCCAAAGCAACTCAAATTATTTTAACTGCGAAGGAGGGCGGTTTTACCCTGGATAAGATGCTCTGTCTGGCGTTTGCCAAGGATGTTGCGGAAAATTTTTGCGGTTGGTTCGTTATCTCTCAGAACCTGTGCCACTTTTTTCATTTCAACCTCCACCTGCCTGAAGCTTGCGGGTTCTAGCTTGTCAAGGTTCTTCACCGGGCAATGATAATGGATTATCGGCAGGTCTGTTCCGGTTCGTTCTTTTATGGTTAATTTTGTGAGCGTGGCGAGCATCATGTCTTTGGTGGTGATGTGGCCATATTCATCCTTCTTGAAAGGTGCATAGGATGGTTCTTTTGTTTGATCGGTGGAATATATAACAATGCCTTTAATGGCATTATTTTATCCCCGATGCAAAGCTCATAGACCCTGATTATATCACAAAAAGGTTAATAAAAGGTTAAGGGGATTGCTATTTAACTAATTGAAATAAATATATTTTTGGCGGGGCGAGAAGATTTAAGCCCGTTTTGCGAGCAGTTCATTGCGCGCAATGCGGAGTTTGTTGAAGTCATCATCGGCGTGGTAAGAGGAGCGGGTGAGGGGGCTGCTTGCCACCAGAAGGAAGCCTTTGGCTTTGCCCATATTTGCATATTGCTCAAACTGTTCCGGCGTTACATAACGGTTGATAGGTGCGTGTTTGGTGGTTGGTTGCAGATATTGGCCGATGGTCATGAAGTCAACTTCGGCACTGCGCAGATCATCCATGAGTTGGTAAATTTCTTCGTCGCGCTCACCTAAACCTACCATTAGACCAGATTTTGTGAAAATACTCGGGTCAAGTTCCTTCACGCGCCTAAGTAGGTTGAGTGAGTGGAAGTATCTTGCGCCGGGGCGTATCTTTAAGTAAAGGCTTGGGACGGTTTCAATGTTATGGTTGAAAACATCAGGTTTCGCGGCTACCACGATTTCAAGTGCGCCTTCTTTTTTCAGGAAATCCGGGGTGAGGATTTCTATAGTTGTGCGCGGGGAAGTTTTGCGAATACGTAAAATACATTCAGCAAAATGTTGTGCACCGCCATCATCAAGGTCATCACGGTCAACTGAAGTTATGACTATGTGATTCAGGCCAAGTTCTTTTATGGCGTTGGCTAAATTTTCCGGTTCGTGCGGGTCAAGTTTATCAGGGCGGCCGGTTTCCACATTACAGAATGCGCAGGCGCGCGTGCATACGGCGCCCATTATCATAACCGTTGCATGTTTTTTTGACCAGCACTCGCCGATGTTAGGGCAGGCGGCCTCTTCACAAACTGTCACCAGATTATTTTTTTTGATTATCTCTTTGGTTTCCATATACCCCTTGGAAACCGGTGCCTTCACGCGCAACCAATTTGGCTTCGGCGGTGGCATGTGAACAGCATTCTTGGCTTTCTCCGGGTGGCGGAGTTTTTGTTTGTCAGTAGCGACAGTTTCAACCTGTATGTTAAAAGTGTTCTCGGTCATTTTTAAACTTCAGTTCCACCAACGGTCAGCCCACCAATCAGCATTGAAGGCTGACCAACGCCAACCGGAACACCTTGCCCGTCCTTACCGCAGGTGCCGACGCCGGCATCAAGTTCCATATCGTTGGCGATACCTTTTATTTTCGTCAGGCAATCTGGCCCGTTGCCAATTAAGGTTGCGCCTTTTATGGGTTGGGTAATTTTGCCGTTCTCAATTTTATAGGCTTCGTTGGCGCTGAATACGAATTTGCCGGAGGTTATATCTACCTGTCCGCCGCCGAAGCTTGCGGCGTAAATTCCTTTTTTAACGCCGGAGATAAGTTCCTCACGGGTTTTGTCACCAGCTAGCATATAAGTATTTGTCATGCGTGGTAGTACTGGGTATTCATAGCTTTCGCGGCGGCCGTTGCCGGTTGGTTTCATGCCCATTAAGCGGGCATTCAAACGATCTTGCATGTAGCCGACCAGAATTCCATCTTCAATCAGCACGGTGCGATTGGTTGGGGTGCCTTCATCATCAACGTTGAGGGAGCCGCGGCGAGAGGCAAGGGTGCCATCATCAACAACGGTCACACCTTTAGCGGCAATTTGCGTGCCCATCAAATTTGCGAATGCAGAAGTTTTTTTGCGGTTGAAATCGCCTTCAAGCCCGTGGCCGATAGCTTCGTGCAATAAAATTCCCGGCCAGCCGGAGCCAAGTACAACATCCATCTCACCGGCAGGGCCATTGATCGCATCAAGGTTAACGATCGCTTCACGCAATGCTTCGTCAGATGCTTTCTTCCATTTGTCGGTAACCAAAAATTCTTTGTAGGAATATCTGCCACCGGTTCCGTAAGAACCTTTTTCGCGGCGGCCATTCTTTTCAACTATTACAGAAACATTCAGGCGGATGAGCGGGCGGATATCAGCAATTTCAAAACCATTCGGGCGCATGATGTGCACAACCTGCCATTCACCGGCAAGGGAAGCGCTGACCTGCTTAACGGCGGTATCTTTGGCGCGGAGATAGGCGTCAATTTCATTGAGTAATTTAATTTTATCCTGAAAGCTGACCTCATCAAGCGGGTTCACATTCGTATAGAGGCTTTGCCCATGCGCTTTCGGTGCAACATCGAATTTGTAAGACTTGGAAGAAGTTTTAAGTGTGCGGACTATCTCAGCAGATTTTTTTAATGACTCTTCACTTAAGATGGATGAGTGAGCGTAAGCGGTGGCCTCACCATAAAGCCCGCGCAGGCCGAAGCCTTGTGTGGTATCAAACGAGGCACTTTTAATTGCGCCTTCATCTAAACTTATCGCCTCGCTGACATTATACTCAAGGAAAAGTTCGCCATCATCAAGATCAGCGAGTGTATCTGTAACAACTCTGCCGATTTTCGATTTATCCAGGCCATAATCACTAAAAAAAATTTTATTTGAGATAGATATATCTTGCAACTTGTGCTCCAAATTATTATTAGGGTAATCGCTACTTGAAAAAACTGTCGAAGTTTATATAAAGGCAAAAAACATAATTTCCATATGAAAATGAAAAAAATTACCCTGCCGGCCTTATTTTCCACCTTTTTCGCGTTCGTTTCGCTTTTTGCGGGTGGGGCGCTGGCTGACCAGCCAAAACCTTGGCAAATGGGCTTTCAGGACCCAGCCTCTCCGGTTATGGAAAAACTGGTGAATCTGCATGATTATCTGCTGGTTATGTGTGTGGTGGTGTGCGTTTTCGTGCTATTGCTACTTACTTATGTATGTATCCGCTTCCGTGCCTCAAAAAACCCTATTCCTAGCAAAACCACCCATAACGCCCTGATCGAGGTGATTTGGACGGTAATTCCGATACTTATCCTGGTTGCGATAGTTATACCTTCGTGGAAGTTGATAAACTATATGGACAAGACCGATAAAGCAGATGTTACTTTAAAAGCAATAGGTTACCAGTGGTATTGGGGTTATGAATATATGGATGGCCCGGGTAAAGGCATTCATTTTGAATCGCTTATGAAGCTTGAGCACCCTGATAAAGGCCAGGAATCACTCCAATTACAGAAGGGTGAGCCTAGGAACCTTGAGGTTGATAACCAGGTTGTGCTTCCTATTGAGTCCAATATCCGCGTTCTGACCACTGCGGCAGATGTTATCCACTCATGGTCTATCCCTGCTTTCGGCGTTAAGCTTGATGCGGTGCCGGGCAAGGTCAACGAAACCTGGGTGCGTATCACTAAAGTGGGTGATTATTATGGCCAGTGTTCGCAGCTTTGCGGTTCAAGGCATGCTTTCATGCCGATCCATATCCACGCGGTTTCTAAGGAAGATTACGCGAAGTGGGTTGAGAAGAAAGATAAGGAACTGAACATAAAGCCTGAAGCGGTTGCTGCTGATGGTAAAAAAACAGAAGAAAATAAAACCAAATAACTAATTAAAACCGGGACTATATATATGCAAGGCGCACCAAAAGGCTGGAAAAGATGGGTTTACTCAACCAACCATAAAGACATCGGCACGATGTATATCATATATGGTATCATGGCCGGGCTTATCTCTGCCGGGTTTTCGGTATGGTTCCGTATGGAACTGCAATATCCTGGCAACCAGATATTTGATGGTAACTACCAGTTCTATAACGTTCTTATAACCGCCCACGCGCTACTGATGGTGTTCTTCATGATCATGCCATCTATGATCGGTGGTTTTGGTAACTGGTTCGTGCCGCTCATGATAGGCGCGCCTGATATGGCTTTCCCGCGGATGAACAATATCAGCTTCTGGCTGATGGTTCCGGCTTTCCTCCTTCTTCTAACCGGCATGCTATGGCCGTTTGAGTGGACGACAATGATCCATGATTTTGGCAGCAGCGCTTGGCGCGGTTCTATCTACCAATATTATGACCCTGCTGGCGGCCCTGGTACTGGCTGGACGATCTATCCACCACTTTCCATCAAGGCTGATATCTCAATGGATTTCACCATCCTTGCGCTGCATCTTCTTGGTATGTCATCAATTCTCGGTGCGATAAATTTTATCGTAACCATCCTTAACATGCGCGCACCTGGTATGACCCTACACAAAATGCCGCTTTTTGTTTGGGCGATCTTTGTAACGGCGGTTCTGCTGCTTCTTGCGCTGCCGGTTCTTGCAGGTGCAATAACCATGCTTCTTACAGACCGTAACTTCGGAACTCACTTTTTCCGCCCTGAAGGCGGCGGCGACCCGATATTGTTCCAGCATCTTTTCTGGTTCTTCGGTCACCCTGAGGTTTATATTATCATACTTCCTGGATTTGGTATCATCTCACAAGTTGTTTCAACCTTCTCGAAAAAGCCGGTATTCGGCTATCTGGGAATGGTCTATGCGATGTGCGGGATTGGTTTCCTTGGCTTCGTTGTGTGGGCTCACCATATGTTCACAACCGGGCTTTCACTTAATACGCGCTTATATTTCACGGTTGCAACAATGGTCATCGCGGTGCCGACCGGCATCAAGATATTCAGTTGGATAGCAACAATGTGGGGTGGTTCCATCACTTTTAAAACGCCAATGCTGTGGGCAATCGGTTTCATTTTCGTGTTCGTGGTTGGCGGTGTAACAGGCGTGGTGCTGGCCAATGCCGGAATGGATATCCCGATGCATGATACTTATTATGTCATCGCGCATTTCCACTATGTGATGTCACTCGGCGCATTGTTCTCAGCGTTTGCCGGTTTCTATTACTGGTTCCCGAAAATGTCTGGCAAAATGATGCCGGAATGGTTCGGCCGTTTGCATTTCGCCGGAACATTCATCGGTACTAACGTAACGTTCTTCCCGCAGCATTTCCTTGGTCTTGCCGGAATGCCACGCCGTTACCCTGATTATCCGGATGCATTCGCAGGCTGGAATTATGTGAGTTCTATCGGTTCATATATAACAATGGCGACAACCATATGTTTCGTATTCATGGTGTTCTATGTGCTTAGATATGGCAAGAAAGCTGCTGGTAACCCGTGGGGCGAGGGCGCGAACACTCTTGAGTGGACGCTATCATCTCCACCTGAATATCACTCATTCACCACACAACCAACCATTAGCGATGATGGGCATCATTAAAACTCAAGCCCCGGAATCCGGGGCTTTTTTTATGTTTGATGCAATCCTTATAATTTCCTAACCTAGTCCGAATCGGAAATTTATGTTCCGTGTGTTAATGTTCCTCTAATAATAACAAAGAGGTATGTAATGCAAAAATATTCAGGGCTTAAATATTCTAAATTCGGATATTTTATTTTCTTACTCTCGTTCCTCTCAGTTCTGATATCATCCTGCGCGAAAGATGCAGACCCGAAAAAAATGGTGGTTGATACCATACCAGGGGCATATTTTGGTAAATATACCGATGCTGTAGCGGTTCAAAGCGTTAGCGGGGGAGAAAAAACCAGCCCAGTTGGCAAGCCGCGCATTTCTAACGATAGTTTTGCAGAGGCTCTTAAACAATCATTTTCGGCCAATGGTTTATTAAATGAGAGCCATCCTAAATATTTGTTATCAGCTGATATTACCAATTTATACCAACCGTTGGTTGGTAATAGCATTGGTGTGACGGGCGCAGTGATATATCGTATAACCGATGCCAGAACTGGTGCGCTGGTCTATAACAAAACCGTATATAGCAAAGCCACCACCAGTGAAAAAGAAGAGCATTTTTATGTAGCTAAAATGAAAATGAGCAATGAGGGTACGATAAAAGCCAATATCCAAGGATTGCTCGACAGCCTGCTAAACCGCTAACAAAATAGGCACTGCGATAGGTTTTTATCAGTAAATATTTATCGCCGTAGCAGTTTTTAGTTGAACGTTCAAAGCTTATAGTTACCATATAATTTCAAACCCCTATTTTAAGGAGAATCTATGACTGATAAAAGATGTTGCGGGATAAAGATCCTACTGGCCATGATTGCTTTCGGATTGGTTAGTTTCGGTTCCGGTTATTTATGGCATGTATTTGAAGGCGCGTGGAACACACCGGCTTTAAAACCGATCTGGCGCCCTATGGATTACATCCAGAAGTGGATGCCGCTTGCGATAACAGTTCATTCGATAATTTTCGTTGCACTTTTCCTTTGCCTTGGCAAAGCGCTGCAATGCTGTAAATGTGACTTTATGCGTGGCGCGAAGTTCGGTTTCAAGATCTGGCTGATAGCCGCTTTTGCAAATAGCTTCTGCTGGTTCATCACTGAAAATATCACTATGGATGTTGTGGTTCTTGGCCTTGGTGCACAGTTCCTGGCATATGTGATCGGTGGTGCTATCGTTGGGAAGATCATCGGCAACCCGGCTTGCGCTGGTGAAGCTGCTTCATGCAATACTGAAAAAACTGCATGTGCAACTGAGAAACCTGCTGGTTCTTGCTCTACAGGCAAAAATGGCTGCGGTGGAAAAAACCATTGTGGTTCTAAAGCTTAATCAGCTTATTTAAACCAATACAAGAAATCCCCGGATTTTTAGCTTGCTAATTTCCGGGGATTTTTTATTAGTGGGTTACCTATTATGAAATCAGAAGCCCACACATTAAAAGCGCAGATAAACGAGGTTAAAGATTATATCTCCCTGCTGAAGCCGCGTGTGATGTCGCTGGTGGTGTTTACTGGTCTATGTGGGATGCTTGTTGCGCCGGGGCACATTCATCCGCTCGTCGCATTCATTTCAATTCTATGCATAACCATTGGTTCCGGCGCAAGCGGCGCCATTAATATGTGGTATGAGCGTGAGCTCGATAAAAAAATGCTGCGCACCCAGAACCGGGCGCTTCCCCAAGGGCGGCTTGATCCTAAGAATGCCATAGATTTTGCCGGGTTTCTGGCCTTTGCCTCTGTTTTTATTATGGCCTTCGCGGTCAATGTAATGGCTGCCTTCCTGCTGTTATGCGCAATATTATTCTATGTTTTCATTTACACTATCTGGCTTAAACCGCGCACTCCGCAAAACATCGTGATAGGCGGTGCTGCCGGGGCGTTCCCGCCGCTTATCGGCTGGGCTTCAGTTACGGGAGATGTTTCGGTAAATTCTTTCGTGCTGTTCCTGATAATCTTCCTCTGGACGCCACCGCATTTCTGGGCGCTTTCCCTGTTCCGCAATGAAGACTATAAACGTGCTGGAATTCCTATGATGCCGGTCATCCACGGCCCTGCTGAAACAAAAAAACAAATGCTTATCTATACTATAATTTTATTCCTGGTCACGCTCCTGCCATTCTTCTTCCATTCATCCAGTTATATTTATTTGGCTGCCGCAACGGTTTTAGGTTTAAAATTCCTGCACCATGCTGTAAAAGTATTTAAAGATCCCGCTGAGATAAATGCGAAAAAGATGTTCGGATTTTCAATAATCTATCTTTTTGCATTGTTCTTCAGCCTTGTTATAGACCATTTTGTTCTGTAATTTGTTTGAAAAACAATGTTTTTTAGTATAGTCCTCAAAAACTCAGGGGGGGTTGTGTCAGATTCAAAAAAACCTGTAATTCTTGTAGTGGAAGATAATGAATATTTCATGAGGCAGATTTTGCGTGATGGCAAATTTGCTGCCGCGTTTCCTGATTATGAAATAAAAACCACCAATAATTTTGAAGAGGCTGAAGAGATATTGATCAATTCCAATGTGGCAGCCTTGGTCACAGATAATCAGATATTCAAGAGTAAGATAAAAAATCCATTCAAGGTTGATTCTTCAGCCTTATTTCAGGATGGGTATAAAGGATATAACCTCATATGTAACCTTAGGAATGGTTTATATGGAGAGGAAAAGAAAAGAGATATCCCGGTAATTTTTGAAACATCTTCTGCTTATAGCATAAAGGAGCAAGGTTTTAAGCTTAAAAATAATAATGAAGGTTTTATCCAGATATTACTAAAGTACTATAAGTTTGGCAGTGATATAATAGAAATACTGGATGGATATTTAAAAGGGAAAATAAAGCAGCCGGTTGATTTTGGGGGGATATTAGACAGACAGCACGAAGACCTGAAGAAGCAATATCGGGGAGAGGAATATATACAGATAGTTGGAGTAAAGGATCCAGAAACTAAAACGTTCAATGAGGTTATGGATCGTTATGGAATGGTGAGAGCTTGTACCTATGTTTTATCATTCAAAGAGTTTTTGAAGGGTTTTCCTGTTGAAGCAAAGCTTACATTTTTAAATCTGGAAGATGGACATCATGATGGTTTAAGGGTTTTTGACCTGTTGAGGAACCGCTCAGGTGGAGAGTCGGGTTATCAGCCTTTTAACAGAGAGATGTTGGAAGTAGTTTTGGAAGATATTCCGCTGAAAGACAGGTTTTCCATGGTTATGAACAGTAAAGGAAATCGGTTGGGGCCAGTTTATTCAATAAACTCACAGGATCTATTATTTAAAGGGTTCACGCCTGAACAGGAATTCCACGCTAAGATGAATATATTTTGTACTTCGATATCCTTATCCTCAAAAAAAGTAACGGGAAAGGGAGTTGATCATATTAATCCTAGTGGCAAGAAAGTGGTCATGGCTGAGTTTTCATCTATGAAGCCTGGTGAGAAAATAAAGTTTCTGAGCCAGAAAGTATGGACCCGGGAAGGTGAAATGAGTTTGTATAAAGTTTTCAAAAAAATATATAAGGACATGCCTATCGAGAAAGATAGTAAAGGGAAAGATGTTTTCAGTGTGGTGACAAAAGGTTTGTCTATATTTCAGATGTTAAAGTTAGAAGTGGGATTGGGTGGTGAATTGCCTCAAGAAACCCCGGATAATATGGTTTATCGCCACGATAAATTAAAACTTGCAACAAGAGGGGAAATTCCTGTACAAGAGGCTTTCTGGAACAAATAGTAAAAATTATGAAAGAATCAGAGATACACGATCAAAAGAAAGTTAAGAACTACCTGGTTGGCGGGATATTGCTGCTTATCGTGATATTTGTTTTTGCCCTTGCGCTGGTTAAAATAAGGGCGCCGCAAGGCGAGGGTGCATCTGCATCACAAGCCTTGAATAATTCGGATAAAACTTCCGAAGCCAATAATGCCAAATAAACCAAAAAAAACTAATACCAGGCTGGTTTTAAATGTTCTCTCCATTGTGGTGGGGATGTTTGGCCTCGCTTACGCCTCGGTTCCGCTTTACAGCCTCTTCTGCAAGGCAACCGGCTTTGGCGGTACCACGCAGGAAGCCGTAAAAATGCCGGAGCGGGTCTTTGATCGGAAAATCAGGGTTCTTTTTAACACAGATGTAAGCCCGGAGCTAAGCTGGCAATTCAAGCCCCTGCAAAGCACGCAAACCGTGAAGGTTGGTGAAACCAAGCTGGCGTTCTTTGAGGCCGAGAATACCGGCGATGAGCCGGTTGTGGGGATGGCGATGTATAACGTAACCCCTTCAAAAATTGGGGCTTATTTTGATAAGGTGCAGTGTTTCTGTTTTAACCAGCAATTGATAAAACCCCATCAAAAAGTTAGTTTCCCGGTGTCGTTTTTTATTGACCCGGCCATAATGGATGATAAAAACCTAGACGATGTAAGCGAGGTGACTTTATCCTATAGTTTTTTTAAGTATAAAGACCAGACCCTGGCGCAAAAATATTTAGAAAATTTGAAAAACAAGATTAATAATAACGGAAAATAATTATGGTTCACACACATACACATGGCGGAGATTGCTGCAACCATCAGGGTGATGACCGTCATGAACATGACGATCATGGCCATCATGAAAAGAACCATGATTTCCACATCATTGAGCTAAGCCCGTTCCCTATATTAACTGCCACTGCGCTTTTTATCAGCGCTCTCGGCCTTATACTTAGCCTGCACGGCATCCACCATGCAAGCCGCCTGCTTGAACTGGGCGTTGTTTCAATTGTATTCTGCATATTCACCTGGTGGCGCAAGGTAATCAATGAAGGTATCAAAGAACATGCGCATACTGCTGTAGTTCAGCGCGGCCTAAGGCTTGGGATGGCGCTTTTTATTGCATCTGAAGTTATGTTCTTCTTTGCGTTCTTCCTGTCATATTTCCGCTCGTTCTTCAGTGTTATATTCTTCCACAACCAGGTGTTTGACCTTGATACTTTGAGCTTCCTTCCCCAAACATTGCCTTGGCCTCCGGCTGGTGTGAAAACGTTCAATCCGTTCGATCTGCCGTTCCTGAACACGCTTATCCTGCTTCTTTCAGGCACCACAGTAACCTGGGCTCACCACGCGCTTCTTCATAATGATAGAAGGAACGTGATAAGGGGCTTGGCTTTCACGGTTTGCCTTGGTATCATGTTCACCTGCTGCCAGGCGTTCGAGTATTCCCACGCGGCTTTTGCGCTGGATACCAATAATTATTCATCAAACTTCTTCATGGCCACCGGTTTCCACGGTTTCCACGTTATAGTGGGCACCATATTCCTGAGTGTTAATTTGGTTCGTGCAATTCGTGGCACGCTAACCCCCCAAGGTCATTTAGGCTTTGAGTTCGCTGCCTGGTACTGGCATTTTGTTGACGTGGTTTGGTTGTTCCTCTTCGTCTGCATCTACTGGTGGGGCAAATAAAAACTCTGCTATGCTTGGCGTAAATTAACAATTTTCTGCGGTACTCGGCTCACATATATAGTATATGCTCGCCTCCGTTCCTCAAAAACCGTTAATTTCCATTCAAGCCTAGCGAGTTTTTAGGCGGCTGGAGTTTTCATTAAATTCAAATCATCGTGCAATTTTTTTATATCTGGAATATAAAAACCCTATGAGAAAAATTCTATTCAATATTTTCTGCCTGGGCTGGGTGATATTTTTTATCTATCTGGGGGCGTGGCAGGTTGAGAGGATGAACTGGAAAAAGGGGCTGATAAAACAGGTTGAGATGTATAAGGCCGAAGACCCGGTTCAGTTCAGGATAGATGATTTCGACCAGAAGCGCGACCTGTTCAAAAAGGTTTTCCTGTTCGGAAAATTCCTGCATGAGAATGAAATTCTGCTCTCCGCCAAATATTTTTCCGCCACGCAGGATAAGAACGAGCTCGGCTATCACGTCATAACCCCGTTCATTACCACAGATGGCGCCATAGTTTTCGTTAACCGCGGCTGGGTACCAGAGAAATATAAAACCCGGGAGTCGCGGCCAGACAGTCTATATGAGAATAATGTTGAAACCACCATTGAAGGCGTAGTGCGCGAGTCATCAGGCCAGGCGCCGTGGTATATGCCGCAGAACATGCCGGAGAAGAATGTGTGGTTCTGGATAGACATTCCCGCGATGATAAAGAGCCTCAAGGATAAAACCGAATTACAGAACATCCGCCCGGTGCTAATCCAGCAAACTAACCTTACCACCAAGAACGATTTCAAATATCCGGTGCCGATAAGTGGTGATATCCAGTTCTACAACCAGCATTTAACCTATGTTATAACGTGGTTCTCAATGGCCTTGATGACATTGGTGATGTGGGGAATTTATATCAGGAAGAACCGGAATAAGGTCTAGAATTTCCGTGGCGGTCCCTTCGGGTGCATTATAATTACAGTGTCGCCCGGTGTTGGAGTGGGTTTCAGGTTCATCAGATTTTCCTCCGGCGCAGCTTCATTTTCCTTATTGAGTTTTTCGTTTGCTGACTTGCTGAGTGTGAACTGCATTTTTGCTTCGTTAAGATCGCCATCAGTTTTTATTATCAGGTTCATCACTGCAGGCATCGGGTCTTTTATCCCGCTTTTTTCAACCTCTTTCCTTGCGGCCTTAACATCTTCAGGTGTTATTCCGTTATATTCCTTGCCGCCCGTTCCAGACGCGGAGGTCGATATGCTGTAATCTCCACCAACCCTTAAGTTTGAAGCATACATTTGATTATGTTCGGTGTTTTTTATTTTTTCATAATTCTGCGCGAGTTCTTCTTTGTTCTTTGAGGTAAGCACCGCATCTGAGAACGCCGTGGTGTTTGCAATATAATGTTCCGAATGCATGTTCGCACGGAAATGTTGCCTGTCTTCTGTTGTTATGGTTTTTGGGTCAATATGGTATTTTTTTATATATTGTTCGATAACCTTATCCGCAACGGCGTAGGTATATTCTTTTACATCTTTTGCCGTGGCTGCATGACCGGAGAGATTTACGTCAAGAGCGCTTCTCAATAAAGCTTCATAATTTCTGGGCATGAATTCTCCTTATATATTTAAGTTATTGTATCATAAAAAGGTTAATAAATGGTTAACCGGAATTAAGATTTTTTCATTATATAAATCAATACATTAATGATGGAATTTTTATTATTTATATGCAGAATCTGGGTGATGTGAACAAACCCATTGCGAAGCAATGTAAAACTCCTTAACTTCCAAACCTAACATTTAAACGCTGGAAAAATGAAATCATATTTAAAACTCTGTGAAAAATTTGAAACTACTTCACGAATATATAATGCGATGGCCATTCTTGGCTGGGATAATTCGGTGATAATGCAGCCGGGGAGTGCGGAGGATAGGGCGCGCCAGCAATCTACGCTGGGTGCTATTGCCCACCAGATAACCACCGCACCGGAAATAAACGAGCTGCTGCTTGATGCGGAAAAGAACGAAACCAAAGATCTTGATGATTGGCAAAAATCGAATTTGCGGTTGATGCGCAATGAATGGATACATAACAACGCCGTGCCGGAAAAGCTCCTTACCGAGATGACCATGGCAACATCTGAGTGTGAGATAACCTGGCGTGATGCAAAGCAGGCCAATGATTTTAAGGCTTTTGCCGCCCCGCTTAAAAAAGTTCTGAAACTTTCGCGTGAGGTTGCGGGACTGAAATCAAAGGCGCTCAAGCTTTCTCTTTATGATGCGCTGCTTGACCAGTATGACGAAGGTCGCAGAAGTGCTGACATTGATAATATCTTTGCCGGGCTTAAAAATTTCCTTCCCGGTTTTATCGAGCAGGTGAAAAGCAAGCAATCGAAGCTGCCGCAGGCTAAAAAACCTATTGGGCCGTTTCCTGTTGAGAAGCAAAAGGCCATCGCCCTTAAAATGATGGAGCGCATGGGTTTTGATTTCAATAAAGGCCGCCTTGATGTTTCTGCCCACCCGTTCT
>Ga0206903_10162_pt1 | contig 21983 bp, 23 predicted proteins | sample Alteio_BWOrgHeat_45_FD_152959 | JGI IMG/M metagenome (GOLD analysis project Ga0206903, IMG submission 152959) | Enriched cells from forest soil in Barre Woods Harvard Forest LTER site, Petersham, Massachusetts, United States -... | ecosystem: Environmental > Terrestrial > Soil > Temperate forest >... | reverse complement strand
CCGCCCCAGACCTGGCGTTTCGTGTCTGGGCAAAGACCGGAACCATTAATTACGGAAGTGGGCTAGCTGGGTATTTTCTTTCCAGTACCAACCATAAATTTTCATTCGCTCTATTTCTTTCCGATTTTGAAAAACGTCGCCTGGTTGACCAAGTTCCTCCCGACCAATTTGCGGTCAAAAATGTCGACGGATGGATAGAGCGAGCGCGTAAAGCACAAGATTCCATTTTGAGTAAATGGATCTTAGATCATTAGTCTTCAAAGCGAGAAGTTATGGCTATGGGCAGCTGACGTGGACGTGGCTTTATTGACGACCGAGCCTGCCGCAATGTTACTGAGGTCGTTGGATGTAAGCGTTATCGTATGATAATGCCCCCCATCTGCCAAAGAAGTTGAAGTATTTCCTGTATAGCCTGCCCCCGGTGCCTGAACAGCGGTATTGGGCAATAGGAAAGTATGTTGATGCCTAGTACCATCACTTAACGAGGTATACGTCGTTCCAGCAGCCGAGGTCGCGCCTTGATTAGCTGAACATCGACTAATAAGCGGGGCCGCCGCCATCAAGAGAACTGATTTAGCAATTTGTTCCAGAAAATCTCTTCGATTCACAAAAGTCTCCTTAGTAGAGCATTCTACCCCAAGCCATTGTTATTAACTCCGAACTTGTTCCCTATTCTTGCACAAAAGGATTGGGTTAAACATCTAAGAAAATTTAAGATTTCGCAATCATCACGCCTTGTCGATTCCACACAAGAAAATGCCTCCGTCCCCACCCCGTCTCCCCACCCCGTCCATCCACGTCCCAGGCCAATAGGCTACGCTGATTCAGAGAGTCTGGCCGTGGCCTCCGTCCCCACGGATGTTTAGGGTGGCGGATTTTTGGTGGTGGGCGATAATTATTTGGATGATGGCAGGTCGAAGCTTAATACTCATTGGATTGATTGGAGTTCTTTTTGGTTTTCGATGCTACGCCGATGCTTGGGATTTTAGGTTGGGGTTGGCGGATTTTCCACGGCAAAATACGATGCTGGGCCTCGAGGTGACCCGAATATTAAGCCTTTCAGAAAGTGCGGAACTCGGAATTGGTGGAGTCGTGCGCACTGACTTCACCCAAACGGTAGGTCCGGGAATTTTGTCCCGCTTCCAATATTGGCTCACCCAGAACTTTGCGCTCGGTGTCTTAGGAGAGTTTGGATATCTCTATCATCAGAACTTTTCCAATCCCGACTCCTACAGTTACTTCTTCGCAGGTCCGGTTTTCTCCATTCAGATTAAGCCTGTTTTTATCCAGTGGGACCCCGGAGAGATTTTCTATTTAGGTACCAGCCAACTCATCCCTCTCCGTCTGGCCTTTGGTCTGTTTTTTTAAATGGGTTACGCAGCGACTAGCAAGCTGGCCTTGGTTCTGTGATTGTTTACCTTCCAAACGAACGCGTCGGTAATAAAATGGTGGGACTCGATGGCGAGCGACACGACGAAATAACAGACGATCCAGGGCAAACTCACTTTCGACAAGAGACCTGCCACCACCAATAAAATTCCATAGAGCAGCGCTCCGCCAGAAAAATTCGCAACTAATAAGCGAAGGCTCTTAGTCAGGAGTTTTTTTACTGAACCCACCACTTCACTCGTCGCTCTGTCCGCTCGAGTATAAAGCGCCCAAACAATAAAAAGATATTGCAGTGCATGATACAGGCTCTGTAATTGATACGCCCCAGATTGCGGACTCTCTCTCATAATTAAATAGGGAGTTAGAATAGGAACTAGAAACAAGGGATTTAAGATACGCCGATGACGCCAGCACCAGGCGATGCATAATATTCCCATCAAGCTTGCGGTGGTTAGAAAAATTCCCCGACTTGCCAGCCAGATCCACTGATATGTCTGATAAAACCATGCTAGATGCGGAGGTGGCATAGCAGACGTATTCAAAGCGTAGGGCCAAAAAGTTCCAGGATATTTTAACGCCGTAACGATGTATCCCCCGTAAGTCAGCCACGCTATGGCGGACCGGTGGATTCCGCGGTCTAAGAAACCACAACGTTTGGCGTAAATAATCCCGACTCCGAACGATTGTGAGGCCCCATGGTAAAGACGCCAAAGTAATCCAACCACTAGGTACCACGGTACAACTGGCTTGCCCCAAAAACAAACACCGCAAACCACCGCCATCAAAATTACCGGCAGCGCATACCTCAAAAAGGGATGCTCGCGGCCTCCGTCTTCAGGATTGGAAATGCGATAATAGGACGCAAAAAAATGGGGCCAGATGATCCCCCAGAGAAAAAACTCCATCCAAAGTAGAGATAAACTGAAATGAAATTTTCGTTCGGCCAGTAGAAAGAGCAGACAAAAACCACCGATAAAAAACGCATCAACCCAGAGATTCACCAGATAGGGACACCGCGGCCCCGAAGCCCCGTCCGAAGTACGAATTGGCAAAAGATTCCTCCTTGATTGAGGGGCTAAGGTTGGAATTAAAGTATAGCGTGATCTTAGATTGGAAGGAATGCAGGACGAATTCAACCTAACGCTACAAGCCAAACCAGTCCCACCTGCAGTTCACGATTCTTGGAGGAGGGCATGCACCAGAGCAATATCTGCTGGAGCTAGGAGATAGCTGAGTAGTTGAGCTCTTTCTTCCCAACAGATTCGATCATGATCCCGCAATGCAAACTCGCCTTCTAATAGGTAAGCAAAATATCCCAAAAGCTCCACTTCCTGTTCAGGGTACGAATAGACGCTGGTTCCCAACCATTTTCCTACCTGAACGCGTACCGAAAACTCTTCATGGAGCTCTCTGGCTAACGCTTGCTCTGGGGATTCATCTCCTTCAATTTTCCCTCCCGGAAATTCCCAATATCCTGCCAAAGTCTTGCCCGGTTTTCTTCTCGCAATGAGAATTTTGTCTTCTCGAACAATAATTCCGGCCACCACTCTGATTGTTTTTTTCATCTGAGCAAGAAAATCAGAGTGGTGAAAGATTGACGAGAAAAATGCGAAACTGTGCCTGGTTATCGGGTATTTTTTTGTTTTGCTGCTTTACCCCCCCATTGGTGTTATTAAAAGGAGGTCCGATTTCGATGACCACTGGGCAGGGTGCTCATTTTTCGTCTTGCTCGGCACCCATTTTTACCTCCAGGAGGTCATTCCCATGGGAAGAAAATTATACGTTGGAAACTTACCTTTTTCGGCCACCGAGAATTCGCTGACCGATCTTTTCTCACAATGCGGCACGGTCGATTCCAGCCGCCTTATTACCGACCGCGACAGTGGCCGTTCCAAAGGCTTTGGCTTTGTAGAAATGTCCACCGATGAAGAAGCCCAAAAAGCCATTACTGATTTCAATGGTAAGGAACTCGAGGGGCGACCTCTCACGGTCAACGAAGCCAGACCTCAAGAACGCCGGCAGAGCAGTTATGGCCAAGAAGGAGAATCCTTCGGCGGAACGAGCGGCGGTTACCGGAGCAACGAACGCAGTGGCTTTAGTGGCAATCGAGGCCGCTACTAGTGAGTAGGGACGACCTACTCAAAATTGACGGGGTCGTTACCGAAGCGATTTCGGGCGGAAATTTCTCCGTAAGAGTGGCCGACGATCGAATCATCGCCGCCAAATTATCGGGCAAACTCCGCCGGTTTCACATTCGCGTCTTAGTCGGGGATCGAGTGACGTTGGGACTTTCTCCCTACGACTTGACTCACGGACTTATCCTTAGTCGCGAAAGATTGGCACCTCGTCGGGCCACCTAATCATAACTGTCCAGGTCGCAGTCGGCTGCGACTTGGAATCTTGGACTTTACTAGGAGTTGCCGTGATTTCTCTTACCATTGATATTGGTCTGATGACCCCACCGTTAAAGAACACCGCCATGACAGTCTTACAGCGCTGGGAACATGAAGGAAAACTTGCTTTGATTGCGGCAGATCGCCGAGCGATTTCGCCCGATTCCCCTGCTCCGCAACGATCCGCGGAACCGCGTTCCAATTGGGCGCCGTCCTCTCGCTCGAAGAAAATGGCTGAATCTGGCAATGCTAAGTTCAAGAGTATTGCGGGAGTCTTGTTCCCCCGACGAGATGCACAGAAACTGAACATGACCGAAATTAATCAGATTGCTCATCTCATCAAACATCACTCCAGCAAAAATGATATTTTTGTGACGGAAAACCCAAGTTACTTTGCGGAAGAACGCTACCGAGAACTTCTCAAAGTATATTTTGGCATCGTGGTAATGAGCCCGGAAGAAACCGTGGGAGCGATGGAACGCTCCAAAAGCTGGAACTAATCCTTTTTCCAGCGCTCAACTAAGCTTATCCGCGCGGGTCATTAAGAAGTGTTGCCTCAAGCGATTCCCCCGCCAATAGTGTGTAATGAGGTTATCCATTTCTTCTCGGAATTTGGCTAAACGTTGCGGGTCTTCTTCCTGCAGAGTTTCGACTAATTTTATGAGAGGACCCGCCGTCGGCTCCAGCATCAAACGAAAGTGCTGAGGACTGAGAGCCGCAGGAGTCACCATTTCGCGCTCAAATCTCAATCCCGAGACCCGTTTTCCTAGTCGCTCTTTGACCTTATTGGGATCTCCCCAAAGCGGAGGAGGAGCCACGCCAGTAGGAGGAGGCAAATACTGCGAAACCAGAGTAAACATTTGTGCCGTAAAATGTTCTGGGGGCCAGGTTGAAAATGCGATTCGTCCCTCCGGCTTTAGCACACGAAGCATTTCCTCCAGAGCGACTTCAGGGCGAGGGGCGAAGATATGCCCAAATTGACTTAGGACTACGTCAAACGAAGCATCGGCATAGGGCAGCGCCTCAACATCTCCTTCGGTCAACTCAATATTCACTCCTGCAATCTTCGCGTTCCACCCAGCTTGCTCTAAAAGGCTCGGAGCAAGATCCAGCCCATTGACTCGAGCTCCGCGAAGAGCTGCAGTGACTGCCACCACCCCAGTTCCGCAGGCCACATCGAGGACCCGTTGCTCACTTCGCACTTCCGCAAAATCTACCAAATAACTGGCGGCCGGAGCGGTCCAAGCTTCCAACGGCGCAAACAACGCCCAACTCTGTTTTTGAGCGAGTTTAAATTGCAAAAAGGGATCTTGGTTCATCTGCATACCCCTCAAAAAAAATATCATATCGGACTAGGCCACAAAGAAAAGCGCAAATAGCCAATACGAAAACCCGGAAACCGCAAATCCCGCAAACCACGCATAGTGATACAGCTGATCCAAAAACTCTGGAAAACTTTTCTCCGGAACAGCGTGAATCGCGGTAAGAAAGCCCGGCAAGTTGGGGAGCACTCCCAAAACTAATGCCAACATCGCCCAAACACTTACCCCGCGCCAATACCAATAACGTCCAGTTTTTAAATAGAGCTCGTCGACTACCAAGTTTTGTTTCTTTATAAAAAAATAATCCACGATCAAAATTCCCCCAACCGGACCCAACAACCCCGAATAAGCCACTAGCCAAGTAAAAATATAACCGTTGGGATCTGCCACTAACTTCCAAGGGAAAATTAAGATCCCGATCAAGCCGGTGAGGTATCCTCCGATTTTGAAATCAATGCAATCCGGAGCTAGATTGGAAAAATCATTGGCCGGGCTTACGATGTTGGCGGCAATGTTCGTGGCAAGGGTAGAAATGGCAACAGCTAACATGGCAAAACTCACCAGTAACGGCGACTCAAATTTGCCAGCCAGCACCACCGGATCCCAAACCGCTGTGCCAAAGACGATAGCTGAAGCCCCGGTCACTACCACCCCTACAAAAGCGAAAGCAGTCATCGATGAAGGGAGTCCTATAGCCTGGCCAGCCATTTGAGCCCGTTGCGAACGCGCATAGCGAGTGAAGTCAGGAATATTTAGCGACAACGTTGCCCAAAAACCAACCATCCCAGTGAGACCAGGAACGAAAAATTTCCAAAACTCACCGAAAGTTTTAAATTGAGAGGGCCGGTTTAAGATAGGCCCCAGACCTTTAGCCGCTACTATCGCCCAAGCCAATAGCGCTAGCGCCGCGGCAGGAAGAAAAACTGCCTTAAACAGAAGTAACTTTCGGATACTTTCAATTCCCAAACTCACCACCAACATATTAATACCCCAAAAAGCCAAAAACGTGAGCGCGGGCCCGGTTTGCAGTCCCCAGCTAATTGGAAAAATCGCAGGGATTTGAGCAATCCCAGGAATCCAAGCGTGGATAAGTTGATATAGAGCATATCCCCCTATCCAAGTTTGGATTCCAAACCAACCGCAAGCCACCACCGCACGCAATAGAGCTGGAACATTAGCACCCCGAATCCCGAAACTTGCTCGAGCAAAGACGGGAAAAGGAATTCCATAACGGGCCCCGGCGTGTCCGTTGAGAATCATCGGAATCAACACGATAGTATTGCCTAAAAAAACCGTTAGCATCGCTTCCCACCAATTCATCCCTCCCGCGATCAAAGAACTAGCTAACATATAGGTAGGAATGCATAGACTCATACTGATCCATAACGCCGCGTAACTCCCGATTCCCCAAACTCGTTTTTCGATGGGTACTGCAGCAAGATCATCATTGGTATAACTCATAGGGATACAATTCTAACATCCTATGATGATTATCCGCATAATTTAACGCTAGGTTCCATTGACCGTGGCTCAGGACAGCGCTTCGCCCCTCCGATAAGAAGGCGCGAGCTGCTGGAGGCAGATTTGAGCCTAAAAGAATATCATCGCAAGCGGAAATTCGACCAAACCCCCGAGCCACGGGGAAGAGAAAAATTCAGCCGGGGCAAACTGCGCTTTGTTATCCATTTACACGCCGCGACTCGGCTTCATTACGATTTCCGCTTGGAGCTTGGTGGAGTGTTTAAGAGCTGGGCCGTGCCCAAAGGTCCATCCCTCAATCCACTGGATCAACGGTTGGCCCTCTTCGTCGAAGATCACCCACTCGAATACGGAGCCTTTGAGGGAATCATTCCTCGCGGCAATTATGGTGCAGGCACGGTGATGATTTGGGACCAAGGAATCTATTACTCCCCTCAGGCAAAAAATCGAAAGGAAAGTGAACTTGCTCTGCAAACTGGTTTTGCGGCTGGCAATTTGAAATTCATTTTGGAAGGCAAAAAACTACGCGGTGAATTCGCTTTGGTACGAATAAAACGGGGCGAGGGAAACGCGTGGCTTCTGTTAAAGAAACGCGATGCATTTAGCGGTTATGCAGACATTACCCGAGAAAACCGCTCGGCAAAATCAGGCCGAAACATGGAGGAGATTACAAAACAGTCAGTAACTCGGAAAAGTATTTGGGTTCCTCAGCGAGAACCCAAACCTAGTCCACGAAAACCTCCGCCCCGTAAAAGCAAGAGGCACAATCGCTCCAGCGAAATCGTGGTTCCTGCAACTGCGATGCCTCGGCGGGTTCGCCCTATGCTCCCTACTTTTGCCGCTCAAGCCCCCGAGTCCTCTGATTGGTTTTTTGAAACGCTGCCGGAAGGAGTCCGGGCGATGGCGGAGGTGGAAAAAGGCTTAGTGCGCTTGTATTCTCGCTCTTTATTGCCCTTTGAAAGAAAATTTCCGTCGATCGTAAAAAAGTTGCGGGAACTCGATCAGAGTTTAGTTCTAGACGGAGAAATTGAAGAAAAAAGCTCCGGTAAATTTATTTTTCGCGTGATTGACCTTTTGTATGCAGAGGGGAAAAATCTCCGTTCCCTTCCCTTAAGTGAACGAAAAAAAATCCTGGATCGGCTTCCAATTTTCAATGATGTGATCCAACTTAGTCGGACCACGTCGTTAGAGAAATTACAAAAATTCAAAGGCTATATATTAGCTAGGAAAAAACAAAGCGAATACGGCTCGGGCACCAGTCGCGATTGGCTAAAATTCAAATCAGCGCCTCCCCGTTCCCGCAGCTCAAGGCTAGTGAGCCCCGCCACTCCGGTTTTTTCCCACCTGGACAAAATCATGTTTCCCGCTGACGGATTAACCAAGGCAGATGTTATTGACTATTACCGGACGGTAGCCCCAGTGCTTTTACCCCACTTACGAGATCGTCCTGAATCTCTACATCGCCACCCAGACGGTATCCAGGGAGAAAGTTTCTTTCACAAAGACATGACCTCTTATTTGCCCCGTTGGATTCAGACCACCCGAGTGACTTCACGTTCTTCCGGGAAGACGGTGAATTATTTGGTTTGTCAAAATGAGCCAACTTTGCTCTACCTTGCTAACTACGGGTGCATCGAACTCAATCCCTGGATCTCCCGCTTAGCTCGCCTCGATCATCCAGACTATGTGATTATCGATTTGGATCCCGACGGAAATCTCTTTGACGATGTAATTCGAGTTGCCGGTGAAGTTCACCGCGTTCTGAAATCCATCGGAGTCGAAAGCTACTGCAAAACTTCTGGCGCAACTGGTTTGCATATTTGCGTGCCCATCCAAGGCGAGTACGACTATGACCTCAGTCGAAAATTTGCGGAGTCCGTTTGTGCTTTGGTGCATCAGAAATTCCCTCGGCTTACCAGTATGGAACGAAGTCCCGCTCGTCGCCGTGGTCTTATCTATCTGGACTATATGCAAAATCGTCGGGGTCAAACGTTAGCTGCTCCCTACGCCCTCCGTCCCCACGCCGGAGCCCCAGTTTCTGCTCCGCTTCGCTGGTCCGAGGTCAAGCCGGGACTAGATCCTCTAGCCTTCAATATCCGAACCATGCCACCACGGCTAAAGCGCCTGGGAGACCTTTGGAAGCCGATGCTCAAGAACAAGGTCGATCTGAAGGCAGCTCTGAAAAAACTTCAAAGGAAAAATCGTGCAACATTCAGCTAAAGAAAATATGTCAGAATACCGATGTATCGCCCGTTGAATCACATAACGACATCGTTACGTTGATTTTTCGATGCCGGATTTTTCGCCCTCCGCCCATTTTCTCTATGAAGACGTGGTCCATGATCCGCTTACGCTATTCGTTCTCCTTCAAAGGCGTCCTCCGAAAGAGAACGACCAGAACGTGTGCATATACCCGGGGAATACGAAACAATCTCACCTACAGAACTTCGGTATCCCATTTGCAGCCTCTTGCGCATTGGGTTTCCAAAACAGGGAGAGGTCGCTATGAAGTATTTAGTTTATTCCTTTCTTGCTGCCGTCATTTCGGCGATGGGGTATGGCTGCCAGGAATCGGTCTGCCTTTCCACGATTCCGGAGTGTGAGTGGGTGACCGACTATAGCAATTGTACGCAGTATTCATGCGACTATTATGATTCTTCTGGGAATTGCCAGAGTCAATCCTGCATCGGTTACGGCCAGGTCCAACAATGTACCGATCAATGTGCCGAATACGGGACAGAATACGGAGATGTCGTGACGATATCCGGTAACGTCAGTGACGCGATGACCGGAATGCCCATCGGAAACATCGGACTAACTCAAACGGACCCCACTAACGGAAATAACGTTTCATCAAAATCGGGGACTCAGGGGAATTATTCGATCAATATGTTCGTGTACGATGATGCGCATGGAAATCTCGATTCCACCGTCTGCACCCAAGCCAATCAGCTCTATCCCTCTGGATGCACCACGGTCTCGCGCCGCGATTCGTGTAACCAACCTTCGATCGGCGGCACCAGCTTTTCCCTCACTCCGAATTACAATGCTCCTGCCATAGTGAGAGGCTTTTATCGGGATCTTCTCCACCGTTCCCCCTCCGCTCAAGAGATGAGTGCTCAGCTGAGCCAATTGCAAGGCGAGAGCCGTGAGCAGTTAGCGCTGGCCCTTCTCAACACTACTGAATATCGGGGAATTCTGCTCCAGAGTTTTGCCCAACACTATCTTAAGAAGCCGCTCTCGCGCGCTAATCTCGCCAAGTATCTTGGCTACCTTAAACAGGGATTAACCGATGAGCAGATTCAATACCAAATCATCATTTCGCCGCAATATGCTTCGCGGTTGCGTGGCGTTTCTGCGTTTATTTCCGCGGTCTATCGCGACATCCTCGGAAGATCCGCATCTTCGTCCGAGATGTCGCAGTGGACCAAGAAATTAAAGCGTAACTCGAGTCAACGGCGAGCTCTCGTTCTTAGCCTATTGGGCTCTTCGGAGCACCGCACAGAAATGGCCAATGCTTGGTTTCAAAGTTATCTTCATCGCGCCGTGGATGGAGCTTCTCTAGCAGTAATCCTATCCACGTTTTCCGGCGGAGCGACTGATGAGCACATTCAGGCAGGAATCTTAGGTGCTGCTGAGTATCTCGGCTTGCAACAGTGAAAAGCGTTGGGGTCTGAGATCGCTGTGACAAAACTGTCTTTTACTGGAGGAAACTGATTTGGGCTTGAGTTATCTTGCCTAGCCCCACGTGCCACTTAGAAAGACTATCATAGGAAGCTTCACCAAATATGAAGGCTAATCGAAACCAAGTAATCCCCGAGTAAACTTCTGCATCAGAGATTCCGAAAAGACTAACGGAGGCATATCATGGCCAAGCCGGCAGAGAAAAAAGGCAAGAAAGTCGATCCGTTCAAAACCAGAAAGACCAAGACCACTGAAGCTAGCGACTCAGACACCATTACCCCTCCGGAGGAAATCGCCGTCGCCATTGACGCATTTCGCGAATGCCAAGACCAAGCCAAGCATTTCGAGGGAGAAGCCACCATTCACAAAGATAAGATCATGCAATATTCGACCGAGGAATACACTCGTCGAGTCTTTAATGGAATGAATAAGTCGTTCAAGCTCTTGGGCGAAGAAACTATGGTCACCTATGTGGTGATGGATGCTAGCGCTGGCCTTAGCGAAGAGGACTTAGAGGCGGTGAAAGAACGGTGGGGAGAAAAAGCGGCAGAAGAGTTGGTTACTCGAGATCTTGCCAGCATCCGATTCAACGCCGAGGTCTTTGAGGCTAATTACGACGAGATTGTTGAGGCCTTGCAAGTGCTCCCAGCCAACGTGCTGGATAATTTATTCAAACCAATGTTGATGAAGGCAAAACCGGGAGCCGTTGAAGCCGCGAAGCGTTATACCAAGAAACCTGAAGAACTTCGCGAACTCTTGAGATCCTTAAAAATAAAAAATTACATCCGCTGACCAACGAGCTCATTTTTCGCCTTGACCCTCAAGGCGGGATCGCATGTAGTTCGGCGAATGTTGCCGGGAATTTTTCAACCCACTCTCTTCTCGAGACCTAAACCATTGGCTGCTTCACGTTACATCCGCGCCATGCATCCCAAGACGGAGATTCGTTCGGATCGAGCCACTATCGAAAAAGTATTGAGTTCAGGATGGGTCGGCCAGTTAAAAATTCACGGGCACCGGGCCCAGATCCATCTTCCTTCGGACTCGGATCAACCTGTCATTGCCTATAACCGCCAGGGAGAAGCACACAAAAAACTCCTTCCGCCGGAAATTATCGCCGAATTGAATCGGCTTTTCCGACCCGCTCACGGCTGGTCGGTTATTGATGCCGAATGGATCAAGCCAAAGAACAAGCTTTTCATTTTCGATTTTTTGAAAAAGGAAGACGAACTACTTAGCCACCTCAATTATGCAGAACGACATCGATTGCTCCCGCGTGAATATCTTTCCCCTTATCTTTCAACCCTGCCCCTGCTAAACACCATTGAAAAATGCCTGCAGGCCCTGGCTAAGCCCGATCCCCATCTCGAAGGTTTAGTCTTTAAATCGCTTAACACCCCAGGGTTTTCCGATACCTCCATTGTCCGGTGCCGACGAACCAGCCCAAGCAAGCGAACTTAAGTCCCGCTTGGATTCCTCCGAAAAAAAGACATGCCAGAAATCAGGATTGGAATGTCCGGGTGGACCTATGCCGGGTGGCGGGGAAATTTTTATCCCAAGAAGCTCCCCCAGAAATCAGAACTGGCATTTGCCAGTCGTCTGGTAAATTCGATAGAAATCAATGGGACGTTTTACGCGCTGCAGAAGCCAAATTCCTTTCAGACCTGGTACGCCCAAGTTCCGGAAGATTACCGGTTTTCGGTTAAGGGCGGACAATACATTACCCACATCCGTCGCTTGAAAGAGGTCGACGAAGCAGTAGCAAACTTCTTTGCCTCGGGCATTCTCTGTCTGAAAGAAAAATTAGGCCCGATTCTTTGGCAATTCCCACCCAACGTGATGCTCAAAGACGATCGTTTTGAGAAATTTCTCAAACTGCTGCCTTATGATTCGAAAAGTGCCGGCCGACTCGCCCGTCGACACGGCAAAAAGGTAGAGGGAAGAGCTTGGTGCGATCCGGGAGGCAGCTATCCAATCCGCCATGCGTTTGAATTTCGACACCAAAGTTTTATGAATCCGGATTTCATCCAAATGCTTCGGGCCTTTGGGGTGGCCGTTGTCTTCGCTCACGCTGGAAATAAATCTCCCTATGTCGAAGATGTCACTGCCGATTTCATCTATGCTCGCCTTCATGGAGAGGATGATCGATTTCATCGCAAGGGATACACGGAAGAAAGTTTGGATTGGTGGACCAAAAGAATTAAAAGTTGGACATCGGGGAAACAACCCCGAGATGCTCAATTGGTCTCCACCCAAAAACCCAAACTCATTCCCCGCGATGCTTTTATCTACTTCGACAACGAAACGAAGATCCATGCGCCAAAAGACGCAATGCGCCTACTGAGCAAATTGAAAATTAAAATTCCGACCACCAAACTTGCCGAAGTTGCTTAGCCCCGCAAATCGGCGGTTAGTTAAATTTTGTCGCGTTTCGCGAAGCGAAACGGACAAAATTTAGTTGGTAAACCTCACCGAAGGGTAAGAAGCAGAAAAAGTTTTCACCGTGCCAATGGCGGCAGCCAAAGGAAATCTTGCCCTCAACCGCTCCAAAACAAGATCCGTTTGCTCGGAAGGGACAGATAACAGCAATCCCCCCGAGGTTTGAGGATCCACGGTCAACCATCGCATCGCTTCAGATATTCCCGACTCATAAGCTACCTCTTCTTTAACATAGTCAGCATTGGTGCGGTGAGCACGGTTGAGCACCTTCCTCTCCAGACAATCCACCGCCCCTGGTAGAATGGGCAAACGAGAAGCCATCACTTCCATATTGACCTGACTTGCGCGAGAGATGTGTAGGGCATGGGAAGCTAGGCCAAAGCCTGTGATATCGGTAGCCGCATTTACGGTGAGGCCGCGGAGTAATTCGGGAGCCCGATTCAATTGCGTCATGCTTGCAATCGCCGCTCTTATCCAATCAGGATCGGCCTGTTTATTTTTCAACGCGCTGGAAATTGTTCCAGTGCCCAGAGCCTTGGTTAAAATCAACGTATCCCCAGGCTTCGCTCCACTATTTTTCCAGGCCTCGCCCTTCTTCACAAATCCTGCCACCGAAAAACCGAGTTTCAGAGTATCATCGTCGATAGAATGGCCTCCGGCCAAACAAGCTCCCGCTTCTTCGATCTTTTCAACTGCTCCCCGCATCAACGGCAGAAGCAAATCCAAAGAAAGAACCTGACTGGGAAAGGCCAGAATGGTGAGTGCCGTTTTTGGCTGTCCCCCCATCGCATAGACATCACTTAAGGCATTCGCCGCCGCTACTGCGCCAAACTCGTGCGGATCATCAATCATGGGAGTGAAAAAATCCAAGGTCTGGATCAAATAACGATCGTCTCCCAAATCCCAAAGGGCAGCATCGTCCATCGTATCTGCGCCCACCGCTAATTCCGGCAATGGTCTAAATCGCAAGGACTTAAGGGCAGCACTTAAATCTCCGGCTGGTAACTTAGCCGCGCATCCGCCTTTCTTAACCGTTTCCGTCAGTAAAACATGAGCTTTTTGGGGTGCGGTCATTTAATAAATCCTTTCCGGTGGCAGATCATTATCGACTAACCTGGCAAATCTGTCGACGGGATGGTAGTGGCCGAGCCGTCCCGAAACGATCGATAGCTGGGCGAGAGAATCTCCACTCCAGCAGTGTTGAAAGCATCTTGAATATTCTCGCGCAGCTCAGCATAAAGATAGGGCATTCGATGAGGGTCATGAGTATAAGCGTTGATCTCATAGCGCACGTAAGAATCATCCAATCCCGTCTGTAAGACAAAAGGCGGAGGGGAACTCAAGACTCCTGGGGTTCGGCCAGCCGCTTCGATCAGTAAGCCATGAACTTTTCGCCAATGTGCATCGTACCCAATAGTGACTTCCGTATGGAGAATCATCCCTCCGTATTGAGATGAGGAACTAAAATTGATGATATGGCTTCCCAAAACTAAGGAGTTAGGAATCGTGACGTCGACGTTCTTGGGAGTTCGAACTCGAGTGACCAAGAAGGTTTTTTCCACTACGTCACCTTCAGTATCGGCAATTTTCACCCGATCCCCGATGCGAAACGGTCGCATATAGGTAAGCAACACCCCCGAAATTACGCTCGAGATGGTGGAAGAAGAGCCAAACGAAAACAGCAACCCCAGAAAAACGGAAACGGCCTGAAAGGCCGGTGAGCTAGAGCCGGGAATATAGGGAAAAACGACCACGATGGTAATGGCCAAGATGAGTAGCCGAACCAACTTGTAAGTGGGCGAAGCCCAATCGGGATAAAAGCCTGAAAAAATGATTTTACCCGCTTCCATTTGATCAAAGAAAAATCGGGCAAAACTGAGCACGTAACGAGTACCGACCAGAATCACCCCAATGACGATCAAGTTCGGAATCACGGTTAATAAGGATTTACCGATGGCTCTAATCGGATCAAACAAATAGCTAAGTAGACGAGGAGTCAGTCCCGCGGTAAGAGGAAAGAAACTCAAAACCAAGGGAACATAGAAATAAAGAGTGAGCAGGACAACCGCAAGCCGAAAAAATTTTACTAACGAACCGAGCCCGGCACTGACTTTATCTTCGCTCAAGAGCTCGAAGTTCCCAACCTTGAGCGAATGAATTTCTTTCCCTCGATGGGAATTGATAACGACCATTATCGTCTTGGTCAGACGGAATAAGAGATAGAGTAAAACCAATAGAATCAAAGTAGACAGAAGAGCGTAGAGTGCCCCAAGCGCAAGTTCCCTAGGACTATTCTTCCGTCTTTCGTCCTCCAAACTCTCGCGGATTTTACGGGCGACCTCTGTCGCAAGTTCGGGCAAAGGATGGTGATTTTTGAGAGCATCTTCAGGAGTGAGGGTTACGATTACGATATCGCGTCCCAAAATATCGGCGCTTTGATCTCCGAAACTGCTAGTAATGGATTCAAGCGGAAAAGCAGGATCGCGATAGATCGACGCCAGGCGCTCTTCCGTCATTCGAGCGCGATCTGCAGGAAAAAAAGATCCCACTCGGGAATATAAGGTAAAAAGTGATCGCCCCCGAAAACTTACTTCGGCACCGGGGAGATCTTGCGCCTCCGCGTTGGGCAAATGATAGGAGACCGGAGCGAGGAAAACAAAGAATCCCAAGATCGCTAATTTGATCCGCACCCCTTCACCCCAGGTAATAAAAACAGCTCAATTTCTATCCTCGATTTAAAGGGAAGCAAAGGAATAATACCGCCGGACTTGGGAACCAAAACGGTGACTTCCGGGGAAAAACCCACTTGGAACTATACTTTATCTGGGCTTAAAATTAAGACTAAGAGATGAAGCAGTCTGCCAAAAAAAAATCGTTAGACCACGCTTTCTGGGCTAAATTCGCCCAGAACTACTGGGAACGTAAACCCGCTATCTTTAGCGGGATAACTTCTCCTATCCTGAACATTGACTCTGACCATATTTTCCAACTTTTGGTCCGCTATAGCGAACATTGTCGTCAGACAAATACGACGGAAGGCATGAAGTTCTATATTGATGGCCAACCTCAGTATTTTGAAGACGTGCTCAGATATCTTCCCGTGCCACGAGATCGATCTCTTACCGGCTATCACCGGCGGATGAGCCAGCAATTCAAAGACTATTGTCTGGTCTGCGACGAACTCTTACAGGTGAGCCAAGAGAAGTGGGATCTTTTAGGTAACTTCATGCTGGACCTCTACCAAGAAGTGGGATTTCCCAATCGGTATGCCGAGATCGGCTTATACCTGGGGAACTACCGTAAAACCCCATTTGGTGTTCACGTCGACGGCTGCGGAGTATTCAGTTTTCCGGTGGTAGGGACTAAGAGATTTCGTTTATGGGATCCTAGGATTGTAAAAAAACATCCCGATTTGGAAGAATCTCACCACTACGCGCCTTATAAAAAGCAATCGCAACTTCTGCAGGCAAACCCCGGTGACATGACCTACTGGCCCTCTTCTTACTGGCATATCGCCGAGTCCAACGGAAGTTTCAGCGCTACCTGGAGTTTGGGCGTTTGGGTAAACGAGCCTTTTCAAGAAACCTTAGCGGAGATGTTAAAACCATTTCTCCCGAAAATGTTGAGCAAAGATGCTGACCACCGAATGGTTACTTTCCGCCAAATTCACGATGGTACGGGACGAATTCATCAGTTGCCCGAGCTCTTCGAACGATCGATAGCGATATTGAGTGCCCTTCCCGAAAGGGAACTAAAAGATCTAGCCTTGAAATTCTGGCTAGCCCGAACGTCGAAAAAAGGATTTAAAAATCCACCCTTGTTACCTCCCGAGGAAAGATTGACCCCTAAAGATCAGGTGCGGGCGAAATCTGAACACCCGATTCTATGGGCCCAGTTATCCCAAGGTTTGCTCTGTTTAGCGGTGAACGGTAAATTGATCGAACTCCCCGAGTCGAAGGCTGTTTCCAAACTGATTCAAGACCTAAATTCTGGTAGGGCCTTTGCTCTTGCCGCTTCATCTCCCGACGAAAAACAGATTTTACATAGACTCTACGAGCTGAATGCCCTAAAGAAACTGGAAAATCGAAAACTCGATTTAGCCACTCCCGTCTCCGGCATGAAGCAGAAGAGGAGCCCCAAGGCCAAACTTTCTACCCCAGCCAGAAACAAAAAAACGGAGCGGAAACCGTAATGATGGACGCTGCGAGCAGGAAATTTAACCAATCCAAGCCCCGCAATGTTTTTCGAGTTGGCGCCATCCAGCTTTGTCAACGTATCGACCGGAGGAATTAAAACGTATAGATGGCACCAGCCTCGATCAAATTCGACCCTACGGTATATTTTTCCGCACTGACTAAACGAAGAAATCGCGTTGCAAATTGAGTATCCTCGATGAACAGCTCAAGCGGTTTCACTGGGAGGTAACTGACGGCGACACTTCCCCGTAAATTGCTCAGAATTCGATTGTCGTTCACCCCCGCCATCGGGCTGCCATTATCGTCAGTCAGCAGATCGATTCCAGCTCCTAACGTCGCACGCAAAGACGGACTGAAATGGAGCCGTAGTGTAGCGTAACCGCCGACCTCCGCGTTACTCTCCGCACCCGATGCCAGAGCCAGGGTCAATAGATACCCACTGCCCAAATTCTGGCCGTAGAAACCAGCGACGTGAAGCTCTAAGAGTTCGCTAAGCTTTCCTTCATAATAGGCATCCACTCCATATAAGGCTTGATAGACCGGAGCGTTGGCATTGGAAAATCTTAGTCGCCCTACCACTCCCGACACCCCGACCACACTATCCGGATCCAAGCTGTAAGCTAGACGCGCGGCAAAACTAGGCAATAAGTTGAGCTCCACATCGTTGTCTGCCGAAGAGGTATTTCGTCCTAGTAATCCGATTCCACCTTCGATTGTGGTCTGGGACCAATGGTGAGCTAATCGCAATTGCGGCCGAATAAAGCCAGCATTGCCGCCCTGAAAATACAGGGCCACTGGGTTGAAGGTAAGAGGTTTACTCGGGGAAAAGATATCCCAGTCCTGGCCAACATTCAGTTCGTCATTTTCAGTGAGATGGTAGTTGATATTAGCGACGCGAAGACGAGGAGTGAGGGCGGTGGTACCGGAGGCTTGGGCAAAAGTGACAAAATCAATTTCCAATTGGCCTCTCAAATCCTTAGTCGCTGTTGCTTTTAGCCCTAGCCGGGTTTGATTCAACTGAAAGGAATCTCGAGCTTGACTCGGATTTGCGCCAGCCTCGGGCCAAGCCGTCATCGGCGCGGCCAAGTTCTGATTCCCTGCGGAACTCATGGCGTGGGTTGCTCCCACCAGACTAGCTCGAAAAAATCCATAAGGCTCAATGCCCACGCCTTCACTCGCCTGAACGGGAGTTACTAGGCCGAAAACGGAGAGTAGCAGTCCTGCTAAACACCAACGATTTGCGCTCATTTTTCTCTTCCTCCTAAACATCCAATTCATTCATTTCTGAACTTAAGACCCTTAGCCCGCGGGCCCCGAAGCACTTTATCTCACTCGTCTTTACGGTCAACCTTGAGTCGCCGAGATTCTTTGGTCCTCCGAAAAGGGCTCGATCCCACCGAAGACTTGGGCTATTGGTAAGCCATGAAAAAGACCATAACTCTGGCTAGCGGCCAGCTGCTATCCATCTCCCATCCCGAGCCAGAAGATGCTGCTGAGATTCTCGATTATTTGAAAGTAGTGGGAGGAGAAACGGATTTCCTAAGTTTTGGCAGCGAAGGACTGCCTTTTACGGTGGAGCAAGAAGCCTCATTGATCCGTTCGTGCCAGAGTGGTGAGGGGGGATTAATTTTGAAAGCTACTTTGGAAGGCAAATTAGTTGCTAGCTTAACCCTCACCCCATCCCCTCGACCCCGACTGCGGCATTGCGCGGAATTTGGAATTTCGGTGCTTACCGCTTACCACCGCTTGGGAATCGGTCGCGCCCTAATGATTGAAATGATGGAGTGGGCTCGGGCTAATGGAATTCGAAAAATTGATTTGCGAGTGAATCAAGATAACCAAAGGGCCATCGAGATGTACCATCGCTTTGGATTTAAGGTGGAGGGCAAACGCAGTCGCGCGATCAAAATCAAAGGGGAGTTTAAAGAAGAATGGCTAATGGGAATGCCGATTGATTAGTTCAATTGCTTGAGGAATCCACAAAGTCATCGAAGAAATCAAAAGTTAGGCTCGATTGATCGCTGGTTGATCCATTTTCGTCGGGATTATTGCTGAAAGTAACCAACAGGTTTTCATCCCCCGCCACTAGGGTGGTCCCTGCGGTGATCGTAATATTACAGGTTTGGTTGACATCGAGTTCGGTCCCGCAGGTAGACGAGCTATAGGTAAGGTTACCGATTTTGGCGGGGTCGCTAATCTGGATCACGATATTGCGAGCAGGCAAATTCCCCAAATTGGTTAATGTATAGGTCAAAGTTTGCGCGGTTTCCGTTAAAGGATCCGCCGTGAGGCCCCAGGAATTCAAGATAGTGCTTCCTGAAATGACATCAGAAGTATCGGTTCCCTGGGTGCTATAACCCAAAACAAGCGCGGCCCGAGAATCATTGAGAATCTCCAGAAAAAATCCATAATCTTGTCCATCCACCGATGAGGTAAGTATGGAAAGTGATTCCGTCACATCGTCTTTTACATAGTAATGCGCAGTAGCCGTGGTTCCCGAAACCACCACGGGAAATCCGTTCGGAGCAGGCACGGTGCAATTAGCATCTGAATAGAATCCAGCCGGGCCAGGCAAAAGTTCATCGGTCAGGCTGGAACTAATGACTAGCGGGTAATAGGTATTGTTATTGTAAACGAGAGTATCGTTGATGGTACCGTCGGTTGCAGCCGTCCAAGTCGTCGTGTAACCGGCACACTCACCCGAGCGAATTTGAATTGGGCCTGAAGGGTCAACTTTAGTAAATGGCGGATCATCAGGAGTCACCGCGCCGCAATTCGGATCGGTGCTATTCTGACAATTAAAAGTCGTGTTTTGAACGGAGCCGCGAGACTTAAAGGAAAATCCCGAACATCCCAAATGAGTGAGAACGCAGCCAAGTAAAATAAGATTGAAACCGCCTCGAGCCATCCCAAACCTCCGTGACCTCTAAGACTGCACTAACAGTGCCGATAAAACCACGCAGGCTGCCACTCGCCAGCCTGCGACCGGCAATAACATTGGACAACCACTTTGGGATATCTGACTTGATTTGCACAACAATCAACGCCTAAGTTTTTGACAGTAGCCAGAACTCCATGAGGAAACACAGGAATCGGGATTTTTTCATCGAGAAAATAGGGGGTTAGGTCGAAATTTGCAGCTGCTGCCCCCACAACCGGATCTGGGCCGAGGCATTTGCCCTCGTGCCCAAATCCTTTCAGATCGTGTTCACCCCACAAAGAGTGAGTTCAATCGCTGTTTCAATTTCGCGGATTTCAACCAGGCATAGTCTTTTTCCGCAAAAGACATTTCCATTTTCGGCGCAGCCTTCTCCAAAGCAGGCCGCAATAACCCCAGCAATTTTGGCTCGGCTAGCACGGTGAGAGTTGATTTATCTTTCTTAATTGTGCTGTCTTCGAGTAACTCCACTGCCTTTTTCAACAAAAGATCTACCGCGCGATCTTCCGGTTCGCCCCCACCACCGTAAGCATGTCTGGCTCCTCCGGACTGACCGTGTTGACTTAGGACTCGACTATCAAAAGACCGGCCTGGACGGTCGCTCACCATGTCATGGCCCTTCATTCGCCCCTGCGGATTTATAAATTCCTGGCGTAAAGCCATCCCCTGCTCCGCTTGATCTCTCGTCCGTTCATAGAGGCAAAGGCGATGACGATCAGCGACTAGAATCCATCCCTGATGATTCGGGCCCGACCGCATTCCGATAGTAGAGCGGATTGGAGTATTTCGTCTGGTTTTTCCTCGAAGCATTTTTCCTCCCAATTTTTGAGGGTTAGCAGCTCGCATTCACTGGCGAACTCAACTTTACAAGTTATCCCCACGGTTAGTTATCATGCATTCGCGGTGCCAGACCCGTCTTGCTCCAGATCAGAGGTTCTTTTGGGACAAGTTTTCCCGTGATTCTCCGCTTTGTCTCGCTCGGCATAAAACGAACTGAGCCAATTGAAGGGGTTGAGAAACGTTTGGGCAATCTCTTCCACTAGAGATCGAGCGCAGGCCAGATCTCTAGCGGTTTTTTTTTAGGAGACTCAAACTTTGGAATAGCGACGACGAAACGCCTCTACTCTACCGACCGAGACCATGGCTTTGCGCCTGCCGGTATAAGCTGGATGGGAATCACTGGAGATCTCAATCCTTACTAAAGGATAGACGTTTCCATCTTCCCACGCGATGGTCTGTTCCGTCTCCGCGGTGGAACGAGTCAGAAAAGTTTTGCCCGTAATAATGTCTTGGAAAACGACTTCTCGATAATTTGATTTCATCTTTTTCTCCTTCATCTAAGACTTTTCAAGAAAGGTTAAATCCGCCCGTAGTGTCTATCGCCTGTCCGGTGATCCAACCCGCTTCGGGAAGAGCCAAGAGTAGCGCCACTCCGGCAACGTCGTCGGCTTGAGCAACTCTTTGAATCACCTGCTGAGAAATCACCTGTTTCTGCGCATCGGGAGATTTCAACCATGCTGCATTCATATCCGTATCCGTCGCCCCCGGGGCGATCGCATTCACTGTGATCCCGCGGGCTCCTACTAAGGGCGCTAGATGCAGCGTCAGCGTATCAACCGCTCCTTTGGTCGACGCATACGCAGGGATTCCGGGAAATGCCACCCGAGTCACACCGGAAGAAACATTGATAATTCGTCCATTCTCTTTCAGACGAGGCAGCGCTTTTTGGGTAATGAAAAAAAGTCCTTTAACATTGATATCGAAGTGCCGATCAAAAAGTTCCTCCGACGTGTCTTCAAAGGGAGCTGGAACGGCAATGCCGGCATTATTCACCAAAATATCAAATTTCGCTTCCCCGGTGCGTTCCTTAAGTTGAACATCAAGGGTGGAAAATAACTCTGCAATGGCACTCACTCGTGCCACATCTGCCTGAACGGCAAAGGCCCTTCCCCCACTGCTTTCAATTTCCTTCACTACGGCCTCTGCCGCAGCCTGGTTGCTTCCATAGTGAACGGCGACTAAGGCCCCTTCACGAGCGTAGCTCAACGCTATGGCCCTGCCGATCCCTCGACTGGCACCCGTGACTAAAGCGACTTTTCCGATGAGACGTTTCATGCTAATCCTCCCAACAGCTAATAATGTA
>Ga0206903_10161_pt1 | contig 22003 bp, 15 predicted proteins | sample Alteio_BWOrgHeat_45_FD_152959 | JGI IMG/M metagenome (GOLD analysis project Ga0206903, IMG submission 152959) | Enriched cells from forest soil in Barre Woods Harvard Forest LTER site, Petersham, Massachusetts, United States -... | ecosystem: Environmental > Terrestrial > Soil > Temperate forest >... | reverse complement strand
TTATGTTGTGAATGATGAAGCAGGGTTGCATTATCAAATTCATCGTGGCATTGGTGTACATCAAACATCAGCGAATGAAAAAGGGATGCCTTTAAAAGTAAGTGTATTTGTTGGCGGACCACCTTCTCATACATTAGCCGCTGTTATGCCTTTACCGGAAGGCATGAGTGAACTGATGTTTGCAGGATTATTGGGTGGAAGAAGGTTCAGGTATTTTTATAACGATGGATTTTGCATAAGCGGAGATGCGGATTTTGTAATTACAGGAGAAGTTTTTCCAGGTGAAATTAAACCTGAAGGTCCGTTCGGTGATCATCTTGGCTATTATAGCTTAATGCATGATTTTCCTTTGATGCATGTGCATAAAGTGTATGCTAAGAAGAATGCTATCTGGCCATTTACAGTGGTAGGCAGGCCGCCACAGGAAGATACATCGTTTGGAAATTTGATACATGAATTAACTGGGAATGTAATTACAAAAGAAATTCCCGGTTTGCAGCAATTGAATGCTGTTGATGCTGCAGGAGTGCATCCTTTATTGCTGGCAACGGCGGGTGAACGTTATACGCCTTATAATAAGACAAAGCAACCGGCAGAAATACTTACCATCGCCAATCACATTTTGGGCACCGGGCAGTTAAGCCTTGCAAAATTTTTATTTATAACGGCTGACGATGAGCGGAAACTTTCACCACAAAATATTCCTGCATTCTTTAATTATGTATTAAAGCGTATAGATCTTAAAAGAGATATCCATTTTTATACGAACACAACTATTGATACACTTGATTATTCGGGCACAGGTTTGAATAAAGGAAGTAAAGTTGTATTTGCTGCTTATGGCGATGAAATGAGGGAATTATGTACAGAAGTACTACAGGATTTTTCCGGGCTTACTTATTTTGAAAATGCAGGTGTTGCCCTGCCAGGAATAATTTGTTTACAGATAAACAGATTCAGCAACTATACAAATGCTGCACGTGAAATGCAGCAGTTATCGGAACAATTAAAGAACGTAAACCTTAATGATTGCCCTTTTATTGTTGTATGCGATGATGCCGGTTTTATTGGTAAAACGCTGAATAATTTTTTATGGGCAACTTTTACACGCTGCAATCCGGCTTATGATATATATGGAGTGAATAGCTTTTATGACTATAAACATTGGAGTTGTGATGCGGTTATCCTGGATGCCCGCATTAAACCACATCATGCACCGGTGCTGGAAAAAGATGCAACCACAGGGAAAAAGATCGAAAGAATTTTTAATAAAGGAGGAAGTTTGTATAACGTTCTAAAATAAAATTGGGGCTGACGAGGAATCGTCGCCCCTTTTTTCAACCCTAAACCCTTAAAGGACGAAAGTAATATATAATTCGTGACCTCAAATTTTTTTTCTTAAAATCTTTCCAATTGAGAAAAAAAGAAGTTACTTTCAATAACAGCATTTTCGTCGCTGTCGCTTCCATGCACTGCATTTTCACCAACTGATGCTGCGAAATCTTTACGTATAGTTCCTTCTTCAGCCTGTGCAGGATTGGTTGCGCCAATCAGCTTTCGGAAATCAGCTACCGCATTTTCTTTTTCAAGAACTGCAGCAATTATAGGTCCACTACTCATGAACTCAACTAGTTCTGCATAAAAAGGTCTTTCTTTGTGTACAGCATAAAAAGCACCCGCTTCTTCCTTTGTCAGCTTTGTCCATTTCATTGCCTTAATAGAAAATCCAGCCTTCAGAAAACGGTCAATAATTGCTCCTGTATATGATTTTCCCGTTGCATCGGGTTTAATCATGGTAAATGTTATGTTACTCATATTTTCAAAATTGGCCGCAAAATTAAGTTTTATGCGTTCTTAAATACTACTAAAATGTTATAGATAGTTGCTAAAACAAAAATTCATTTGAATGTGTGCTTTTAAACCTGCAATTTTGCCGCCTTTGTATGAAGCCTGCTAAGCAGTTATATCCTTTATTGGAGAATCCGAGAAATATTGTTATTACCATGCATCAAAAACCTGATGGAGATGCAATGGGCTCTGCGCTGGGGTTATACCATTTTCTAAAAAGCATCGGTAATACTGTAGCGGTGATTTCGCCAACAAACTGGGCAAAATTTTTAGACTGGATGCCAGGCTGTGAGGATGTGCTGGATTACGAATTCCATACACAGAATTGTAATCAACTGGTTAACAGCGCTGATATGTTGTTTTGTTTAGATTTTAACAGCATGCACCGTACAAAAAAGATGGAGACTTTGCTATTGGGTGTTAAATGTGTGAAGGTTTTACTTGACCATCACGAACAACCAATGGAAGAGCATTTTGATTACGGAGTGAGTGATATATTGAAAAGTTCAACCTGCGAAATAGTGTATGATTTTATCGTAAGATCTCCATTTGCCGATAGGCTTAATCTTGTCATGGCAACCTGCATTTATACAGGCATTATGACTGATACAGGGTCTTTCCGGTTTCCCATCGTAAAAGCAGATACCCATAAGGCAGTAGCGCATCTGAAAGAACTTGGCTTACAACACAGTATCATTCATGAAAATATATACGATAATTTTTTAGAGAACAAGCTTCGGTTTTTGGGAAATGCTTTATTGCACAGGCTTGAACTTATCTATGAATATAATACCGCATTGATGGTTATACCTAAACGCGACATTATTAAATATGATATACAAACCGGCGATACAGAAGGATTGGTAAATTATCTGCTGATGATGGAAGGCATTAAGTTAGGCGCTTTATTAATTGACAGAAATGAAGAACGCAAATGGAGTTTTAGAAGCAAAGGCGATTTTGATGTGAATGAAATGGCGCGTTTATATTTTGAAGGGGGTGGCCATAAGAATGCTGCCGGCGGCAGAAGCTCAGCATCACTTGAAGAAAATGCTATCAGGTTTAAAGAGGTTATTAAACAATATGAAGACCAATTAATTTAAAATTTTTCATTGCTTATGAGCAATGTGTATAAAACAAAAACAAAAAAATGAAAACAACAATCGCGCTGTTATTTGCAATATGCTTAGTTGCATGTAACATGAATTATGACAAAACTCCTTCCGGACTTACTTATAAGATTTTTCACGGAAGCGGAGGAGAAAAACCAAAAGTTGGAGAATTCGTGAAGTTTAACCTTGAATACAGGCTTGCAGACAGGGATTCGGTTTTGCAAAGCACTTATAACAGCATTCCTGCCTACAGTAATCTTGACACAGGTAAACGTGTTAAATACTCTTTTTGGGAGATAGTGCCGCAAATGAGTGTAGGCGACAGCGCTGTAGTAAGCATGAATATTGACTCTTTAAAAAACATGGGTATAATACCTGATTATTCCCCAATCTTTAAAAAGGGCCAGGTGTTAAATGTAAAGCTTAAACTGCTGAAGATATTTAAAGATGAAAAATCTATGATCGCAGATTATGATAGCGCTATGGATTTGGAAAAAGTAAAAGAACAAAAATCGCTTGAAGGTTATATGGCTAAAAATAATCTCAAGGGAATTAAAACGAAAAATGGCGCTTACGTTGTTATTGATAATGCAGGCGATACTTCGATGAAAGCTGATTCGGGCAGAATTGCAACACTTAAATATCGCGGCTATCTTGAAACTACGGGCAAAGTGTTTGACACTAATATGGATACAACCAAAGGGCATATTGATCCTATACAAATACCGGTTGGTTCAGCAAGGTCTGCCATCCAGGGTTTCAGCGAAGGACTGCCTTATTTTGGCAAAGGCGGTAAAGGAAAAATTCTTATCCCGGCTATGTTAGGTTATGGTCCGCAGGCTGCAGGGCCCGATCTTCCGGCATTTTCAAACCTGATTTTTGATATTGAAGTGCTTGATGTACAAAATGCTCCCAAAAGTGCCGGCAATCCAATGATGCCACCACAAGACGGTACCAATCATTAATCTCTCATAAACAATTATAAAAAGAAAGCAACGCGTTTTTACAGCGTTGCTTTCTTTTTATGGAAACACCTGCTATCTTATTGCATTCACTTCACGCGTATCAGCATCCATCAGCACATAATTTTTTACATCACAGATAATCATTTCATCCAAAGCGTTTACAACATTTGCATAAGTTGATTTATCTGTTGGCTTAATCAGAACGATCATTTCACTGTCACTGCCATATTTATTTCTTACTTCATTTTTCTTTTGAATAATTACTGCGCGAATTGATTTGCCGTCGCTGCCAAGCTCTTTAATGTCGTTTATGTCGAAGCCATTATATGCATACACTTTATTGTTTGCATCGAGTATTAAATTGAGCGTTTTGCCTTCTGCTGCCAATGAATGGTTCGTTGTATCGTTATCATCAGGCATAACAAGTTTCATTGCTTTGGGTTGAGAGATGGTTGTTGTGAATACAAAGAATGAAATGAGTAAAAAACCAAGATCAACCATTGGTGTAAGGTCAACACTCAGGGATGCTTTTTTCGATTTGCGAACACCTGCTTTTTGCCTATGTTCTTTTTGTAAAACGTCTGCCATAGTTTTATGAATGAGATGAAAATTTTCTTTCATTCCATAAAAACTATTCACCAATTAATTTACTGCAGGTTCGTTTAAAATTTCTTTTTCCTTCTTTAATATAAACAAAACCTAATTGAAAGATACGCACGGAGGTGGAATGACGGCAAGAAAGGTCTGTTAGTTATAGAAGTTTAAAATGGAAGGAGTAAAACACAACCGCTTGAACGTAATGTCCGATACTGACCGGCATTTACTCATTGTCATTTCCTCAACCTGCTTTTTAACTCATCCAATTGCATTGATATCATTCTGCCGATGGGTTTGCCATCGCGGTAAGTGATCACTTTTATTTGTGTTGCATAGTTGGGAACGATCAATGGCTGCGTATAGGTTGGATAAAATTTATCAGGATAAGTATTATCAAAACTGTAATGAATATCGAGACCATTTACTTCCGTTGTCAATTCTATTTTTAAAGTGCTGTCTGTTGTATATGACGGAATAAAATCAGGATCGTACATGCTTGGCGCATATTTTACTTCTTCTACATCATATCTTTTAAATTGCGCCTCTACTCTTCTTATAAAATCATCCCAGTTTTTATTTGCCGGCTGTGACCATGTATCTTCTGCAATGGCAAAAGCTCTTGGCCATGTCATGTATTCTGCCTGGCGAAGATTGTATACTTGTTCCGTCCATAAATTTCCCTGCGCACCCAAAACAAATTTTTGTTGATCAGGCATTAAAACAGCAGGCATCGGATCGAAACTATATACTTTGTTCAAACGCAATGAAGCATAGATCAAAGGCTCCATCGTTCGGTCGCTTTGCATATAATCAAGGTATACAAATTCCGTTGGACTCATCACAACATAGTGACCCATTTTTGCAGCAACAACGCCGCCATTTGCATTTGCATCGGCAGAAGAACTAACAACTCCATCTTGCGATCCGCGCCAACTCATTACAGCAGCATTCGGCCCTATTCCGCCTTCAAGAATCTCATCCCAGCCCATGAATTTTTTTCCTTTTGATTCAACAATTTTTTCAAGTCGTTTTTCAAAATAGCTTTGCACTTCTTCATATGTTTTTAAATTTTCTTTTTGCATTAAAGCAGTAACAGCATCGCTGCTTTTCCAGAAAGTTTTAAAAGTTTCATCGCCGCCAACATGTACATATTCAAAGGGAAAAAGCTGTGCAATTTCTGTCATCACTTTATCCAGGAAATCATACACGTTTTCATTTGCCGGACAAAGATTATCATCATACAAAGCAGTATGCGTATCCCAGTCTTTTATTTCTTCACCTGAAGCAACACCAATATTTTTAACGCCGTTGGAACAGGATAGCTCAGGATAAGATGCAATAGCAGCAAGGCTATGACCAGGCACATCAATCTCAGGTAAAATATTTATGAAACGATCCTTAGCGTATTGCACAATTTCTTTTATATCATCCTGCGTGTAAAAGCCGCCGTAAGTGCGAGGCTCGTTTGGCGCGGGAGGAGGGAAACTTCCAAAACGGCCAATACGATATACACTCCACGCACCAACCTGTGTGAGTTTTGGTAATGCTTTTATTTCAACACGCCAGCCTTCATCATCAGCAAGATGCATATGCAACAAATTGAATTTGTATTTCGACATTTGATCTATGTATGTCATCACTTCCTGCCTGGTAAAGAAATGACGCGCTACATCAAGCATCAAACCTCTCCATACAAAGCGAGGATAGTCTGTTATTTCAACACAAGGCAGTTTCCACTCAGCATTTTTTACTAAAATGCTGTCTTCAATTTCAGGCGGAAACAATTGCATCAATGTTTGAACGCCATAAAAAATGCCTGCAGGTTTGTTTGCTTTTATAGCAATATTTTCAGTAGTAACAGATAACGTATAACCTTCATTACCAAGTGTTGTATCTGCTTTTTTATTCAGGATTAATTTAATGGTTGCTGCAGGAGCATTGTCTGATACAGAAACTTTATAACCAGTTGCAATTGATAAATTTTTTTGAAGATCAGTAAGCGTTTGTTTCAGTTCAGTTGTTTCAATTGTTTGAATAGTTATGTGTTCAGGCAATATAAAATGTCCCTGCTTTTCTTCAACTTTTGCAGGTTGAGGAATAATAGCAATCGAAGATTTTGTTTGACTGAAAGCGATGGATGAAATAAAAATTACAATGAGAAACAATCCTGATTTTTTCATGCTGGTTTAATTGAAATATTAAGCCTTAAAAATAATTGAAGAAGATTATTTGGTAAGATTTATTTTGAGAAGTCTAATTATTAGCCGCAATATCTTTTATGATCAAAGGCGGATAAGGGAAAGGTTCTTTTTTAATATTCAGTTTATAGCGGAGCACAACTTCACGATTATAAATTACCTGCAGCCATTGCGCGTTTTGATTGTTTACAATGTATTGTGCTGTTACGCGGTTATTTTTTATGGTAAAATTTTTATCAGCTTTTGCTGATGAATCTGCAAAGGCAATGTTTAAAGAATCTATTGAAGCAACATCAAGCAAACTGAGATCTTTTTTATCATCAGTTGTTTCCAACGATATTTTTATAGTGTCTCCAACAGTTGCATTAATAACACCTTTTGATGGCGAATAAGAAACGATCCTGTAATTGAATGCAGGTTGCTTAAAAGGCGAACGGTTGAACTCAGCAATGGAAGGTGCATCATTTAACAACGTCCATTTTACATCATCAGGATAGTGATCGTCTATAAAATATTTTGGCGGCATTAAAAAATAATTATCATTATAATCTTTAATAAAGCTTGTGCCTGAAAAATTTAAATATCCGCTTGCCCAGGTTACATCTAATAAATACCAGTTACTGTCAATCATCACTGCATTCCATTTATGGTTGCAATGAAATTCGCCGCTGTTAAAATTGGTGCGCGCATAACCTGTTATCACTTCACTTTTTATACCTGCATAATCGCACAAAGCTTTAAACAAACGGGCGTAGCCATCGCACAGCGCATACCTTCTTTTTAAAACAAGACAGGCCACTCTTTCATCCAGCGGAAGCAAAACGGAATCTGCATCATGCGCTGATTCATAACCATCATTTTTATAAGCAACGGGTTGCGGCTGGTAGCGAATGGTATTGTACGAAATATGATCTGCGATCCAGTAAAAAACAGAACGCACTTTTTCCAGGTCCGTTGAATAAGGCGAAGTAAGCTGGTAAGATAAAGTATCAGGTGAATTGGCATCAATCTCTTCTGCTCTTACATCAATTGAAGAAAAGCTTGCTGTTTTGCGTTGAGCAAAAGAATACGTTGTAAATAAAAGGAAAGTAAAACCCAGCAACAATTTCATATTGCACCATGTTTTCAGTATTAAAATTATAAACTTTCCTGTAAATGAAATGAAGCAGCCGTTTTGATTGAATGTATTTAATAAAGCCAGAGACTTTGTGATAATAACTGCGAAGCGGGTAAAGCATGCATTATTTATTTGATCTTCCACAGGTATGCATGTCTTTATCACAGGATTTAACAGGCCCAGCATTAGCTATAGGTTGGCTATAAGTAAGCCGGAGTTCACACTTACCGTTAAACTCCAAAAATATACCCGATACCAGGGTTTTAAACATCAGTGGACCTACTTCTTTGCGCTAAACAACGTCCACTGGTAAGACAACATATTGTTTAGATATTTTGACTGCCATGCATATTCAGGATGCAGTTTATAAAAACCTGCGCCGATAAAATTTTCTCCGCAAGGATGACCCATATGTGCCCAGAACTGCATGTTTTTCGCAAGGTCTGCTGTGGTTACTTTGCTTTGAACGGCGCCCATCGGGTAGTAAGGTGCACAGTCCCATTCTGCACAACCTTTTGGATCTTCATCAATATGACCGCAAATAACGCAACGGTTGTTTTCGTTCTTACCTGCAATGGCATCAACATGATCTGCTTCGATTATCTTTCCTGTTGAATCATCCAGCCTGCCCTTCATATCAACGTTCACCAATTGAAACATTCTTAATTTTCTGGCATTGGGTGAAGTAGAGTAATCATTCACATTAAATGTTGTTTCTTCTTTTATCAATTTAGGATCGCTGGCAAAATTAGAACCGATGATCGCTGTGTCTTTACTGCGCCAAACACGATAATTCTTCAATCCTAATTCAAACTTTGCCACTTCATTCGTTTTAGTATCACCGATGAGCCAATCATTTGCATAACCGCCGTTATTGCCTTTCAAAAATATATTCACCACATCATCAATGCTGCTGCCATATTGCGCTGCTTTTCTTGCGCGCATAAATTCAGGAATGCCTGTTGAATCAAAACCTATGAATTGTGTAATGGTTGTTTCAGTAATTAAGATGCCATCATCATTAATAACAAAATCGTCGCCGCTGTGAATAAAGCCAGGCATGCAATCCATTATCAGGTGATGACCATGTTCAGGAACAATATCTGCAATAACATTCCAGTGCTGCCCGATGATATATTCAGTCCAGTTATTATGACCTATCACTATCTTTCCATCCTTAGTATAACTTCCTGTTGCAATAAATGCACTGCAGTTTCCAGGCGCTTTGTTTTTCGCGCTATCTAATAAAGGAACATAATAAAATGCAAGTTCTTCCAATGCATTGTAAGCAGTAACATCAAGGCTGTCGTAATTTTTGTTTTGATCATGGAGACCAGCAACAATTCCGTTTATTTCATCTTTATATTCACGGTCCAATTTATCCCATAAAAAATTCTTTGCTGCCTGTTTATAAAAACTCCAGTCACGTTTTGTTTCATGTGTAAGATAATACGAAACCGCCTGTATGGAAGTATCAATATCATTCGCCAATAAATATCCGTGCTGATAACCGATGTCTGCGGGCGATCCTTCAAGATGCACATATATCCATCCGTTCCTGTCTTCGCGTGATGCTTTAGCAAGCACGGCCTTTTTATCAGTTGTTTTTGTTGTTGTTTGATTGCAGGAAAACAGGAGTACACTAAACACAGCAATTAAGAAATATTTCATGATGCAGTCAGATTTTTAGTTTATAAAAATAAGTACTGTTATTAACAATTAAATCAAAACGTTTGAGCGTATATCAACCTATATTTGTGATTGCTAACAGTTGTTAGTGTTTATTTTCTAACGCTAATTTTTATGTATGGATACAATGATTGCTTCAAAAAAGAATGTTGTTGAACAAATAGACTTTTTGCCTTTACAGGGAACAGATTATGTTGAGTTTTATGTCGGCAATGCAAAACAGGCTGCACATTTTTATAAGACTGCTTTTGGGTTTCAGAGTCTCGCTTATGCAGGCCCTGAAACAGGTGTAAAAGACAAAGTAAGTTATGCAATACGCCAGCACAAATTAACTTTTGTGCTCACTACTCCGCTAAAAAAAGATAATGCCATTGCTGAGCATATAAATAAGCATGGCGATGGTATAAAGGTTCTTGCTTTGCGGGTTGATGACGCATACCTTGCATGGCATCAGACAACAAATCGCGGTGCAATAAGTTATATGCGGCCTGAAGTTTTGCATGATGAAGATGGTGAAGTGGCAATAAGCGGCATTCAAATTTATGGTGATACAGTTCATCTATTTATTGAACGGAAAAATTATAACGGCGCTTTTATGCCGGGTTATGCTGAATGGAAAACAGAATATAATCCTATATCGACAGGTTTAAAATATGTTGATCATTGTGTAGGCAATGTTGGCTGGAACCAAATGAACAAATGGGTAAAGTTTTACGAAGATGTAATGGGCTTCAGAAATATTTTATCATTTGATGATGAAGATATTTCAACAGAATATTCTGCATTAATGAGTAAGGTGATGAGCAGTGGAAATGGGTACGTAAAATTTCCAATTAATGAGCCTGCTAAAGGTAAGAAGAAATCGCAGGTAGAAGAATATCTCGATTTTTATAATGGTGAAGGTGTACAGCATGTTGCTCTGTCTACTGATAATATTATTGAAACAGTAAGTATTTTAAAGAACAGGGGAGTGGAGTTTTTAAAAGTGCCTTCCACTTACTATAATGGTTTGATCGATCGTGTTGGAAAGATCGATGAATATCTTGAGCCTTTAAAAGAATTGGGTATTTTAGTTGATCGTGATGATGAAGGTTATCTGCTTCAAATATTTACTAAGCCTGTTGAAGATAGACCCACTTTATTTTTTGAAATCATTCAGCGCAAAGGCGCAAAGAGTTTTGGCAAAGGCAATTTTAAAGCCTTGTTTGAAGCAATAGAAAGAGAGCAGGGATTGAGAGGAAATTTATAAAAGCAGTTATTGCTTTATAAATTTTTGTGTAATTATATTATTTCCATCCTGAATTTGTAAAAGATAAATTCCTTTTGCCATTGCACTTATATTTAATTGGCATGTAACTGAATGCGTAACCGGTTGTTTTTAATAGTTTGCCTTGCAAATCAACAATCGAAATAGTGGATGTGCTGGTTTTTGATAAGCCGTTAATAAAAATAATATCAGTTGCAGGATTGGGTGTTATTGATATTGATGGAATGAATTGTTTTGTTGTTACCAGGTTATCTGCATTTGAAATTGCATTCGCTTTGCCATTGCAAACTATTGCCAGCGTATTTTCCCGCAATTGTGGTTAACTCACTTATTTCCTGTATTGCTATTTTTTCTGTCTCTGTCCTTCCCTGAAACCTGTGTATATATCTTCAGCACATCATATACTGCTCTGGCTGCTGCATTAATCGCTTCCGTTTTCGCAGTATGTGCAGGTACATCATTTGGCTTTCTGCCCAATTGTTTATTTTTCCTGGTTTTTTTTGCTATTCCTGGGTTTATACTTATTTTACATACCATAATATCCTGTTTGTAAATAGCTGTATAAAACTATCATTCCTTTCCATCCAGCTTCACTTTCATAGAGACTTTATAGTAACCTTATAGTAACCTTACAGAGACCTTATAGTAACCTTATAGGGATATTACCCCATACTAAACCCCTGTCAGCTCCCTCTCAGCTCCATGGCAAAAGGTACCCGGATGTATAGCTAAACCTGTACTATCGCATACTAAATAACGTGAATTGGGGATGAGCTTGAAGGACTTTAATAGATTACTTTATACTTAAACCTGACTCGCGTTAATAGATAAATTTCTTTCGCTTGTCATTGATAGATTGATATTGCCATACAGTTTTTATTGGAATTCATTAGTATCATATTGAACTTAAGAGCTTGATTGAAGCCATAGAAAGAGAACAAAGATTGCGGGAAAATTTATAAAGCAATCAGCGTTCACATTATACAACGCTAATAAAAAAACCGCCTCTGAATAAAGGCGGTTTTTTGTTGTGCAAAAACAATTAAACTATTTAGCTACCTGTAGGGCATAAGTATAATATTTGCCATCAACAACAGCAACAACACGATAGCTGCCACTGGTTAGTGAAGATGCGTTAATACTATAATTATGATTTCCTGTAGTTTCCTTTCTGTCTACCACATTTTGTACAGGTTGTTGCATGTAGTTAAACACGGTAATCTTAACCTGTGATGCCTTTGTAAGATTATATGTTAATGTAGAAGAATTCTTAACAGGATTTGGAGAAATCTTCATCGAGAATATGTCAGCATGTTTTGCAGGACCATTAGGCTGTGACTTTAATGAACTGTTGCACGGGCCATTGGCAGCCCAGTAACCTGTGAATAATACACCGCCGAAGCAATAGCTTGTCCAGTTACCACTGCCGGTGAATGTTGTATTTGGCCCATTACCAACTATTTGAGCATTGCCCCAATATGTGAATGAATCAGAATAGCTGACACATCCATCCGGGTTTGGATTATGGGCGTGTAATTCTACAGTTCCTGCATGACCTACAAAATTACCGGCACCCCAAACAGTCCATGTGTTACCATCAACATTTAATGAACCTGTTACAGAATAATTACCGGCACCCTGATCAGTGTAAGTAATGTTCCAGTTGTAGAAGCCATCATTAAAGCAAACACTGTTAGAAGCATTTTTACTTGTCAAAGAATTTGGATTTGGTTTGTGCTTGGCAGGACCATAAGGCAGATTCCTTAAGCTGCTGCTGCATGGGCCATTGGCAGCCCAGGAGCCTGTGAATAATACACCACCGAAGCAATAGCTTGTCCAGTTACCACTGCCGGTGAATGTCGTATTTGGCCCATTACCAATTATTTGAGCATTGCCCCAATATGTGAATGAATCAGAATAGCTGACACATCCATCCGGGTTTGGATTATGAGCGTGTAATTCTACAGTTCCTGCATGACCTACAAAATTACCGGAACCCCAAACAGTCCATGTGTTACCATCAACATTTAGTGAACCTGTTACAGAATAATTACCGGCACCCTGATCAGTGTAAGTAATGTTCCAGTTGTAGAAGCCATCATTAAAGCAAACACTGTTGGAAGCGTTTTTACTTGTTAAGGAATTGGTATTAGCCTTGTTCTTTGCAGGTCCGTAGGGCAAAGTTCTCAGGTTGCTGCTGCATGGGCCATTGGCAGCCCAGGTGCCTGTGAATAATACACTGCCTGAACAGTAATTAGCCCAGGTACCACTTCCGGAGAAGGTAGTGTTAGGCCCGTTACCAACTATCTCAGCGTTGCCCCAATATGTAAATGAGTCAACATAACCACCCTGGCAGCCATCAGCGTTAGGGTTTGAAGCATGTAATTCAACAGTACCCATGTGGGAACCAAAACTACCCCAGCCGTAAACTGACCAGTTGGTACCATCAACATTTACAGTTCCTGTGGCTGTGTAAGATCCGCCGGAACCGGTGTAAGTAATGTTCCAATTGTAAAATCCGTCATTGAAGCAAACGCTGTTCGTAGCGGTTGTTGTCTTGTTGCCTGTGTTGGCTTTAGAGGAGAAACATAAGAGAGAAAACAAAAGAGCACCCAAAAGGTAGATTGTTTTTTTCATAGTAAAATTTTTATTGGTTAAAAATGGACAGCCAAATTATACAAAAACTTTAACAACCAGAAAATATTTTTATTAATTTTTTAAAAATCAACTAATCAATGGGGTCAGGTTATGCATTTCTTTTTATACTTCTTCCCGGATGTTATACTGTGATGATATTAAAGTATATGCATTAACCCAAGCAATTTGATATTTTTTGTGCCTGCAGGATTTACTCCTGACAACGATGGTTTGAATGACGTTGAAAAGCTAACACTTGTAGGGAATAAAAACCTTTAGTTGCTTTGGTGCATATATCGTTGGGAGCAAAGATTATTTCAGGCAAACCAGCAAGGCAAAGGCTGGGATGTAACTTTCAAGGGTTCTCAACAACCTGCAAACACTTACGTGTTTGTTGCATGGGAACAGATACTTCGGAACATCCAAAACTCCCGTTTGCTTATTATTTTTATGGGAGGTTGCGCACCAGTCACTATTTGCTGGTAGCAGTGCTCGGTTTTTATTCACACTTATTATATTCTTCAACAATCTTTTTTATTACTTCATCTTTTTTTGCATCTACCGAAACTTGCTTAACGGTATAACCGTTTGCTTTTTGTTTAATCTTTTCGGCCAATAAAGGACAATCTGATACAATTTTACTCATCTTATCATCAAAATTTGGAAAAAATATATTTCCACGAATATCCCATGACAAAAATCTATTGCTATTATTAAAAGAAATATAATAATCATATTGGTCAGTACCGTCTGATGACTTGGTTCGAGGTTTAAACAACTCAAAAAGTTGAAGTTTTGCACTGTCATTAGTTAGCCTCTTTAGGAACAAAATATTATTAACATTTGGCGTGTATACTTTGTCCCGAAAAGGAATTTCATACGCTTCAAGATTTATTTCTTTTGGAAAGTAAAATTCATTATTGTATTTGTAATATTTTACGTCTGTTATAGGTATTTTCTTTTCTGTGTTTGCACTTGTTAATATCTTCAAATACTTATCAACATCATATCCGGTTTCAAATTGAACTGTGAGCTTTCCATCAATTTTTGTCCCATCAATTAAAAAAATTTGACAATCCTCATTTAATAAATCGTTTGGGCTATTAAAATAAGAATATGTTTTGCAACTTTCTGTGAGTATCAAAAGGAATACTAGTATGGATATATTACGCATAATTACTATTGCTGCCAACTCAAATATAAACGCTACAAAATAAAGCCGGTTGTCTTAAAATGAAGGACTGCTTCCACTTATAATTACTAACATCATCTTCTTCATTTTCTTTCGTGGCAGTTGCAGCAATCCATCTTTCATCCACAACAAAAACTGCCAATTACATGGCAGCTTTTGTATTTAGGTGAATATTAATATTAAACAACTATAATCCGTATGAAAACGCTACATAATACAAACCACCAATTGCGGGGTTGCCAAATTGGTCAACCGTATAATGGTTTAAAATGTTTGTAGCGCCCAGTTTTATTTTGCAACCGGCTTTAATAAATTTATAACTGATCTGCGCATCTATAACATTGGATGCAGGCAACTCTCCGCTTCTGAAACTTGCGGTTGAATACATTGCATCCTGCCATCTCCAGTTTATATTCATGCCGAATCTTTTCTGATAACCAAAGCCATAATTATTCAGTCCTGCATTGAAACGGTAACCCGGTATACTCAGGTTAACAGTTTTGTTGGAATCAGATGGATTCTTTCCCATATCTCTTGATGTATTGAATGATACTGACCAGTTATGATTGAGTGAATACGTAAGTGATAAACCGTATCCGTAAGTTGTGTTGGCATCAGGTGAAGAGAACCAGATAGAAAAAGATGAATCGGGCACATTGGGCTTTACACGTATAACACTATACGATGCAATTACATTTACATTTTTAGCGATGTAGCCATACGCATCTACCAATAAACGGTTCGCAAAAACTCCCCTGTAACCCAATTCATAAGAATTGATGGAAGGTGGTACAAACTTTCCGAATTGCTGTACAACAAGATCACTCTTATCGCCCGATTGCTGATACTTGTTATAACTCGATTCAGTATACAAAGGATATTTATCCAACTCAAAAGGGTTTTGGTTATGCAGGTAAGTTAATCCGCCCAGTTCAATTGAACTGCCGAGGTTAAGCATTTCCCACTGAGAACGGTTATCAGGATTTGAATATGCATTCTGATAAGATGCTCTTATGAATTGTTGCTTTGCTACTTCAAATACAGCTGTAATACGTGGTGTGAATTTTCCATCAAAATTTTCATTCTTATCATAGCGGAGAGAAGCGCCTAATTTCAACTTATCAGAGATCAGCTTTTTGGAAGCAGATACATAAGCGCCATATTCATTGGTAGTGATAGGACCATCAGCATCTGCAAACAAAGTGCCTTCTGAATTCAATGTATATGTTCTAAAACTTGCACCCGCAATAACGTCGGCAAACTTTATAACATCAGAAAAATTATACTGCGCTTCGGTATGATAAAGGCTTGTGTGATCAATAAACTTTGAACCATTCGGAAAAGGTGTGTTTGTAACCTGGTTAAACAAATCCTGGTAGGCTTTTGTACCAGGCAACGGGCGGTTTCTGTCGGCATAAGCGCGTGCTGCATTATTAGCATCCATCTCACTTTCACCTTGTAATCTTGCACCAATGTATGCGCCCGTATAATCAGGATACCAGCCACCGGCTATATTGCCGCTCTGATCATAGCTGATGGATGGACTAAACGCTTCATTCATATAAATAGAAGTAACGCCCATATCATAAGCTTTACCTGCATTTTCCTGCGTGGTATACGCTCTTACAAACCAGTTCTTCGATTTCAGTTCCAGTTTGTATTGCCCCATGGATGCATCAGTAAACGCATAGCGGTTACTTCCTGTATAAACCGTTTTACCTTCTGACCAGTCTGCCATTAAACTTGCAGTAAGCCTGTCATTGATCTTATAATACATAGCGCCATTCAAACGCAGGTTCACTGTGTTGTTATCCATCAGGTCTCTTTCATTGTAACCCGTTCTTGAAACAGTAAAAGGTTTTGAACCATCAGTTGCATACAACTGCTGTACTGCAGTTGGCCATTGTGAAGGATCAGGGCCGAACTGGCTTGCCAGAACACCTGCGAACAATGAGTTGTTTGGATTGGGATCAGTAATGCCTGCAGAAATTTCATTACCATAAACATTCACACCAACATAATTGGGATCAGTTGCACGCGTGCCGGGAATTTTTCCACCATGTTCAAGATCGTAATTTGAAGTGTCGGTTCCCATCCAGTCTTTTGCCTGTATGTACTGGCCGCTGATTTTAAATGCAAACTTGTCGCTCACTTTTTTTGCCCAGCGGAAGCTGATATCATAATATGGTGAGGCGCCAACAGGATCTGAATTACCCAGGTGCATAACGCCTTGTTTTACTTCTGCGCTCAATCCTTCGTAAATAAACGGATCTTTCGTTGTGACAACAACAGTACCATTTAACCCGCCTGAGCCATACAATGCAGAAGAAGCGCCGGGCAACAATTCAACGTTTTCAATATCTAATTGCGGAGGTCCTAAAAAAGAACCAACAGGAAAATTAAGTCCAGGCGCGCGGTTGTCCATTCCGTCCAGGTACTGGCCCAGGCCTGTATTACCGCTTCCTGCGCCGCCACGTGTTGAAACAGAATTGAAGGTAAGGCTGGATTGAGTGAAGCTAATACCCGCTACATTTTTTAAAATATTGTAGTAATCGTTTTGCGCGGAGTTCTTTATTTGCGCCGAACTGATGTGTTCGATGCTCACAGGTGACTCCATGATACGTTCCCTCGTGCGGCTTGCAGAAACTACAACATCATTACCGATGGTAAATGAAGGAACCATATCAACCTTTACATCAGTACCGCCGGCATTGGCATTTACTTCCTGCGTTTCATAACCAATAGAAGATATCACCAGCACCACGGAGCCTGCTTTGCCTGCTGGGAGTTTAAAATATCCTTTCTCATTAGTTAAAGTGCCGCTGTGTGTACCTTTTATAGTAACAGATACCGCAGGAACCGGATCACCGGTTGTCTTGTTCTTTACATATCCCGCAATATTTTGTGCAAAGGATATTTTTCCGAAAAAAATTAATACAATAACGATTGAAATACGCTTTAGTAGTTTCATCATGGCAAGATTGTTTTGGATGAATTAAGAATTTGTTAGTTTGGATTTTAATTTATGTTCTGTTAATAATGTCAGTTTTGAGTTGTCAGTTGTGAGTAAGTTACCATTCACTATTCACCACTCACAAAATGCTAGTTATTATTGGCTGCAGATTGATCTTTCATTCCTGCTATCCATTGTTTAATTAATGCAACACCTTCGGTATGCACCAGTTTTCTTCCTATCTGCGGCATCATTTTACCTGGCTCATCTATTGTCATCCTGTACGGCATAATAGATTCATCGGGTTTGCCCGGAATTACATCATACAGAAAATCTCCGCCGCCGCTTCCCGCCGCTTCAGGTGTTTTAAGAATGCCAAGACTTGCCTCATCATGATTGGTAAAGTTTAAATACAAACCGGTGGGATTTGCCATGCCTTCTTTTCTATGACAATGAGCACAATTGGCATCGAGATAAGCTCTTGCGCGCGCATTGATGTCACCCGTAGTCGGGTCATCCCATTTTGCCATTTTGTTGCTGCCGTTACCGGCTTTATTATAACCGGTAAGATAACCTGCAGCCACCCATTTATCCAGTTCGTTTGTCTTACCATCGATGTATAAAAAATCATGGTTCATATTGCGTACTTTAGGGCCGATCGGTGTAAGCGAACCATTAAAAGCATGACAGGTTTTACACTGGTTTTTATTAGGAATGGAATAATCATCATGCACTTTATTACCGTTCTTGTCAATCCAGTCGAGGCTTTTTGTATCGCCGATAATATTCAGATCGGCATCCGTTTGTTCATCATTCCAAACATAAGCAAGTGCATCCCATTTATCCTGTTTATGAATCAGCAAACGTGTTTCAATTATTTTTCTTCCTTTCGAAATATCCCTGAAATCGGTTGGAAAATAAAAGTTTTTAATAAGCACTGTACCTACGGGAAAATCGAGCACTTCGTCTTTTACATATTTTGCTGATGTGCCTTCGGGCATCCAAACGAATCTTGCTTTCAAAGCATAATCTGAAAACAACGGCGTAATAAGATCGTAAGGCAATACGCGGTCATTCGGCGTAAGGTCTTTCATATCACCTTTAAAGAAATGATACTGCGAAAGCTTTTTAAATGGCTCTGTATAATGGGCATCCACTGTAACAATATCGTTTCCGTTCATGCACCTGCTGAAAAAAATAAATACAAAGCAAGAGATACAAATAGTTAAGAGTATTGAGATCTTTTTCATCACATTATCGTTTACACAGGGTAGTATTAATTGGATGCATTGCCGCCGATGCCGGTATGTTCGCAGTCGAATTTTGAAAGATCATGATCAACATGGTCAGTAATATCACTTTCGCCTTTCACCTGCCAGAAATTAAGGTTGGCAAATTTTATATCGCCGTTATTGCGGATGCATATTTTGTAATCATCAGGCACCTGGCCTTTACTGTCTCTTAGTTTCGGATCCGCAGAACCGTCAACAATTATGTCTTTATAACCCTTTAAGCCAAGCGCTACCAACTTACCCATGTCTTTGCTCATATCGGGCACTGAGATGGTTTTGCTGTCAAACTTATTATCGTGAATGCTGATAGCAGTGCAATAAGGGCCATACAAAGAATCGTTGTAAGGCTTGCCTGTTAGCTGAAAACCTATTACTGCAATGCCCACCGTTTTGTTATAGAAAATTCTGTTGTTATAGAAGTCGGCGCTGTCGGTTCCCATTACAATAATGCCTGTGCCCGGCGGAACAGTTGAAACCATTGAACTTACTTTACCGAAATTAGTCCCGTTATTGCTGATGCAATCATTATCATAAATGCGCGCATTTCTTCCGTTGTGCAAAGGCAGGCCCGGCGTATCAAATACTAAAATTCCACCTGTGTTATTTTCTGCTTTGCATTTATATACATCTGAGTTAATACAGTTTTCAATTTCAATTCCGGCAACATTATCATGCGCATAACAATTGCGTACAGTAACATTAATGGTTTGACCAACATAAATACCTGCATCGCTTGAATAAGATGCTTCACAATTTTCCATCAGCAGGTGTTTGCATTGAACGGGATAATAAGCATAATCACCATTAGTACTGTCTGAACCGCTTGTCCATGTAGAGTTCATATCACGAATGGCAATTGTATCGCAATTCAGCAACTTGATATTATTGCCTTTTGCATCCTGGATAGTAAATCCTTCAATAGTGATATCGTTGCAATTGGTAACGAGCAGTCCTTCCCCTCCTTCTGACTGATGCAGGAAAGAAAGCAGAGATTTTCCCGCGCCCGCGCCTTTAATGGTTAAATGTTTTTTTCCATCAAGAGATAATGGTTTTTTTAATAAAAATTTCCCTTCGGGAATCTCGATGGTACTTCCGTCTTCTGCCATTATACATTCTTCAAGCAGTTTGTTTTGAAAATCTTCTGAATAAGTGAAACCGGTTGCATCGGATGTTTTTTTTCCGTTGCTGCAGGCGCTAAAAAAAATAGTTGCGATCAAAGCAATTGTCAATCCTTTTACATTTCGTTTCATAAGGCAATAATAGTTGTTTTGGTAATAGTTGTTTAACTAACTAATTCGGGTGGAAAATATAATTTTTTTTGAATTGACAAAATATTTCTTGTTCTTTTTCACATTTGATTATGCACTTCGCTGCAGGTTCTGTTCAATTTGGGTTAATGGTAACCTGTAAGATATAAAGTAAAGAGAGATTGGCTTCAATCTCTCTTTACTCTTTTTTATGTTTTTACAAAACAACAGTAGTTTAAAACTGTTATTAAAATTTCCGTTTACTGTTTTATAAACTTGCACTTGTAGTTATCGGTACCTGAACTGATTTTAATATAATACATTCCGGGTGTCAGATGACTTGTATTGATATCGCAATTATCCGAAGCAGTTTGTAAGCTGCTTAGTATTGTACCTTCTGCATTTATGATGCTGATAGTTTTAGTAACATCAGCGTTTAAATTTTTAACATGCAAAATGTTCTGTACGGGATTCGGATATAACTGAATTGAAACATTTCCGTTTTCAACAAAAACAAATACGGTACTTGAATAAGAAGTTTTACCATCCTTATCTGTTTCCAATATGCGGTAGTAAATTTTATTGCCGGCAAGTGCGCCATTTACATCGGTGTAAACATAGTCTTTGTTACCAACGCCTTTGCCGGGTGCCCTAACAGTAAGATTTGAAAAACTTACACCATTAATGCTTTTCTGAACGGTATAATTTTTTACATTCAATTCATCAGCAGTTTGCCAGGCAACTTCAACATCATTTGCATTTTTTAAAGTTGCTTTTACTGATACCCATGTTACAGGTAAAATTTCCGGCGTAGTGATTCTCATTATGCGGTTATGTAATTTCCCGTTGAATGATTCAATAAAGCCGCCTAATAATAATTTATTATCCTGCAATGCCATATCGCTAACTAAATGATCTGTTTTGTTTTCTGTACCAAATTCGGTATCGGTACTGCCATCAGAATTGTAACGTAATATCCTGCTGTAAATATCACCAGAGCCATTAAAATATCGAAATATAACCTTGTCATTGCTGTCAACAATTGCGTTAGGATAAGTGAGATCATTATCTGGTATAGAAGGTGAATAAGACGCATCTAAGCTTCCATCAACATTTAAACGTGCAAGGCTATTAGTCACTGTATTATTAAAAGATGTGAATCGTCCAGTAATAATTATCCTTCCATCCGATTGAAGACTTACAGAATATATTCTTCCATTAGGTCCTGTACCACCGGCATTGAAGGTTTCGTCGAAACTTCCATCTGTGTTAAGCCTTATTAAATTATTTATTTCTTTATCATTTACATAAACAGTAAAACTCCCCACAACTAATATTTTCCCATCGTTTTGAATTTTTATTGAATAAATATTATAGTAAGTATTGCTTTTAAACATGCTTGCATTAAAGCTGTTATCCAGAGAGCCGTCTTCATTCAATCTGAAAACATTAGGCTTATACTCATGCGTAATATGATTGTTTACTGTTTCAAAACCCAATACAATCTTTCCATCATTTTGTGTAGCGATTGCTTTCACTCCATCGCTTACGTCGCCGTAAGTTTTTGCAAAGGGTGTAAAATTGAAACTGTTATCTAAACTGCCATCTGCATTTAATCTTACGATATAAGATTTTAAAGTATTATTGAAATGAGCAAAATTACCGCCTGCCAATATTTTTCCATCTTTTTGCGGATGGCAGGATTTTTATTACCGGTGATTTTCTTTTTTACCATGGCGTTTGGCAGGGAACGATGGCCGTATTAAACAGCGATGGCAGCATAAATACAACATTTAATGCTGATAACGGTAAAGGCGCTGATGCCAATGTAAATAAGATTGCTGTTCAGCCTGATAAGAAAATATTAATAGCCGGATATTTCAGCGCTT